>WNFI01702237.1_pt1 | contig 20769 bp, 16 predicted proteins | sample 5400471 | NCBI WGS metagenome assembly WNFI01 (sample SAMN13153348, study PRJNA577476) | soil metagenome | isolation source: 100 cm saprolite on Douglas fir-dominated hillslope | place: USA:California | collected 2013-09-17
ACCTCCGTCTGAAGATGAAGCAAAACGACACAAGGCGAAAGGTAAGGTTTTCATGGCCGAGCCCAAGAGTGACCAACTGGCCGAGATCGCTGATCTAATCGATAACGGAGGGGTCACCGTTATTCTCGATCAGACTTTGCCGCTGGCCGAAGTGCGTCGTGCCCATGACCACATGGAACATGAGCATGTCAGAGGAAAGATTGTTCTGGCGGTCGACGTTTAATAGCAGGAGAAAAAAACACGGCTCCGTTTATTTGCCTAAACTGCAACGAGAGGCTAATATATATGCCGCACGCGTTTGTCTTCACTCTTATATACTTACTATGCCCGATAGCGATCTTCCGGTCCTCTATGTCAAAACCGCCTGCGCATGGTGCAAGCAGGCCATCGATTTCCTCGATGAACATGGCTTCAGCTATCGTCAGAAAAACGTGACGGAAGATCTCAAAGCGTTCGAAGAGATGAAGCGCCTTTCCGGACAAACCAAAGCACCCACCCTCAGCTTGAACGGTGACGTATTACCCGATTTTGGCCTCGAGGAACTGGTGCCCTTCCTCCGGAACCATAACGTAAAGTTCGAAGATAGCTGACGCGCCGCTGCAATCATTCTGTTCGCAGGGGATCGTTTTCCGTTTGGGCGTTTTTTTTTAACTCCGCGCAAAGGCGCGAAGACGCAAAGCAGAGAAAAAGAGCGAGGGTAGCGCGGACTCGCTGAGTGCAAAGCTGACGAAGAACTTCCGCAAAGCCACCGCTCAGCTCCTAAGGTGGGGCGGGACCGCTGGGCCCGCCCCACCTTAGGAATTGCCGTTCACTTTGCGGCTTGGCACCATTGCGCGAGCATTTCAGAGTCCAACTCAACCTCCTGTCGTTTCTCCTCCCATAATCTGCAGGACGATTCCGGTGATGTAAGACGAATCTGCGTCCGAGGCGAGGAACACATAAGCGGGCGCCAACTCTTCGGGCTGCGCAGGCCGCTTCAACGGAGTTTGTGCTCCAAACTTCGAGACCTGCTCGGGCGAACGACCCTCGTCAGATGGATTAAGCGGAGTCCAGACCGGACCAGGGGCCACCGCATTCACGCGTATACCTCGTTCAACCAAATCCATTGCCAGCGTTTTGGTCAGTGCATTGATCGCGCCTTTGGTCGATGAGTAATCAGGGAGATGAGGTGAACCGAAAATCCCGGTCTCCGAACTGGTGGCGATGATGGCAGAGCCTTCGCGTAGATAAGGCAGTGCGGCCTTTACGAATCGAAAATACGCGTAGATATTTGTTCGATACGTCAGATCGAATTCTTCGTCAGCGAGGTCCTCCAGACGCTCTGTATGACTTTGATGAGCGGCGTTGGATACCAGAATGTCCAAGCCTCCAAACCGCTCCATCGTTTTTTCCACCGCGTCCCTACAGAAGTCCGGGTCCGTCAGGTCTCCCGGAAGCAACAAACACGACTGCCCGACTGCCTCGACCGAGCGAAGAACTTGTTCGGCGTCGGATTGTTCTTCCGGCAAATAAACGATGGCTACATCCGCTCCTTCGCGAGCGTAAAGGAAAGCGACGGCACGTCCGATTCCGGAGTCCCCGCCGGTAATCAGGGCCACTTTGCCCTCCAGCTTCCCCGCGGGACGATACCGCGGGGCTTGCCAGCGAGGAGCAGGATTGAGCCGGCTTTCAAGTCCCGGCGCGTGTTGACGCTGCGGCTCGAAAGGAGGCGTCGGCTCACTTTGCATCTGTGGCCGACCGTCTCGCGGCATGCCGTTGCCAGCCCTGCGAGATTTTGCTTTTTTCATGACGTTGAGAATCTATTTATCGTCTTCCTCCTCTTCCCCGTCTTCGGTGTGCGCCGCTTCGTTAACTGTTTCGGCGATCGAGGTGAGTTTATCGTTTGTTTCGCCTTCTTCATCCAGCGTCTGCTGAAGAAGTTCTGCGACATCCGTTTCGCCGAGTGTTTCCGCGAAGGCCCGGGCGGTGCCATATGCAGCGATTTCGTAGTGTTCGACGCGCTGGGCCGCGCCGATCAGGAAAGCATCTTTGAGTGCATCTGATGCTTCGGCTTCGATCGCCTCCGAGCCTTCTTCGATCAGACCTTGCATCGCATGACAGGTCTTGCCTTTGACTGCCACACCCAGGGTTTTCATCGCCTGCTCCAAGCGCGTCACATGGCCTTTGGTCTGTTCCAAATGTTCGGTGATTCCCTCTTTTAGTTCGGGAGTCGAAGCAGCCTTGGCCATTTTCGGGAGAGCTTTGACAAGTTGTTTTTCCGCATCGTACAGGTCCTTGAGTTCATCAACCAGCAAGTCCTTCAGAGAGTTAATAGTAGTAGCCATGGTTAGAATCCTTTTGAGGGTTTCGGATCAAAACGGCGAAACGTCGCCGTCGGTCACTTAATACAGTAACGCCACCCGGAGAGAGGTTCCGGTTGCTCCTATGGAGATTACTGTGGCAAAGGTCTTCGTAACAATGCCGTAATCTGACAGTTAACTTACTTTCGAGTCGCCACCCACAAAGTTGGGCGCGTAAACAATTTAAATCCATGAGTCTCAAGACCGCCCAAAAAACGCGCGTGCTGCGCGCCCTCGATTCGTTCTCCATCGAAATTCCCTCGTGGGGATTCGCCGACACAGGCACCCGATTCGGGAAATTTTTTCAACAGGCTTCGGCCATCGATCTCAACGACAAGCTGGCCGATGCCGGCCAAGTGAATCGTCTCACCGGATGCTGCCCGACGGTCGCGGTGCACGTGCTGTGGGATTTTAAAACAGGGGAGGATCCGAAAGCTGTCGCCCGGCTCGCTCGCAAACACGGGGTCAAAATTGGATCGATTAATCCGAATCTCTTTCAAGACCAAGAGTACAAGTGGGGCTCGTTTGGCCATAACGACCCCGCGGTCCGGGCGAAAGCGTTACAACACTGTTACGATTCCATCGCGATCGGAAAAGCAGTGGACAGCGAGTACCTGTCGCTGTGGTTTGCTGACGGAATCAATTATCCAGGTCAGGCAAATCTGCGCGACCGGAAGCACAACTTCGAACAAGCGCTCAAGGCGTGTCACCAAAAGTTAGCGCCCTGGCAGACGATGCTGGTCGAGTACAAACCTTTCGAACCTGCGTTTTACGCAACGGATATTGCCGATTGGGGTATGGCATACGTATTGGCGAAAAAGACAGGTCCAAGGGCGAAGGTGTTAGTCGACACCGGTCATCACTACTCCGGACAAAACATTGAGCAAATCGTCGCCTTCCTCCTGGACGAAGGGATGCTGGGCGGATTCCATTTCAATGATCGTCGCTATGCCGACGATGACCTGACGCTGGGCTCGATTGATCCGTATCAGGTTTTCCGGATTTTCCACGAGATCCATTCCTTCGCGGCCGATCAGGGCAAGACGCCGGAGATCGCTTACATGATCGATCAGTCGCACAATGAGAAACCGAAGATTGAAGCGACAATCCAAACAGTGGTGATGGCCCAGGAGCTTTATGCCAAGGCAGCGCTGGTGGACCACACTGCACTGCGTCGCGCTCAAGAGAAAAACAATGTCGTTGATGCCGAGCTCGAGTTGAAGAAAGCATTTTTCACGGACATCAGCCCGGCCCTGCTTGCTTGGCGAAAGAAGAAGGGTCTTCCGGCCGATCCTCTGCGCGAGCATCGCGCGAGCGGTTACGAAAAGACGGCTGCGGCGGAACGTCGCGCTCGGCGCAAGGCGCTGGGAATTATCCAAGGCGGCAGCTACGCCTAGGCGGAACGATGCAGAGTGTCCACGAATAGTCACGAATCACAGATAGAAGCTGAGAAGAAAAAGGCCGAGACTACTCCGTTCACCGTTTCGGTACTGCTTCAAGGCTGTTCGATTTCATTCGTGGCCATTCATGGATGCCTACTATCGCTTGCCGAACTATTTCGGCGGTTCCGTCCGCAAGGTTGGGCCATCGACCCAACGGCCGGGGACCGTCGTCGTCGACGGAATTTCAGGCGCGCCATATTCGTTGCGATGAAGCTGAGCGATGAGCAACTCGACGCCGCGCGCGCCGAGCAAGCGGGGCTGCAGATCCAATCCCGCACAAGGTTCGGCGTTCATCATGACATTAAGGCAACAAAATCCATGCGTCCGCGGCACCGAAGCGCCGCAGGCCTCCATCCAACGGATAGTCTCGGCCCGGTGACTCAAGACCACGTCGGGCTTATTCTTGGTGAACCATGCGCTGAAGTTTTCCTCGGTGACCTCGTTCGCGATAAATGGCCGAATCGATTCAAAACCGTCGTGATGTTCCTGATACGAACGGAATGCTGCCTGCCAGCGGAAGAGCAGCCGCTCGTCCTGTTGTTTTTGTAGGACGAGTCCGGGTCTCTTATAACCGAGGGCTTGAAGGCGGTTGAGCGCGATGTACATCGAGCGATAGTGATCTGAACAGACGGAGTGGAGCGCAGGACGTTCAATGATGTAGTCCGCATAGACGCCGGCATAGTGGGTCCAATCCAGTTTGGATAGATCCGGGCTTTCAATCACCGGTAAAAGAAATACGCCGCGAATTCCGCGGGACTGAAGGATACTATCGAGACGCGGCGCGGAAATGCCGCGATTACCCATGACGATGAGTTCGGCTTTGAAACCGATGTCCGCCGCGCGCTCGCTTGCGCCGCGTATCAGTTCGCGATGATAGCGAGCGGACGTGGCCGGTCGCCGATCCGGACCATCGAAATCGACAACGGCGAGCACGCCGCGAAACGTTCCGGTGCGCGACCGGCGCATTTCGGACATGAGGGCACCGGCAAGCGGGTTGTAACGGTAACCAGCCGCGCGTGCGGCTAGAATTACGCGCTGGCGGGTTTCAACTTTAACTCGCGGACTTTCACGCAGCGCTTCGGACACGGTCGTGTGCGAAAGGCCGAGGGAACGCGCCAATTCGCGCAAAGAAGGGGCAGGAGCATTAGCCATTTTTACTGTAAGATTCTTGGCAATTCGCCCGTTTCGGCAAGCGGTTTCAATCTCAAAATTAGATTTTTTATCATTACCCCGCTGAGTTGAATTACGCTTTCATTACCTGTCCTTCCCTGGGCACCCTTCGTTTGGTTATTATGCTTCTCTTCTGCCTTAAAACCGGCCACTGCCATTTTGACATAGCGCTTTGTGCCCAGCTCGGTTGGGTTGGCTTGAGCGCTTGATCGCTGTTCTTCTATGACATCACCGGATGCCTCTTTTTTTCTATCGGTTCCCTCCACTAGGCCGACCGTAGTTTCTACCGCAGAGGCGATCCTCCAGAACCAAACGATCTCGCGTTGATCCAATGAGCGATGCACCCCTACCTCATGTTGGGCTGATTGGGGTTTCCGGGTATGCTCGTGTCTATCTTCAGCTTCTGCGAGAGTTACAGGATAAGGGGAAACTCAGATTGACTGCCGCTGTGGTCATTAATCCACATCAGGAGCCGACGGCCATTAGAGATCTGAAGCAGCGCGGCGCTCAAATTTACAGCAGCTACGAAGAGATGTTCGATCGGCACGCCCATCAATTGGATCTCTGCTTGATCCCGACCGGAATCGCCTGGCATGCGCGCATGACGATCGCAGCACTGCGCGCCGGGGCGAATGTATTGGTTGAAAAGCCGCTGGCGGGATCCACCCGCGAGATCGGCGAGATTCGCGAAGCGGAGAAAGCATCCGGGCGATTCGTGGCGGTCGGTTTTCAAGATGTGTATTCCAATGCAGCCGCTTGGTTGAAGGCCCAACTCATCTCCGGGGAAATCGGCGAAGTTCGTTCGGGCCAGTTTATCGGAATATGGCCGCGTTGGCCTGCGTACTACGAACGCAATGACTGGGCGGGCCGGTTGCAGGTGGACAGTATCCCTGTGCTCGATTCGCCGTTGAACAACGCCTTCGCGCATTTTGTTAACCTGGCGATCTATTTTGGCGGCAGGCAACAATCCACGTCCGCGACGACCGAAGATGTCCAGGCCGAGATTTATCGGGCGCATGCGATCGAAAGTTTCGATACCGGCGTGGTACGCAGCACCTCGAAAGAAGGCGTCTCATTCTGGTTCGGGGTAAGCCACGCATGCAGCGCCAGCCGCGAACCTGAAATTCATATTGAAGGGACGAAGGGACGCGCAATTTGGCTACATGAGAAAGAGTATGTTACGATGCCTTCGAGCGGCGAGATGCGAACGGTGCCGCTGATGGATGCCTGGGACATGCGCCGAGTTATGTTTGAAACCGTGCTACGCCGTCTCAGCGATCCGTCGACACCGATTGCGGATACCGTGATGGCTGAGCGCCACACCGAACTGATCGAAAGCGTCCATCGCGCGGCTCCGATTCAAACTTTCAACCCGTCGCTTGTAACGTGGATGACGCCGAAGGATGCTCCGGCTCCCGTGCCGGCAGTGCGAGGATTGGAGGAGGCGTTGGATCGTGCCTTGGCCAATCGGTGTCTCCTGAGTGAGGCCGGATTTCTTATTCAACCCAGCTTTTCGCCATGATACGCAAAGCCTTCGTTATGCAGGTTCACGCCGGACAGGAACGCGAGTACGCTCGCCGCCACCAACCGATTTGGGATGAACTCGCCGCCGTGTTACGCGCTCACGGCGTGCACAATTATTCGATCTTTCTTAATCCTCTGACCCGGCAACTTTTTGCCTACGTAGAGATCGAGGACGAGGCGAGATGGCAGGCCATCGCTTCCACGGAAATCTGTCAGCGTTGGTGGCGTCATATGAGTGACGTTATGCCGAGCAATCCAGATCACAGCCCCCTGGTGAGCGATCTCACGGAAGTATTTCACCAGGATTAACCGTGCGCACAGTGAGCCGCCGCCAGTTCGTAAAAAGCACCGCGCTTGTCGCGGCGGCATTGCAACTACCGGTGTTGCGTGCTCGCGAAGGCGTTGCCGTCGAAGCCGGCCCCGACGATGTTGAGCTCAGCTGGCTTGAGGGTGTGCCTCCGATTCCGTCGGGTGTTACGTGGGGTGTGCCCTGGCCGCGCGGAAAATGGAAATCCGATACGGTGTTTCGTATCGATTCCAGTCACGGCCGACGTGTGCCAAGCCAGTCATGGCCGTTGGCATACTGGCCCGACGGAAGCCTGAAGTGGACTGCACATGCGGCTTATTTTGCGGGAGAACCAGATGCCAAGTATCGTCTAAGCGCGGGACCAAGCGAAGGTCCTCCCACGTCGATGGTCGTCGTCGATGAAACGGCCGAACAAATCCGGATCGACACGGGTTCGTTGCGTGCTGAGGTGGCAAAGCAGGGTTCGGTCATTTTTTCGTCTCTCTCTCGGGGAAGCACCGAGCTCGCTCGCGCTGGAACTCTCGTTTGCCTGCGGCAGGATCGCAGCGAGTTCGAAGGGAAGGGTATTCTAAAGCAGCAGGTCTTTCATGGCAGAATCGAAAAAGCGGTAATCGAACAACGAGGTCCGATTCGAGCCGTGGTGCGGTTGGAAGGTAGGCATGTTGCGGTCGATGGCGACCGAGCCTGGCTGCCGTTTACTTTGCGTCTGTATTTTTATGCCGGAAGCGAGCAGGTCCGAATGGTCCATTCGTTTGTTTATGACGGAAATCAGGCGGATGATTTTATCAGCGGTCTTGGTGTCACTTTTGATGTGCCGCTGCGCGATGAGCTCTACAATCGCCATGTTAGATTTGCGGGTGAAACAGATGGGGTGTGGGGAGAAAGTGTGCGCAACTTCTCCGGGCTTCGGCCTAATTTTCGACGCGACAGTCTCGACCTGATCGGAAAGCAATTTTCCGGCGAAGCGATCGCGCTCAATGGGCCGCTTCGCGACGTTGCGGAGGAAGTGCCCGCGTGGGATGGCTACAAATTGTTTCAGTCTTCCGCCGACCACTTCGATGTGGTGAAGCGCACCAACGCCCAAAGCAGTTGGCTCCAGGCGGGCCATGGACGCCGCGCACTCGGCTTCTGTTATGTCGGTGGGGGTTCAGGCGGAGTGGCGTTCGGCTTGAGTGACTTTTGGCAAAGGCATCCGACGGCCTTGGAGATTGAAGGCATGACGCGCGAAGTAGCGAAAGTTACGCTCTGGCTTTGGTCGCCCGACGCGCCGCCCATGGACGTGCGGCATTACGATACGCGGGGCCACAGTTTGAATGCGACGTACGAGGATCACGAGGAAGGTCATAGTACTCCCTTGGGCGTGGCTCGCACGAGCGAGCTTACGCTCGCTTTGCTGGCAAACACTCCTTCTCGCGAGCAGTTCGCGAAGTCCGCGCAAGCCCATCAGCAACGTCCGCTTTTAGTGTGCGCTCCGAGTTACTATCACAATCTTCGCGCATTTGGGCTGTGGAGTCTGCCGGATCGCGGCACGCCAGCCAAAGCGAGACTTGAGGAGGAGCTCGATCAGGCCGTGGCCTTTTATCAGAAGGAAACCGAACAGCGTCAGTGGTTCGGTTTTTGGAATTACGGCGACTTCATGCACTCGTACGATCGCGTACGGCACACCTGGCGTTACGACGTGGGTGGTTTCGCCTGGGCCAACTCGGAATTGGTGCCCGATCTCTGGCTTTGGTATTTTTTCCTGCGCTCGGGCCGAGCCGATGTTTTCAAAATGGCCGAGGCAATGACGCGACACACCGGAGAGGTCGATGTTCATCATATAGGTCCGTTCGCGGGCCTCGGTTCGCGGCATAATGTCAGCCACTGGGGGTGCGGATCAAAAGAGGCGCGGATCAGTCAGGCGGGATTGCGACGGATGTTCTTCTACCTGACGGCCGACGAGCGCGTCGGCGATCTGATGCGCGCAGAAGTCGACTCGGACTTCGCGACGGTCGCAACGGATCCACTAAGAAAAATACTTCCGAAATCCGTTTATCCCACCCATGCGCGCGTTGGACCGGATTGGTTTTCTTTTGTCAGCAATTGGCTGGTCGAGTGGGAGAGAACCGGCGATGTCCGTTACCGCGATAAAATCATCACGGGCATGAAATGCATCGCCGCCATGCCTCGGGGATTATTCACCGGGGCGGCATTCGGATACGATCCGAAGACGAGCAAACTCTTCATGCTTGATGACAAAGTCCCCGGAGACTCGCATCTCGTCTCGATTTTTGGCGGAGCTGAATTGTGCTTCGAACTTGCTGCTCTGATCGATGAGCCAGAATGGGATCGCGCCTGGCTTCAATATTGCGAACTTTACAACGTCCCAGGGTCGGATCGCGCCCGAACGCTGGGTGGAGATGGCGGTGGCAAGAACGGAAGCTTTTCCGAGTGGCATGCGCGGTTGACCGCGTACGTCGGTTGGCGAAGGAAGGACCTGCGTCTCGTGCGGCGTGCGTGGGAGGAGTTCTTCAAAGGCCAGGGTCAATCCGATGATCAGCGTTATCCTTTGAAGCCAAAGCGCGTACAGGGACCCGACGTGCTTTTGCCTATTGATGAAATTAGCTGGATATCGACTAACGAGATCTCGCAGTGGAGCCTCAATGCGATTGAACTCCTGGAATTGGCGGGTGATGTGCTTCCCGCCTAGTTTTTTTAAAAACATACTTCCCCATGAAATTACCCCGCATGTGTCTTTGGATGGGTGTCTTCGCGCTGACTGGTGCGACTGTTGCGGTAGCCGCAGACAATAGCAGTGAAACGGAAACACGCTACTTGTCCGGCACCGGTAAAGACGATGCGGTGCTGTGGGAATTTCTGTGCACCGAAGGGCAAAACAGCGGTGTGTGGGGAAAAATTCACGTTCCGTCTTGTTGGGAACAGGAGGGTTATGGCGGCTACAACTATGGCATGCCGGACAAGAATGCCGAGCCCGTGCCGATCGCCAAGGAACAGGGAAAGTATCGGCTCAATTTCCAAGTGCCCAAAGAGTGGAAAGACAAAGTGGTTCGCTTGGTGTTCGACGGCTCGATGACGGATACAGAGGCATGGGTGAACGGCACATCGGCCGGTCCCGTTCATCAAGGTTCATTTTATCGTTTTAAATATGATGTGAGCAAAACGCTTAAATACGGGGAATCCAATCTGCTCGAAGTGATCGTCAGCAAGGTGTCCGCGAACGAGAGTGTGAATCGCGCTGAACGGACGGGCGACTATTGGGTTTTTGGCGGCATCTTCCGTCCCGTCTACCTCGAAGTACTGCCGAAGGAATTTGTCGATCGTACGACGATTGATGCGCGAGCTGATGGAAGCTTTAGCGCAGATCTCTACCTGGGGGATAAATTGGAAACGTCGGGGCGCATCGATGCTCAAATCTACGACTCGCGTGGAACCAAAATTGGGAAAGCGTTCGGTGTGAATATTCCGGCAGGACAAAGCCGGGTGTCCCTCAAAAATAGTTCTCCAGGGATCAAGCAGTGGACCGCCGAAACACCTGACGTCTACCGCGTCGTTTTTACGCTATCGCATTCGTCCGGTGCGGTTCACACCGTTTCGGAAAAATTTGGATTTCGCACCTTCGAGGTTCGGCCGCGCGATGGACTCTACTTGAACGGTCAAAAAATCATTTTGAAAGGCGTTGATCGACACAGTTTCTGGCCGGAAACGGCGCGCACGTTGAGCCGGCAGATCAGCTACGACGATGTCCGGTTGATCAAAGAGATGAATATGAACGCAGTCCGGATGTCACACTATCCGCCGGATGCGCACTTCCTGGAGGTTTGCGATGAACTGGGATTGTATGTCCTGGATGAATTGGCCGGATGGCATCGAAACTACGACACGCCGACGGGCAAAAAACTGATAGAGGAGATGATCGTGCGTGACGTAAATCACCCGAGCATTCTTTTTTGGGATAACGGAAACGAGGGCGGTTGGAATAAGGAGAACGATGTTGAATTTGCGAAATGGGATCCTCAGCAGCGACATGTATTACATCCGTGGGAGCTCTTCGGTGATGTTAACACGACCCATTATAAGAACTATTCGCAGGCTCAAAAGTTTTGCGAAGGCCCGGAGATCTACATGCCGACTGAATTTATGCACGGCTTGTACGACGGAGGCGCAGGAGCCGGTTTGTGGGATCGTTGGGAACTGATGCGCAACAGCCCGATCGCCGCGGGCGGATTTATCTGGGCTCTGCTGGATGAAGGAGTCGTCCGCACCGATCAAAAGGAACGAATCGATTGTCAGGGCAATCTCGCGCCCGATGGAATTGTTGGACCGCACCGCGAAAAAGAAGGAAGCTTTTATACCATCAAAGAGATTTGGTCTCCCATCATGGTGACGACCGAAACATTTCCCGATGATTTTAGCGGGAACTTCGCGGTCGAAAACCGCTATGACTTTATCTCGCTCAACCAATGCAAATTTGAATGGGCAACCGCTAAATTCGCTTCGCCTGAGCAACAAAAGGCTGGGCACAGCATAGTGGCCGGCGGTGAGGTGGCGGGCCCATCCATCGAGCCGCACAGCAAGGGAGAGTTAAAGATAAAGCTGCCCGCCAATTGGCGCGCGGCCGACGTCCTTTATCTCACGGCCAAGGATCCAAAGGGTAAATCGCTCTGGACCTGGACGTGGAATCTAATGAAGTCGTCAATGAATGCACCGGCTGTTGCGGACGCACCTTCGGCTCCGGCGAAAGCCCAGGATCAAGGCTCTGAGCTTGTTGTTACCGCTGGCGAGACGGGACTCCGCTTCAGCAAGGCAAACGGTGAGCTGGCAGGCGTCAGCGTGCAGGGAAAAAGCATATCGTTTGGTCATGGTCCGCGTTTTCTTTCCGCGAGGAGTGAGAACAAAATATTCAAAGAAATCGGCGGGCAGAGTACCCTTACCAACCTCTCGTCGCACAGCGATGGTTCCGATGTTGTGATCGAGGCAAATTACTCGGGAAATTTCCATCAGGCGCGTTGGAGGATTTCGCCGAATGGGATGGCGACCCTCGACTATGAATATGCTTTTGATGGTGAGGTCGATATCATGGGCATCAACTTCGACTATCCCGAACCGAACATGAAAGCGGTTCGCTGGTTGGGGATGGGGCCTTACCGGGTTTGGCAGAATCGTATGAAAGGAACGCACTTGGATGTATGGGAAAATACTTACAACGATCCTACGCCGGGAGAAAGTTGGAGTTACCCGGAATTCAAAGGCTATTTTCGAGATTGGCAGTGGGCCACGTTTTCCACCAAAGAAGGAGAAATTACCGTCTCCAACGGTGGAGCGAGCCCATTTCTCGGAGTCTATAAACCGAGAGACGGCAGGGTCGGGCCGTTGCTCACATTACCGGATAGCGGAATCACCGTTCTCGACGTCATACCTGCCATCGGTGAAAAATTTACCCCGGCAAAAGGCATGGGGCCGCAATCTCAGCCTCAAATCGTGAAAGGCGTTCATCGTGGCACAGTGAGTTTTCATTTCAGTTCGAACCAAGCAAAGCTCTAGTGTGTATCTTCGAAATAACTCGCGCGACGACGCTAATACGCAAAGTCGGAAAGGTTTTAAGGTAGGGCGGGACTGCCTGCGGCCTGCGAAGCTTTAGCAAAGCAGGCTGGGCCCGCCGTCGCGCAGAAGAGGCAAACCCAGTCATCGATCGACGCGACCTGCTCTCGTGAAATATGAGTTCTTCATCGCCCCAACTCCAACGGCGTGCCCAGCGGTCCCGCCCCACCCCAGAACTTCCTCACACCTTAATGCCGTCTCATCCTAATGAGGCCAGATGGTTCGGGGCTTCTCCATTTTATCCTCCGATCGACGTATGAAATTAAAATTCAATATTCAGCGAGCCTGTCGTTACGCTGCCTTAATGGCCGTTGTTTCCGGTTTTTCCTCAATTTCTCTTTGTCAGGCCGGCGACCTTGCGGAAAAGACCTCGTTTAAATTTCAGTTCGCTCCCGGACGTGTGGCGCCGGGTTACATTCAGGTTTCTCCGGGGACGACCTACAGCCAGGAAACCGGCTACGGGTTCGATCTCGGAACGAAGCCGGAGATTGTCGCCCGCGGCGAAGGCGATCCGTCGCGCGATGGCTTTTGCACGAGCGAGAAGCCGTTTTTCTTTTCGGTCAAAGTGCCTGAAGGAAATTATCGAGTGACAGTTACGCTCGGAGATATTGAGGGAGAATCCATCACTACGGTCAAAGCAGAGCTCCGTCGGCTGATGTTAGAGCGTGTTCGAACACGGAAGGACGAACTGGTCACACGGAGTTTCACCGTGAATGTTCGCACCCCAAAGATCGCCGGTGATGGCGAGGTCAGGCTCAAGGATCGTGAGAAGAAGTCGGAAGTGCTCGCTTGGGACGAAAAACTCACGTTGGAGTTCAACGATGATCGCCCCTGCGTTGTCGCACTGGAGATCGCCAAAGTCGAAGACGCCACCACAGTCTATCTGCTGGGCGATTCCACGGTCTGCGATCAGCCCTTGGAACCGTGGAATAGTTGGGGACAGATGCTCACGCGTTTTTTCAAACCCGGTGTAGCTGTGGCGAACAACGCCGAATCCGGTGAGTCGCTCAAAAGTTCTCTCGGTGCGCATCGATTGGACAAAGTCCTGAGTACGATGAAACCCGGCGACTACCTGTTTGTTCAATATGGACACAACGACATGAAGGAAAAAGGCGAAGGCATCGGCGCGTTCACGAGTTATAAGACGGACCTGAAGTACTTCGTCACTGAAGCGAGAAAGCGGGGTGGCATCCCGGTGGTCGTCACCTCGATGAACCGGAAGAATTTCGACGCTTCGGGCAAGATCACGAACACGCTTGGCGATTATCCGGAGGCGGTTCGACAGTTGGCGAAAGAGGAGCAGATCCCGCTTATTGATCTGCATGCGATGAGCAAAACACTGTATGAGGCCATTGGTCCCAAGGACATCGCCAAGGCCTTCCAGGATGGCACCCATCACAACAACTACGGCAGTTACGAATTAGCCAAATGCATGGTTGAAGGCATCAAGGCAGACAAACTAGGTCTTGTGAAATTCATCGCCGACGACGTTTCTCCGTTTGACCCCAGTCATCCGGACTCTATCGACGATTTCAAAATTCCGACCAGTCCGCAGGTTTCACTCCAAAAACCGGACGGCAGTTGATTCGATGATTTTTCGTCTTCACCTGATCTCAATTTTCCTGCAGCAAACACAGCCCACGACTTCTTTTTATGATTATCCCCAAAACTAATTCGTTCATTGTTCGCACGTTTATCGCGCTGGTAATCATAGCGAGCGTCTGTCTGAAGACCCGGGCGGACGAACCGCTCCGCGAGCGAGCGCTCTTCAACGCGGATTGGTCGTTCCAAAAAGGTGACCCCGTCGAAGTGCAGGGACAACTGGACTACGCGAAAATCAAACCCTGGCTGATTGCGGGAGGCGTGGAATTTACGAATTACACCGTGACCAAGCCTGTACGTCCCGAAGGAAATTTGGGTGAAACCGTATCCTATACGCAACAGACATTTGACGACCATACGTGGCGTAAGCTCAACCTTCCCCACGACTGGGGCGTAGAGGGCCCATTCCAACAGGAGCTGTCGGGTGAAACCGGCAAGCTCTCCTGGATGGGAGTTGCGTGGTATCGAAAGCATTTCCCAGTCGCGGCATCTGATAGCGGCAAGCGTATTTATTTGGATATCGACGGCGCGATGTCGTATGCGACGGTTTGGCTCAATGGGCAATTTGTTGGCGGCTGGCCTTTTGGCTACGCTTCGTTCCGTTTGGATCTGACGCCGTATGTTAAATTCGGAACGGAGAACATCGTGGCGATTCGTCTCGATAATCCCAACAACTCTTCCCGTTGGTATCCGGGCGGTGGCATTTACCGCAATGTCTGGTTGGTGAAGTCGAGGCCTGTGCATGTTGCCGAGTGGGGGACGTTCGTCACAACCCCCGTTGTTTCGAAGGCATCCGCGACAGTTGAAGTGCAAGTGACATTGGACAATCAGACGCAATCTGCGGCCAACGTGCAGATCGCCACGCAAATTTTTGAGCTGAGTCTCGATGGTCAAAAAAGCGGCTCAGCGATCGTAGCGGCTGATCGAGTGAAAGCGACCAAACTGATCGCACCCGGTAGGCAAGCGCAGATCACACAGTCGCTTGTGGTCCCGAATCCGAAATTGTGGGGTTTGAAGAGTCCGCAGCGTTACGTCGCACTGACGACGGTGTTGCAGGATGGTAAGCCCGTTGATCGCTACGAGACTCCGTTTGGAATTCGCACCATCGCATTCGATGCGGAACATGGCTTTCTGCTCAATGGAGAACAGGTGCGGCTCAATGGAGTATGCGATCATCATGACCTTGGCGCATTGGGCGCGGCGATCAACACACGCGGCCTCGAACGGCAAATCGAGATATTGAAAGAAATGGGCTGCAACGCGATCCGCACGAGCCACAACCCGCCGGCACCGGAGTTGTTGGAACTCTGCGATCGTATGGGAATGGTCGTGATGGACGAAGCCTTCGACTGCTGGCGAAGCAGCAAGAAGCCGAACGACTACAACTTACTCTTTCCGGACTGGCATGAAAAGGATCTGCGAGCAGAAGTCCGTCGCGATCGAAATCATCCCTGCGTTATCCTTTGGAGTATAGGCAATGAAATCCGTGAACAAGGAGAACCGGAAGGATGGAAACTCGCCGCACACCTGGCTGCAATCGTGCACGAAGAAGATCGCACACGGCCGGTAACGGCGGCCTGCAACAATGCCGATTCCGCTTACAACGGATTCCAAAACGCGCTCGATGTCTTTGGCTATAACTACAAGCCCACGGAATACGGGGCAGTTCGCCAACGAAATCCGGTCGTTCCGATTTTTGGCAGCGAGACCTCTTCGTGTGTCAGTTCACGCGGTGAATATTTCTTTCCGGTCAGCGAAGACAAAGCGGAGGGAAGGGCCGATTTTCAAGTGAGCTCGTACGATCTCTATGCGCCGCGCTGGGCGTTCCCACCCGACGTTGAGTTCAAAGGTCTCGATCAAGCTCCCTTCACTGCAGGTGAATTTGTATGGACGGGTTTTGATTACATCGGTGAGCCGACACCGTACAACGCGGACACGACGAATCTCTTGAACTTCACAAATCCTGAAGATCAAGCGCGCGTCGCGAAGGAACTGAAAGAGCTCGGCAAACTGAAAGTCCCGTCGCGCAGCTCTTATTTCGGGATTATTGACCTCGCTGGTTTTAAAAAAGATCGCTTCTTCATTTACCAGGCGCGGTGGAGGCCGGATTTTCCGATGGCCCACATTTTGCCGCATTGGAATTGGCCGGACCGCGTAGGCCAGGTCACTCCCGTTCATGTCTATACTTCAGGTGACGAGGCGGAACTTTTCCTCAACGGAAAATCGCTGGGCCGGAAGAAAAAAGGTTCGTTCGAGTATCGGCTGCGTTGGGACGATGTTGTTTACCAACCCGGAGAGTTGCACGTCGTCGCCTACAAAAGCGGAGCCAAGTGGGCGGAAGACACGGTGAAAACGACGGGTGCCGCGGCCAAGATCGCTCTGCAGCCCGACCATGCAACGATCAAAGCCGACGGTTACGATCTTTCCTATGTGACGGTGCAGATCTCTGATCGTAGTGGCTTAATGGTTCCTCGCTCGAAGAATCACGTCACGTTCGAGATCACGGGCCCAGGAGAGATTGCTGCGGTGGACAACGGCGACGCGACCAGTTTTGAACCCTTTCAAGCGACCGAACGAAAAGCCTACAACGGCCTCTGTCTCGTTATCGTGCGCTCTAAGGCGGGTGAAGCTGGGAAAATTGTTCTTAAAGCAAAATTTGCGGGCCTGGATTCAGCTGAGGTGTCGATCACTACCTCATCGATCCAGTAAGTCTCGTTTTAGCTCGTCGTTCGAAAGGGACACAGCGAGTCGCCGTCGTGCTTAGTGCGGCGGCGAGGCACGATTGCGATTAAGCAGCTCTTTCTTGTCGGGTTGTGTCCTACATCGCGGTGATCCGACTTATGAATTTTTTTTGAACTAACGGTGTTCATATTGACAATAATCGACGACTCACTCGGTTTTAAAAAAGGTGAATCCGACAAATCTCCCTGCAGTGGATCAGATCAGTGTGACCATTAATTACAATGGGATGCCGTACACTCAGTTCTACGATCTCCGAATGGGTCGAGACAAACGGGTTTTTATCGAAGTCCTGCCTCCTTTTAAAAAGGACGGCGCCGAAGCATTCTTTCACAAGGTGATTTATTTGGAGCCCAAGCAAATCATGCTCGGTGATAGGTGTTCACCCCAACTCTTGTCCTATAAGGTATCAGTGGACTACTCAAACGTTGTGGAGCGAGAAATCGAAGAGGCGCGCTAGGGTGTTTTTTTAAGTGAATATTGCTAGCCCCGCTACCGACTGTAGCCGAACCGCGGCCAAAACAATCGGATCGAATTGTTAGCCACAAAAGATCACATAGAACACAGGGAATTTTCTTTGAGATCTTTGTGAGCTTTCGTGGCTAATATCTCTAAAAGAATTCTCTGCGACCTCTTTTCCCCTCAGCGGCCTCTGCGTTCCCCTTCCGCGGTTTTCGCTCGTCACTTATCACTGATCACTCGTCACTTTGGTTGCGGCTTCGCCGCTCTGGCCTCCACCACTTGTGGTTTGCTTCTCTGAGGGATTTCACCCATCTTAGCGTTGTTGTTAGGATAGTTTGGGGCTCCTCCGCCCATGGCTTTTTCCCCGATTACCCAGGCTCGGCGGCTCACGCGGTCTCCTCTGATCGCGACTAGGGTAATTTTTGTGATTGTGTGCGGTCTTTTCGGTCAAACCTCACAAGGCCAACCCGAACTGTCGCCCGTTAGATTACGCCCAGGCTCTGAAGTCCGCCGGGACACTTTGACCGTAGGAGCGACGTCCAACGTATTTCCATATTCCTATATCGACGATAAAGGAGTGTTAACTGGTTTTGTAGTCGAATTGTTCGACGCATTGGCGCGCGCGGAGGATTTTGAGGTTCATCGCGTGGTTGCCCCGTCCGCTGAAATTCAGCGTCGGTTTCGCGCGGGTGAGTTCGATTGTTTGCAAGTGATGGGTTTAACTCCCGAACGAGTTCCCTACACGGATTTTTCACTGCCATTCATTACGTTTCAGGGTGCGATATTTGTTCGCAAGAACCCTCTGCGGTTTAAATCACTGCAGGATCTCGATGGCCAAACGATTGCGATCCTCGGCAGCGATTCTTATTCCGAACGCTTTTTCCGAAAAAACGACGGACTCAAGGATATGCAGATTATCTCTGCAAATTCTCCCACCGAGGCCATTGAGTGGGTTTCGTCTGGAAGAGCCGCCGCGGCGTTTCTTTCGCGCTTGACCGCACTGTCGGTGATCGAGCGCACGCATGCGCGTAATGTCGTTCAATTGGGCGCACCCCTGGCTGGTTTGAACATTCCCCGCTGCGTGGCGGTACACGAGGGTGACGCGGTTCTACTCGCGCGAATCAACGAGGGCCTCGCGATTCTATATCGCAATGGAGAATTCGATCGGATCTACCAAAAATGGTTCGGTCGTTTTGATACGCCCGGCATAACCCGCGAAGAAATGATCATCGGTATCGCCGCGGCTCTGGCGGTCATCTCTGCGGCGGCCATGTGGGGGCTTTTGCATCAACGGGCGCTTCGTAAGCGGATCGCAGGGCAGACGCGGCAACTGGCGGAAAACGAAGCATTGTTTCGCATATTGTACGATAACATCCCGATGGGGATGTCCGTTCTCGAAGCGACCGGCGATGGATATCGTTTCGTTTCAATCAATCGCCAGACGGAACGCTTCTTCGGACTTACGGCGAATATCGTTCTAGGCGAGACAGTCGACCGTCTCCCGCTCAGCCCGGACTGGAAAAATATATTAACGTCCGCGCTGAACAAGAGTCCGGAAGATGTTAATATACACCGCTCCGAGCACACATTGTCGTCCCAGAGGAGAGATGTTGTTGTTACCTTGGTTCGGCTCGCCGCCGCGGCCGATGGTTCACGCCGTGTTTGTCTGTTGGTGGAGGATGTGACCGAGCGGCGAAGGCTTGATCAGGAGCTGGCACAAACGCGCAAACTGCGGGCCGTGGGCGAATTGGTCGGCGGTATTGCTCACGAATTCAATAACCTGCTCACGCCGGTCTTGCTTGAGACCGATGCGATTCGCGCAGGCTGGCCGCAAGATCTGCGGCTGCACCGGGAAATCGAAATCGTGGGCAAAGCGGCGCAGCGCGGCGCGGACCTCACGCGTAGGCTTCTTGCGTTCAGTCGAAAGGATAAAAAGGAAGAAGCGGAAGAAGTCCGGTTGGAATCCGCCGTGTCTGCCTCGTTCGCTTTATTGAGACAAACTTTCGATCGCCGCATTGTGTGCGATAACGCTGTATCCGCGGATCTCCCACCGCTCTTTCTTAATGTCACGGACGTGAACCAGATTCTGCTCAATCTGTTCATCAACGCCAAGGACACGTTGCTTGAAAAGCTGAACAGTTATTCTGCGCAAAATTGGGTGCCATCAATCCGCGTCGAGGCAGAATTGCTGCCGCCTACGGCTTGCGAACCGGGACACGCTTACGGTGAGGAAAAACTGTTGGGCTGGCAGCGCCTCATGGTGCACGACAACGGCATGGGCATGCCTGCCGAGGTGCGCGAGCGTATTTTCGAACCCTTTTATACCACAAAGGAGGTGGGCAAAGGCACGGGTTTGGGCTTGGCCACCGTATGGCATCTGACAACCGAAGTGGGAGGCCGAATCGAAGTCGAATCTACCTGGGGCTTGGGAACAACGTTTCACGTTTTCTTTCCGCGAAAACCATCAAAGCAGCACTCAGCCGTGAACACTGCAGTGTCGTTCACATTGCTGACGGCGGGTCGGCTTGGCGGCACCTCGAAGCAAACCTGTCCGAATTCGGATTGCTGTTGATCGATATCAACATGCCCGGTCTCGATGGAATCGAAGTCGTTCGCCGAGCTCGCGCCGCGAATTTTCCAGGAAAGATTTTGATGATGAGCGGAAATTTTTCACCGTCACATCTGGATGCAGCGAGAGATCTCCATGTGGACCACGTCCTCGCGAAACCGTTCAGTCTTGGCGCTCTCCTGCAAGCCGTGCGTGAGAGTCTGACCGCCAAAGTATAGGTTGGGCGGGCCCGATGGCCCGCCGCCGCGCGGAAAATGGCGATCCACTTTTCGATGGGAGAATCCGCTAATGCAGGATCCCCGATTTTTTATCGTGATAACTCCAACGGCGGACCGCCCTACCTTTCAGATCCTGCACTTCGTATTCAAACGCGTTTTGTAGATCAAAAGACATCAAACAGATTGCTCACCGTGCAAAGCAGGCTTTCATGGCTTTAATCCTCTGAAGCCATGAAATTTTTCTTACTCATCTTGCTGCTGCTTCCCCTTGGAGTGAGGGCCGAGATCCTTTCAACCGAGAGGTTGGCGACGAATGAAAAGATTGTGGTGGAATTTACTTCAGCAGGAGATCACGACTTTTTCGGGCGCTTCTACGTCATTCGTGGGCCGGCTCCTGCGACATTTTTTGCAATCGACAGCGGTTTAGCCCTCAACAACGGACACGTTGAACGCCGGAGTACGGAAGAAATTGGCAACAAGACTTTGACTTCTGAAGAGGCGACTGGAATCGATTGTCTCCTCGTTTATCTGCGACGCAATCTGCCGGGAAATCCGACATTCAACGATCGCTTCAAGGTCGAATACTTTCGCGGTGAGCAGAAGATTGGCGAAGAGAGTTTCGTTGATCGCACCGGAATTGAGCGCGGATTTTATCTGGAGGAAGGGAAATTGAAGCCCAAGAAGGAAGCTCCGGCCGACTTTCCGCCTAATGTTTATCGTGCAATCGTGCCGTTTTCGATTTTAGAGGAGCGAGTTAAATATGCGTCCAGGCGATGATTGCGAAATGGCGTGTGAATTT
>WNFI01012295.1_pt3 | contig 20753 bp, 17 predicted proteins | sample 5400471 | NCBI WGS metagenome assembly WNFI01 (sample SAMN13153348, study PRJNA577476) | soil metagenome | isolation source: 100 cm saprolite on Douglas fir-dominated hillslope | place: USA:California | collected 2013-09-17
TCATGCAAAAAGACCAGGGTCTTCGCGAGCTCACGGTCCGGAGTGTCATTCTCGGCGGTGTCATCACGCTGCTGTTCACGGCCGCCAATGTGTATCTGGGACTCAAGGTCGGCCTGACCTTCGCGACTTCAATCCCGGCGGCGGTGATCTCGATGGCGGTCATGCGCTTTGTTGGGAATTCCAACATCCTCGAAAACAACATCGTCCAGACGATCGCTTCCGCGGCAGGGACGCTGGCCGCGATCATCTTCGTGCTCCCCGGCCTCATCATGGTCGGCTGGTGGCAGGGCTTCCCTTACTGGATCACGGTGGCCGTTTGCGCGATCGGCGGCACGCTTGGGGTGATGTTCTCCGTGCCGCTGCGCCGCGCGCTGGTCACGGGTTCCGACCTGCCCTACCCGGAAGGCGTCGCGGCCGCGGAGGTGCTGAAGGTCGGCTTCGGCTCCGCGGAGGGCAAGGTGGAGAATGCCAAGGGCCTGCGCATGATCGTCGTCGGCTCGCTGACTTCGGCAGGCTATGCGCTGCTCGCGGCGATGCGTCTCGTGGCGAGCGATGTCGCCAAGAACTTCCGCGTTGGCGCCGGGGCCACGGGTGTTTCGACCAGCCTTTCGATGGCGCTGATCGGCGTCGGGCATCTGGTCGGCCTGTCGGTCGGCGTGGCGATGCTGGTCGGCATGCTCATCGCCTGGGCCGGGCTGGTGCCGATGCTCACCGCCATGCACGGCGTCACGGGTGACGTCGACCACTTGGTCAACACCACCTTCCGCAGCGAGGTGCGCTTTATCGGGGCCGGCACGATCGGCGTCGCGGCGCTCTGGAGCCTGTTCCGCATCCTCGGCCCGATCGTCAAGGGTATCCGCGCCGCCATGGCGGCCTCGAAGTCGCGCCAGGCCGGGACCAAGCTGGCGCTCAGCGAGCGAGACCTGCCCATCGGCATCGTGGGTGGCACCATCTTGGGGTTGCTGGTGCCGATCGCGGGCCTGCTCTGGGTTTTCTGCTCCGGCACCGCCATCGCCTCGGGCATCGGGCCGGTCATCCTCGGCACGCTGGTCTATGTCGTCGTGATCGGCGCCATCATCGCGTCGGTCTGCGGCTACATGGCCGGCCTCATCGGCGCCTCGAACAGCCCGGTCTCGGGCGTGGGCATCCTTGCCGTGCTCGGCGCCGCGCTGCTGCTCGTCATGACCTACGGGCACGGGGGCAGCCCGGAGCAGACCCGGGCCCTCGTGGCCTATGCCCTCTTCACCACCGGCATCGTGTTTTCCATCGCGACGATTGCGAACGACAATCTCCAGGACCTGAAGACGGGGCAGTTGGTCGGAGCGACCCCCTGGCGGCAGCAACTGGCGCTGGTTTACGGCGTCATCTTCGGCTCACTGGTGATTCCGCCGGTCCTCGACCTGCTCAACAAGGCTTTCGGCTTCGCCGGTGCGCCGGGGGCGGGCGAGCATGCCCTGGCGGCGCCGCAGGCGGCGCTCATTTCCGCGCTGGCCAAGGGCGTGCTCGGCGGCGACATCAGCTGGAACCTCATCGGCTGGGGCGCGCTGCTCGGCGTCGGCACGATCCTCCTCGATGAGGTGTTGCGCAAGACCGGCAAGATGCGGATGCCGCCGCTGTGCGTCGGCATGGGCATCTACCTGCCGATGGCGCTGACCCTTTTGATTCCCGTCGGCGCGGTGATCGGCCACTACTACGACAAGTGGGCCGACCGCCATGCGAACCCGGATTTCGCCAAGCGCATGGGCGTGCTGGCGGCCACCGGGCTCATCGTGGGCGAAAGCCTCTTCGGCGTTGCGTTCGCCGGTGTCGTTGCCGCGGCGGGCACCGACACGCCACTGGCGGTTGTCGGGGACAGCTTCGAGAAACCGGGCATCGTGATCGGGCTGCTGCTGTTCGTCGTCGCCATCGTCGTGCTCTACCGTTACGCCCGCCGGACCTGCCAGGCCGCCTGAGGGTAGGAGCGCCGTCAGGATGATCGCGGCGGTCTCAGCGGTCCCGCCCTACCATTTCAAACCGTCTCATTCACCACCGGGTTGGTCAGCGTGCCGATCGACTCGATCTCGATGCTCACGGTGTCGCCAGCCTTGAGCCAGACGGGCGGCTTGCGTGCCATGCCCACGCCCTGTGGGGTGCCGGTCAGGATGACGGTGCCGGGAAGCAGCGTCGTGCTGCCGCTGAGAAACTCGATCAAGGTGGGGACGTCGAAGATCATGTCGGCCGTGCTCGAGTCCTGCATGGTCTGGCCGTTGAGCAGGGTTTTGATTTTCAGCGCGTTGGGGTTGGGAATCTCGTCGCGCGTGACCAGCACCGGGCCGAGCGGGCAGAAAGTGTCGAAGGTTTTGCCGCGGGACCACTGGCTGCCGCCGAATTCCTTCTGCCAGTCGCGCGCCGAGACATCGTTGGCGCAGGTGTAGCCCAACACGTATTTAAGGGCGTCGGCCTTGCTGACATTCTTGCAGCGCCGGCCAATGACGACGGCCAGCTCGCACTCGTAGTCCACCTGCGTGCTGGGCAGTTTCTGCGGCAGCTCGATGGGGTCGCCGGGATTTTGCACGGCACCCGGGTTCTTCATGAAGAGCACCGGCCACTTCGGAATGGCAGCGCCGGTCTCGGCGGCGTGCTGGCGGTAATTCAGCCCGATGCAGAGGATGCTCACTGGCTGGACCGGCGCGAGCAGCTTGCCGGGTTTCACCACTTTGGCACTGACCCGGTGGTCGCCGAAAATATCGCCCTCGATGGCGCGGGCGGAGCCGTCGGGTTGCAGCGCGGCATAAGCCGGACCGCTTGGGGTGAGATGACGGAGGAGCTTCATGGGAAGGGAAGGGTGAGAGTGAAAGTAAGAGGGAAAATATTCATCGGCCCAAGTGAGCGCGAAACATCACGGCAAGCCCCACCTTGTCGAGGCGCTTTTCAGCAATACCGATCATGGCGTCGTAAAGCTGGGCACCATCGAAACGATCAGAATCGAAGCCATTGAGCTCCAGAAAAGAGAGGGCCGCGCCCATCGCCGCGCGCTTGTTGCCATCGAGGAATGGCTGATTCTGGGCGATGTGAAATGCATACGCCGCGGCGATATCGGCCAAGTCGCCCTGTCCGTAGAAATAGGTGGCTTCGGGTTGCATGAGGGCGGAGTCCAGCAAACCGGGTTCACGCAGGCCGTCCAAGCCGCCGTGCTGTTCAAGTGAGAAGCGATGGATTCCGAGGACCTCTTCACGGGAGAGGAATAGAGGCTCGTTCACTGGGCCAGTTTGCGGAAGAGTTCGTGATGGACGCGGAAAACCTTTTCCATCGCCTTTCGGGCCTGCTCGGGTGTGGCATAGCGAATCTGACGGGCCTCCTCAGCCTTGGCCAATGGGGCAGCCGGCGGGGTGGTGCGTTTCTTAGCACTGTAAGCCGATGAGGGCTCCTCGATCTTGGCGGGCTTCTTTTTCACGCCCCCAAGCTGGTCGGGGAGCCCGTTGCTGTCAACCGGTGCCAGCCGCCTAGGCATTGTCCACGCGGCCGGCGGCGGGCCAGAACTTGCTGGCGCGGGTATGCTGGTCGGGGAAGGCGGCATGTGCGGCTTGCAATGCGTTCCGCGGTTTGCTCACTCGGCAGCGCATGGCTCCTCCGCGTCGAAAAAACATCTTCCGCCCGGCTTCGTCCCCGCCGGCGACCCTCTACGTGCGACGCGGCTACAACCGGGTGCTCGCGGAGGAATTCGCGGCGCTCAAGGTGAAGCGCGCCGAACTCGTGCAGGACAAGATCGAGGCGCACAGCCAGGGCGACCTGCGCGAGAATTTCGGCTTCAAGGCCGCCAAGGACGCGATCCGTGCCGTGGACCGCAAGATGGACGAACTCGACCGCTTCGCGCGGCGCAACACGTTCATCGAGGTCGACCCTGCCGCCTGGCTCACCAAGCCGACCGATTTCCTCCAACTTGGCCACGTGACCCGGATCGAGAAGGAGGACCTGGTCACCAAGCGGAAGCACCGCTTCACCTTCCTCGTCGCGACCTGCGGCGAGACGGCGACCGATCCGGAGATCGGCATCGAGTGCCTGCCGCACAACTCCCCACTCGCCGCGGCCTTGCTCGGCCTCACCGTCGGTATGCCGGCGCAAGTCGGGTTGCCCGCCGGTCCGGCAATCCTCACGGTGCTTTCGATCCGCAATCCGACGCAGGCCGAACTCGACCGTCTGCTTTCGGCCATCAAGCCGCCGGAGATCGAAGGCGGGGAGTAACGGCCTGCACCCAAGCCAGCGCGTTGGGGGTCAACTCGCTCCACCCGCAATAGGAGAGCTCGGTCAGTGGGCCGGACCTAAGATCAGTGGTCACGCACCATCGCTAGCCGATGCAGGACCGAGCAAGCTCGGCCCCTACAAGGTCCTGATCGCTACGCCTCTACGGTTCGGTCGGCCGGGAGGGGGAGGCCGACCCTCCATCAGGCTTTGGGCGTCTCGGCGTAGGCCTCCATGCCCACACAGCTGCACACGAGGTTGCGGTCGCCGTAGACGTTGTCCACCCGGCCGGTGGCGGGCCAGAACTTCGAGGCGCGCGTCCATTGGTCGGGGAAGGCGGCGGTCTCGCGCGTGTAAGGGTGGTTCCAGTCCGTGGCGCACACGGCGGCCGCGGTGTGCGGGGCGTGCTTGAGCGGGTTGTTGAGCCTGTCGCTCTCGCCGCTGGCAACGGCCGCCAGCTCGCCGTGGATGGAGATGAGCGCGCCGCAGAAACGGTCGAGCTCGGCCTTGGTTTCGCTCTCGGTCGGCTCGACCATGAGCGTGCCGGGGACGGGGAACGACATTGTCGGCGCGTGGTAGCCGTAGTCGATCAGGCGTTTCGCCACGTCCTCGACCTCGATCCCGTGCTGCTTCCACGGGCGGAACTCGAGGATGCACTCGTGCGCGACGAGACCACCGGCACCCTGGTAGAGGACGGGGAAATGGTTCTGGAGGCGCTTGGCAATGTAGTTGGCGTTGAGGATGGCGAACTGCGTGGCGCGCGTCAGCCCGTCGGGGCCCATCATCCGGATGAACATCCAGGAGATGACCAGGATGCTGGCGCTGCCATACGGGGCCGCGGAGACGGCCCCGAGGTGTGAAGCGTGAGGCGTGAGGCTGAAGGGTTTTACCACCACATGACTGGGCAAGTAGGCGACGAGGTGCTTCGCGACGCCGATCGGGCCCATGCCCGGGCCGCCGCCACCGTGCGGGATGCAGAATGTCTTATGGAGATTGAGGTGGCAGACGTCGGCGCCGATGCGGCCGGGTGAGGTCAGACCGACCTGGGCGTTCATGTTGGCGCCGTCCATGTAGACCTGGCCGCCGTGGGCATGGATGGTCTTGCAGATCGTCTTGATCGAGGTTTCGAACACACCGTGCGTGGACGGGTAGGTGACCATCAACGCGGCGAGATTCGCGGCGTGCTCCTGCGCCTTGGCCTTGAGGTCGGCGACGTCGATGTTGCCGCTCGCGTCGCAGGCGACAGCGACAACCTTCATCCCGCACATCGCGGCGCTGGCGGGATTGGTGCCGTGCGCGCTGGTGGGGATGAGGCAGACGTTGCGGTGACCCTCGCCGCGCGACTCGTGGTAGGCGCGGATGACGAGCAGGCCGGCGTATTCGCCCTGCGAGCCCGCGTTGGGCTGCAGCGACACCGCGGCGAAGCCGGTGATCTCGCCGAGCCATTTCTCGAGCTGGGCGAAAAGTTTCGCGTAACCCTTGGTCTGGTCGGCGGGGGCGAAAGGATGCAGGCGGCTGAACTCCGGCCAGGTGACCGGGAACATCTCGCTCGTGGCGTTGAGCTTCATCGTGCACGAGCCGAGGGAGATCATCGAGTGGCAGAGCGAGAGATCCTTCGCCTCGAGGCGGCGGATGTAACGGAGCATCTCGTGCTCGGTGTGGTATTTGTTGAAGACCGAGGCGGTGAGGAAGGCGGATTGACGGGAATGCGGTTCGGGGTAGGGACGGACCGCTGGGCCGTCCGAGTCTGACGGCGGGCCCAGCGGGCCCGCCCTACCAGTTGAAACCCCGAAGCACTCCAGCAAGGTCTCGACGTCCGCGACGGTCGTCGTTTCGTCGAGCGAGATGCCGACACTCGAGGAGTTAATGGGGCGGAGATTGATTTTCGCGGCGTTGGCAGCGGCGTGGATTTTGGCGGCATCGATGCCGGTAGCAGTGATGGTGTCGAACACCGGTTCGGCGTTAAGCCTGGCTCCAATGCCCTTGAGTCCATCGGCAAGCATCCGGGTAAGCCGGCGGACGCGCTGGGCGATTTGCTTCAGGCCTTCGGGACCATGATAGACGGCATACATCGAGGCCATGACAGCGAGGAGCACCTGGGCCGTGCAGATGTTGGACGTGGCCTTGTCGCGGCGGATGTGCTGCTCGCGCGTGCCGAGGGCGAGACGCATGGCCGGGTTGCCGTGGACATCCTTCGACACGCCGACGAGCCGGCCGGGCATCTGCCGCTTGAACTCATCCCGGGTGGCGAGAAAACCGGCATGCGGGCCGCCGAAGCCCATCGGCACACCGAAGCGCTGCGCGGAGCCGACGGCGACATCAGCGCCGAACTCGCCCGGGGCGCGCAAGAGCGTGAGCGCGAGCAGATCGGTGGCGACGACGCACAGCGCACCGGCAGCGTGGGCTTTCTGAAAAAACCCGGCGAAATCGTGAATGCTGCCGGTCGTGTCGGGATATTGTACAAGCACGCTGAAGACTTTTCCGGAAAAATCGAAGGTGCGGTGGTCGCCGGTCACGACGGAAACATTGAGCGGCTTCGCGCGGGTGCGGACGATGTCGATCGTCTGCGGGTGGCACCGGTCCGAGACGAAGAAGACAGAGGCGTCGTGGCTGTCGCCGAGCTTCACGCGGTGGGCAAGCATCATGGCCTCGGCGGCGGCAGTGCCCTCGTCGAGCATGGAGGCGTTGGCGATCTGCAGACCCGTCAGATCGGTGACGGCGGTTTGGAAATTCAGCAGGGCCTCGAGGCGCCCCTGGGAAATCTCGGACTGGTAGGGGGTGTAGGCGGTATACCAGCCGGGATTCTCGAAGATATTGCGCTGGATGACCCCCGGCACGGCAGTGTCGTAGTAACCCAGGCCGATAAAGCTGCGGAAAATTTTATTCTTCGCGGCGATGGCACGCAGCTCGGCGAGCGCGGTGCTCTCGCTCGCGCTGGCGGGCAGACGCAGCGGGCGTTTCAGGCGGATGTTGGCCGGGACCGCGGCGTCGGCCAGGGCGTTGATCGACTCGAAGCCGACCGTCTTCAGCATTTCGGCGACCGCGGCGTCGGACGAGCCGTTGTGACGGCGTTCAAAGGTGTCGAGCGGGGCGAGCGGGTCGCGTTGCAAAGCCATGGGCGGACGGTAGGCGGGGGCGGAAGTGGCGCAACTGCGATTTGGGCGGCGGGCGACCAATTAAGCGTTGTTTTGGGGGCGAAGGCGCAGCTTATCGCCGGATCGTCTTTGTAGGAGCCTGCTTGCAGGCGATTCTGCGGCCGACAATGTCCTGATCGCCTGCAAGCAGGCTCCTACATGAAGGCACCGCAAAAATTCCGCACCAAGCAAGCCCGCGCCGCCTTCATCGCCCGGCGGCTGGCGCAGTTGTATCCGGCGACCCCCATCCCCTTGGCGCACAAGGATGCTTATACGCTGCTGGTGGCCGTGGTTCTTTCCGCCCAGTCCACGGACGCCGGCGTGAACAAGGTTACGCCTCGGCTCTGGGCCTTGGGCGATACGCCCGGGCAGATCGCACAGCTGCCGGTGGAGAAAATCCGGGAGATCATCCGCCCGGTAGGCTTGTCGCCGCAAAAGGCCAAGGCCATCAGCGGGCTGTCACGCTTGCTGATCGAACGGCATGGCGGGGAGGTGCCGCGGACGTTTGCGGAGTTGGAGGCGCTGCCCGGCGTCGGGCACAAGACGGCGTCGGTGGTGATAAGCCAGGCGTTCGGCCTGCCGGCGTTTCCGGTGGACACGCACATCCACCGGCTGGCGCAGCGCTGGAAGCTGACCGAAGGGCGGAACGTGGTGCAGACCGAGCGCGACCTGAAGAAACTTTTCCCGCCGGAACGCTGGAACCAGTTGCACCTGCGGATGATTTACTACGGGCGCGGGCATTGCACCGCCCGCGGCTGCGACGGCACCAGTTGCGAGATCTGCCGGACGCTGTTTCCCCGGCGCAAACGGGCGGTAAAGAGCCGCAAGTAAAACAAGATTGATTCGCCCCGGGCGACTGTTAACCGTCTGCCCCTCGTTTTGGACGCTTAGCTCAGTTGGTTAGAGCACGTGCTTCACACGCACGGGGTCACTGGTTCGAGTCCAGTAGCGTCCACCATTTCGAGTTCGTGACGGATTGTGTCGAGGGCTGCCGCCACGCGACGTTTCAGAGGGGAATTGAGGTATTTCCCGCTTTCGGGGCCTTCGCTTGATTTGCCACGTTCTGACACCAAATGACCCTCCGGGCCAGAAACGGGTGTGCGGTTTGGTGTGCTTTTTGCGACGGAGGTTTCGGTGATCCAAGGAAGCTTCTCCAGCTCAGTGCGAATGGCGTCGCTGGGCATCTCCGTATATATATTTGCCGTTAGATTGGCGTCTGAATGCCCCAAAACCTCCTGAGTCGCCTTTTGGGCCACCCCATAACGAGCGGCAAAGGAAGCGTGGGTTTTCCTGAAGGAGTGAAAATGCACTACATGTCCGGCGGAATCCTTATGGGGAATTTCCGCCCGCTTTAGATCGACCCGGAACGTTTCGTAATGCGGAAAAAGACCGAAAAATACTTTTTTGTCCGATTTCCCTTCGCTGGGCTGAATTTTCCGCAATTCTTTCGCCAGGGCCGGGGGCAGGGGAATAGAGCGGGTTTCTTTATCTTTCGTTGTCGCCGCTCGGAAAAGAGCAGAAGCGGCATTTTCGTTTATCCGCAAATCGCACCACCGCAAAGCCTCCACCTCGGATTTCCGCTGCCCAGTATAGAAAAGTGTTTGATAAACAATTGTCCGGTGACCGGAAACAGCAAATAATCGGGCAAGCTCCTTTTCTGTAAATGCCCGGGCCTGCCGAACCTGTTTCCCTCGGGTTTCAACGCGGGAAACTTTTTTTAATGGATTTGTCCCGAGTTTTTCCTGCCGAACCAGCCAATTAAAAAAGGCATTTAACGAAACCAGATATTCTTTTTTCGTTTTTGCGGAAACCGTAAGATTTGCCCGCCAATCGACAAATGCCGCACCATTTACGTCGGGAATTAATTTCCAGCCTATTTCTTTGATTACCCGGTCAATCCGGCGCGACGTATCTTTAATATGCCGGGAATTCCTTTCCTGGGCTTTTAAATCGGCGACATAATCCTTTAAATGGTCGGAGATAGGATAAATGGCCGCATCCCGAATAAACCGGGAATTAATTAATCCCTCCGTTTCCCTTTGTTTTTCCAAAACAATTGCGGAAAGCCTTTTCCGAGCGATTTCCCTATCCGGGGTATTTAATGGAACCCGAATAGCTTTTCCGCCCTTTGTGAGCGAATAACGGCCGATATAACACCGGGAAATAACCAGTTTCCCTTTAATCCGGCGCTTTTGTCTGAATACAGTTAAGCGCATTGAATTAATCCCAGTTCCGGATTGTGCAGCAATTCACATAATTCTGGAGATCACCGGGGCGGACACGAGGGGACCGTTTGCCGATTTTAATGACGGGGATTTTCCCCCCGGCAATTATCCGGTACAGCTGGCGGAGCGAAACGTTCAGGAATTTCGATGCCTGGGATAAAGTGAGAAGTGCCTCAATCGGGCTTTCGGGAATGGCGTTCATCAGGCTTTCCCCTTTTTTCGCTTTCTTTGGGAATCCTCTTTGGCGGCTTTTGCGTCCAATTGAGCCTCGTGGCTTTCTTGGAGCATTGCCTCAAGGGCGGGATCACCCGGGAGACCGCCCAGCAAATCCTCGGCGGTAATCTTTTCGCTTCCTTGCAAGTGCTCATCCACCCGAGTGGTTTCCTGCTTTTGCAGCCAAAGCTGGTAAACGTAATAGATCTGCCCGCGTTTTACGGTATCCTCCAGACGGACCGAAAGCCACTTGGCAATCTGCGCATAGCTGAACCCCTTCCTGAATAGGATATCTATTACGTCACAATAATCCAAAAGATCAAAGGGGTGCTGATGCGCCTCCGCCTTGGCTTCCTTCAGGAGTTTTTTCGGAGACGGAACTTCGGGAATCAGAGTCACGGGCTCTAAATCATATACACTTTGAACAGTGTCAACATTTTTACCGTTACTGGTTGTGGACGGTGACACTGGTTGCCGTGCATTGTTATTTTTAGCGCCGCCGTGGGGGATGAGCCTCACGCCAAAGGCGAACTCGCAGGGCATTTTCAGGGCCAATGAAATGGCCCTGATTTTTCGGTTAATTCTGCCGCCGCGCGGGACGTCAGCCTTGCTGGCCAACCGACATCTCTGGTGGCCTGGGACCCCCATGACGGGGTGCGGATCAACATGCCCCCTTCCCGAATCGCGCATGTTTTTAAAAAGGCAACCAGCCGGAAGGAAGGCGTGCCGGCTACTTGGCGGACCCGGGCGGCGTCCCGTGGGCGAACACAAGTTCAAAGCGAAAACGCATCGGGCACTCCTTGTTCTGCTGGTCCTCTGGAAGTTGAATCAACTGGTAGGCAAACGGGCCGGGAGTATCGGGGAGATTGTCCATGAGGCCGTGGAAGAAGCTGACTTCGGCAAGTTCAATGAGGGCAGAGATGATTTCGATCATTTCGGGCAGCATTGGCACCTCGGTTTCACTCCTGACCCTCCAAGTCGGACGTTGGATCGCGTCGGCGGTAAGGTGGAAATCTTCAATTACGGTCTCCTTGGGGATATGGTCTTGGGCGTTGCGAAGACTCAGTACCCGGTCAATCTTGGCCGCGAAGAACTCCAGGCAGTCCACCTGTTCCTGTGGTACTGGGGTTAGGGCGCGCAACTGCTTCCGGCCAATGTCAAACCGCGCATTGTTCACGGTCGTGCCGTAGAATTGATTGAGAACTTCCGCGATGTGCTGAAGGGTTCGCTTCGCACTGGTGATAAACAGCGTGGCATCTTCCTGTAGGTTGGGAATCTGTGGGAGGGCATTGACCACGCGCTTTTCCACCCGAAGCCCGCCCGCTGTCTGGATCGTTTGCAAAATCTTGTCGTGTTGAGCGACAAGCCTGCGAAATGCTTTTTCGCAGTTACGGATTTCGGTCTTGGCCGCGTGAAGTGCGGTGGTGATTTGTGCCGCATCCCCGCGCTGGAGGGTCTTGTTCTTAAGGGCTTCAGCGCATTGGATGAATACCCGCGCAACGATAGGGTTCTGACAGCCCACGTCATCCGAGATTTTCCACGCCCACGGCACGTCGGGCTTCGTTCGGGCGGGGTCTATATCATCCGGCGTTTGGGCCTGAAAGGTGGTATCTATCTTGTAGATTTCCATGCACCCGGTCAGCCCGATAGGATGCATCACCGCACCCGTCCCGCCAATGAGGGCCATGCTTCCGGCACCGTCGCGGGGCATCATTCGTGGGCGCTGCGGCTTTTCGGGCATAGTCAAATCGGCGAACACGCAACGTAGCACAACAAGTCCTGAAGGTGGTGTTTCACTCGCCGATCCGTCTCCGGGTCTTTCTGGTAGTCTTCAACAAATTGAAGAATCCCATCTATCACCGCTTTATGGAAAGTCTCCACCGTAAGGACAATCGCGCCGCTGGGTAGTGTTACGTAAGAGTCCGCTTTCGGCCCGGCCTGCCACTCGTAAAACAGGGGGTTCGCTTTGCCCTGTCGCCGATATCTGGATTCGTGTCCATAGGTGTGTAATATACCGCAACGTGCGCCCCACAGATCCTCCTTGTCGCATTTTAATTTTAGCCCGGATACCTTGATAAGATAACGTTCCGCCCACGTCATGAAATCCTGGCCGGACGTGTCCTGCTGGCCAATCGGGCGCGTGAGAGCGGCAAGAGCGTCCACGGATGCGAACATAAGTGTCACCGCAGAAACAAGGCATTTGGTGTCAACGGTTGCTTTGATACCGGCAAGCATTCCGCGCCGGCCTAAGGCGATTTCTTCCAAAGACGGTACGATGAGGCCCATATCAGCGAGACTCACAATTTGGGACGCCGGAGACGAGCGCAAAGCCGCTTACACATGAGCCCAGTGCCTATCCCACAGCGTCAGCATTCAGGTTTTACGCTGCCGGAGTGTGGTTATGGTGCCAGCGGAAGTCCCATTATGCACGTCACCTGCGAGCGTTGCGGCGCGAGAAAGGCGACTTTGGAAGGTCATCACGATTCTGTGGTCGCCCGTGTCACGCGGCTAATCGATAGAAACCTTCGTGTTGGGGATTGGCGCAAGTCGGTTGAGAGGAAGCGCGCTCTGGCCAGTAACGAGTAGCCAGTTGTCTGGACATGAATACCCTGTGTCATTCCCCACTCAACTGCAGATCGTAAATCTTCGTTTCGTTGGTTCCATCGATTTCGACCGTAACGAATGTAATTGGTTGCTCGACCACCATCACTAACAAGCCCACCGTAGAAATCGATATGCTGCTGTTCCCTACCGCGCATGGCAGCGCGTCCGTAAACGGAATATCCTCTTGTTCCGACAGAGGTACGAAGCAACGACCAATACGGTCACTGTTGCCAGCTCTTGCAGCCTCAGGGTGCTGCCGGGAACAGTTAAACCTGTCCGCCAATTTCCGGTTTTTTGAGCGGAATCGTGCTTAGTTGCCGCAGACGGCGGTATTGGCTGAAATCACGTGCGAGTTCTTCTAACGTCATCCCGCCCTGGCCAGCGTGCGCAGCCTCCCATCGCGGGAGATTCTCCGCTTCGTAGCGATTTAATTCCCTCTCATAGATTCGCCGTCGCCGCCGCAGCTTAAGGAGAGGGCGATTGAGAGCCAATACTCTGATAAGATAAGCCGCGGGATGTTGCAGCGGAACCAAGTCGCCGCTGTCAGTCACCTCAAAATACACGCTACGAACCTCGGCGAAAGGATCGACGAAGCCGACGACACTATCGTGACTGTTGGCCGGATGAGGGCACGGCCATTTGTTTGATTTCAGTCTATTGCAGCGACCGCAGGCGTGATGAAGGTTGCACGGGTCGTGCTCCAGATGTTCAAACCCAGCGCGAGTATAGGGGCGAAAATGGTCGAGCTCCATCGACTCCCGCCCTCCCGATTCATCCTCGTGGCAATCGCAATAGACACAGCGGAGCAGGCAATCCTCCGCGATCTCGTGTCGGTGGTGTTGGCGGAAATGTGGGTAAGAATAGTGGGTGCCGTCCGGCCTTCGGGTGTAATTTGCCCGGCGCTGCAGCGGCCCAAAAAATGGTGGATCAACCTCAGGACTAGGCATGATGGTTAGGATTCCATTCCTCCTGGGCGAACACGCGCGCGCACCTCATCCAGTGCCTTCTCCAAGGCTGCGACATTCTGGAATTCTTCAGCCTGCATGGGCAGCATTCGGTCAGTCTCAAGAACACCTAACTCCCCTTCTTCCTCAGCCGTCAGTCGCTCTTTCAGGCTCTTGACCAAAAGGTCATGAAATCGTTTTTCGCGTTCGTCACGAATTTCTCCGAATACATTCATGTGGCGTAACAGGCGCGTCTTGAAGGTCTGTGCATCAGCCGCCTGGGGATCGCGAAGCACCGCGCTTTTTTCGACCACATCCTCGACGCGAGGCGCCTCGGCTTCGGAAATCTCAGACTGGTGATTGGTCAGAATGACTATTGGTATCTTTTGATTGATGCCTCGCAGGTAGCCGGCCAATTCAGTGCCAGTGTAGGTGACTAGTCCCGTGCTGCCAAGCCGGTAGTCCACAATGAAGGCTCCCGTGGCTGGGTTCGCAAGGAGCGCGGCGAATCCGTCGAATCGGGGAGTGGGAGGTATCGCTGTCACGTCCACTTCGTCGCTTGAGAGCAATTCCTTCAACACGTCGAGACATCCCCGGCGTTCCATCTCGTCGTCGTCCACAAAATAAATTGTCTGTTTGGTCATTTTGCTTCCTCGAATATACCGGGAACCGTGATAATGAATCCGGCACCGCCAAGCGGGCCCTTCGCCACGGCCCGGATGGTTCCGCCGCTGTTGGTTTCCACGAAGGTTTTCACGATGGTGAGGCCCATGCCGGTTCCGAACACTTCACCTTTCTCGTTTCGCTTGGTCGAATACGTCGGATAGAAAATCCGCTCCTCGGTTTCGGCCGCCAAGCCTTGGCCGCTATCATTAAAGGTAAGGACATAATTGTCACCCTGTCGCTCCAAGCCGACGTGGATGCGGCGGTCTTCCGCGGGAATGGTCTTCATTGCCCACACTGCATTCGTGATGAGGTTGACCAGAATGCTCTCCCAGTCGATCGGGTAGCCCTTGATCTTACATTCATCTGCAGGAAGCGCGTCCAATCCCTCAAGCTTGATGTTGCGCTGGGTCCGTAACGACTCGTCGAATGTGACAAAAATCGATTTTACAACGCGTTTGAGACTGAAAGTGCCCTTCCTGCGTTTTTCTGGCCGGACGTTGCCGATGGAGAAGCCGGCAAACGTCTCGATCCGTTTCGCTTGGGAGCAAGTATCAGAAAGCTTCTGTTGGACCTGCTCCTTGATTTTCTCATCCGCGAAGAAGAAATGCTGTGGCAAGTTGCGTTCTAGCCATCCCGCATTGATCGCACAATTGTTTGCCCAACCGAGGGTCTCATGTCCGAAGGCGGCGGCGAGAATGCCCAGAGATGCGAGATTGGCCATGGTGTCCTTTTCGCGCGATTCCCGTTCGTTGTCGCTGCGAATCAAACGGGCCGACTCCTCAAACTGACTGCGAGCCTGGGTGATGGTTGCCTGAAGTTCACTAAGCTGGCGGATGGCGGCATCACGCGCCATGATTGGATCAAGCGGGGCGTCGGCTGAACTGGCCGGCTGTAGCAAGTTTGTAATTTGGCCGGTCAACTCTGTGAGTTTTTGGATCGCACCCTCAGTGGCTTGGACGGATTCTTCCGCCTTCTTCTCCGCATCTGCCCGCTGGTTCTGGAGCGGGAGTCGAGCGAGTTCGAACTCCTGGTGGCTGTGCTCAAAGAAATGGACTACGTCCTCGCAAAATGCGCGTAGGTGCCGGAACGCTTTGCCTTCGACCAACCCCTCCCGGTTCGTCTGGTCGAGCAGCTCGTTGTTTTTCTCCTGGGTGATGAAGACCGCACCGATAATCTGATTGTAGCCCACCCGCCAATTGCCCGGCTTTCCATCTTGGGTCACACCTTCCGGGCTGCTCTGTCGTTGAAATGCGAGGCGGAGCCAGTCGCCTTCGCCGTTCGGGTTACCATAGGGTTTGACGCGAAATCCGTCGCGGTAGATGCGGATGCCCTGGTTGCGGTCCAGGAACGTTGCGATAGTGCTCTTGGATATTGTCTGTTCACCCAATTCAGTGGACTTCCGCGGGAAGAAATAGAACTCAAAGCGCAAGGGCCCGCAGTGCGGCTTGCTTCCCATACCCTTGTAGCGATCCGCCCAGTCCTTAGGCCCCAGATTGAACCCCAGCGTGTGCTGTTTGGACGTCATTTTGATCTCAATTTTCCCCGCCTCGCAAATGGTCGCGACCACCTTCCACTGGGCCGCGTCGAGTAGAAACTCGGGAACTTCAATCGGACCGTCGATTGCAGCCCAGCCTTCGCCGGAGTCCATCTCAATGCTGAAATCCGTGACGGCGGCAAAAGGCGACGCAAGGAGGGAAAGCTCGGCTTTCAAGTCTGCCATGGCCTCCGATGTCCATTCATCCTTCAAGCCTTCCATCGTGAGCCGGGTCCCGTGCGGGAACTCCGTCCAGATTTTCTTGATCGGGTCACGACGCAAACTCGGGATGGTGTAGATTTGGTGAGCGATCTCTTCAAGGCGAGCGTCCACGCGCTCGTATTTCGCCCAGTCGATCTGCAGTTCCACGGCCTCGCTGCCACCCCTGGCTTGGGATTGGACAATGGTCTTCGCGCAGAGGCGGTCTAGCCCGAGGCGACCGAGGCCTTTCTCTCCGGTTAAGATTCGGTCTTTCCGCTGGGACTTGCGGTTTTTGACTTTGTTAGACGTGCCAATGACCATCCAGTTGTTGCGAAGGTCGTCCAAAGCCATTCCACGGCCGTCATCTTCGACCACCATTAGTGGATCGGCGCCGCTGACGTCCTTGAAACGGATTTTGACCCGGTCGGCGTCGGCATCATAGGCGTTCTTCACCAGCTCAATGATCGCCGTAACCGAGCTGGAAATGCTCTCACGTCCGAGCTGCAAAGCGACCCGTGCGTTGACGGAGAACGGCGACGAACCGACCAGTTTCTTCTCGGCCGATTCCGGCGCGGCCTGGCCGGATGCTTCTCCCATAACGGTCACTTCACGTCCTCCTGGAATGGAATGGCGCGCACTGAGCCGACCGTCAGATGGCGGCACCGGATGCGTCGATTCAGAAATTGATTCACTCGGTCGGTCTTTAGCTGGCGCATTAACTCGCGGCATTGTCCGACTGTCCCGTTGATAGGTTCGCAAATAATAAGGTGGTTCTCGACCGCAACCGGCTTGTCCCCTCGAATGATGGTTGCCGCTGCCCGATATGGATGCTCCGGCCGCGAGGTGCGGCGAATCGCAACGAACGGTGGCATCTCGACCACCCCCTCAAATCGGCGCGATTCGGTGAAACGAATCATTTCCTTCCACACCGGCACGCAACGCGGATGAATGTAGCGATATTCGACACCTTTCTTGCGATGGCGAAATGGAACCAGCTGGCCAACGCGAACGGTAAAATAGTCTCCCAATGTGCGACCACGCCGATTCCTGTGTCCCGGCCAACGTTTCCGTGCTGACGGCAGATTGGACTTACGACGGACAAGTTTGAGCATGAATACATCGACGTCGGCCGTTTTGTCGAAGATGCCGCAAGGCTCGACCAAATTGACTTCAGCGAGATCGCTAATCTGGTCGCGCCACCGCTGGTATACCGATCCCGCTCTAAGCACTTCCGGCAGGATCGCCAGCATTTGGGCACCTGGAGCCATTTTTTCAAGAATTGCTGCCGAGAAAACTGCCGCTTGGGATATGCGCCCTTCGCCCCATTTACATCCCCGCGGTGCAGTGCACGAACCGAACGGAGGATTGATGACCATATGCGAAGCAAGCGTGCATTGATCTAGATTCTTCAATCCGTTCGTCTTCTTGATCTGGGAAAAAAAAGATCGCCATTGCTTCGGCAGAGGCCCGAAATAGCGATGGCGCCGGCGGGCTCGAAGGACGAGTCGGTTGATTGTTGCATCAATGAACTCACGGTGAAGGTCATGGCCCGAGAGTTGCCGCCCCCAGAGGCGGAGGGTCTCGGGAAATGTTCGGCCGAGTGGAAGTTTTTGGGCTGCAGCGAGGAGCAGGTCGCCTGCGCCGCATGTCGCGTCGTGGACTAGAATGTTCGTGTTCGCCCGGAACTTGGTGTGCGTCAGCAATTTTTCGGCCAATGCTGAACCGGTAAAGAATGCTCCGAACTTGCGGCGCGTGTCCAAAGTGACGGCATTTCGAAGCTCGGCACTCGCCTGGCCGTCAAGGGCAGCGTCAGTGGAGCAATGCCACTGCACGTTATCCTGCGGTTTAATCAGTAGCTGGCCCAACACATCAACATACCCCCGATAGCTTGAAACCTGGGGGCGTGGTTGGATTTGGGGCGGAACCGGCATGCAAGGGTGACGATAGCACGAGTTAGGAGCGCCGGAAGTCGAATCTTCGCCCCGGGCAGCTGGATGTGAGCAATTTGGGTCAAATGGGTTGCTGTTGGTGGTGCAAATCGTCGGAAATCATGGCTGGCCTAGGCCGGGGCCCGACATCGGTCATGCGGCGATCCGCTTGCATTGGCATCTGCTTAGGGCGAGCTCTCGATCTGTTCCGGCATGGCATGCATCACCCTGGCCAGCCGTGCCGTATCGCTATGTGCCAGTAGGTCGGTCACAGAAGCATGCCATGGTTCACGAAAAAATTTCCAGGCACATCGGAGGCATAAGACAGCTTTTAGTGAAGTTTCACTCGAACAAAACTTGCACTGGAACACGCAACGCACGGGAAATAGCCCATAGCTCATAATCAATAATTGCGCGCTGGCCGTTCTCAATCTTGGCAATCTGTGCCTGGCTCAGTTGCAGACCACGACTTGCGAGACGACCTGCCAAGTCCTCCTGAGAAACCTTGGGGCTACACGCCATGCGAATGCTTTTGATCCGTCGCCCGGAGATATTCCGAGCGTTGGGGGCCGGTAGCTTGTTCAAAGTGCATTGACTTATAGCTTTATTCTCGGCTGGAATTATTCTGTTTTAGAATAATCCATCTGCTATTTTGCCTACCCCTATCGCACATGAAATATAGATGCCCCTTGTGCAATAGTCCCCTATCAGATGCCCACTATCACAGGGTCGTCCAGATTCAGGAAAAAAAGGAGAAGGTCCAGAAAGGGGAAATAGAGAAGATTAGGAAACTGGTATCAGCAGCCCAGGCCGCAGCAGTTGCGGCAAAGAAACGAGAAAAGGAGGGGGCGGCTAAAGCGAAATTAACTGCGGCAAATGCACGGAAATCAGGCGTGGAATCGGAACGCAAACGCTCTGAACGCTTAATAAAGGGGCAGGCCGCCAGAATGAAAAAACTTCAGGAACGTCTCAGAATGATGGAGAGTGGCGCAACACCTCAGACAATCGGATTAGCTGATGAAAAAGTCCTCGTCTCCCGATTGAAAAAGGAATTTCCCGACGACCGTATTGTTCATGCAGGAAAGGGCGGGGATGTGCTTCAATTCGTGCAGATTTATGATAATGAAGTCGGCTGCATTCTCTATGAGTGTAAGCGCACAGATAGAATCCAAACGGATCACATTCACCAAGCCGCCAGAGACAAGAAAACCCGCAACGCAAATTATGGCATTGTCGTTACGACTGGCACACGAAAGGGGTTCTCAGGCCTAGATCAGGAGTCAGGAATATTTATTGTTGCTCAGGCGGGGGTTCTTACTCTCGCACAACTTTGCCGTGATAGCCTTATAACAATGGCAAAGGAGCGGCTAAACGCTGCTCAGAAAGAGGCAGCCGCAAAGCGACTGATGGATTACGTCACTAGTCCGGTTTGTAAGACCCCACTAGTAGACGCCATATCTCATACAGAGCGTGCGCACAAAAATCTTTTTAGGGAGATTCGCCAACACAGAGGAGACTGGGAAAATAGATCCGAAATTTACCAGACGATCCACTATGATGTTACTCATATTCAAAAAAACATTGGTCGTGTCCTTGAAGGACAGGAGCCACTGAAGTTAGAGAAACAGAAATTTGCCGCCCTGTTAGCGTTGCCGAGCATAAGAGAGTAGAAAATGTCACCCAAGTAACAGGTTCTTCGCAACACGCGGACGGACATCGAGCGATTGCGGGTGTGCGAATTGGTGTGCTTGCCTATTGCCCGGTTTTCCGAAGCATTGACTTAGCAAGCGATTCCAGAATTTCCGCTACTGGTTCGAGTCCAGTAGCGTCCACCATCCTTCGCCATTGCCGGCGGCGGATGGCTGGATCCGCCACTCCAATGAAAAAACTCCTCTGGCTCCTTTTGCTCCTCCCCGCGGCCGGGCTGGCTACGCCGGACTTTGATCCCGATCTGACTCTGTATAACGGCAACATCTACACGGGCGACGAGCAGCACCCGAAGGCCGAGGTCGTGATGGTGCGCGACGGGCGCATCATCTATGTGGGCACGAGCGAAGGGTTGCGCCAATTGCCCGGCCGGGCCGTGCGGGCCGAGCGCTCCATCGATTTGCACGGGGCGACGGTGGTGCCGGGGCTCAACGACGCGCACATGCACCTCGGGGGGTCGGCTTCCGCGAGCTGTCCTTTGATCTCGAAGGCACCACGGGCGTGGCCGATTTGCGCGAAAAAGTCCGCGCGCGGATCGCGCAGACCGGCCCCAAGCAATGGATCACCGGGCGTGGCTGGATTGAGACGCACTGGACTCCAGCGGTATTCCCGGTGGCGAAGGATTTGGATGACATCACGCCGGACCATCCGGTCGCGCTCACCCGGGCGGACGGGCACGCGATGGTCGTGAACAGCCTGGCGCTCAAGCTCGCCGGCATCAACCGCAGCACGCCCAATCCCACCGGGGGCGAGATTCTCCGCGACCCCAAGACCGGCGAGGCCACCGGCATGCTGATTGACAACGCCATGACGCTCGTGGTCCGTCTGGTGCCGCCGCGGACCGAGGCGGAAACGGCGCGGGCGCTCATCATTGGCGCGGAACGCGAGGCGGCGCTCGGCTGGACGGGCATCCAGATTGCCGGCCACAGCTTCGAGGAGGCCGAGCTGGTGCGGAAACTTGTCGCCGAGGGGAAAATCAAACTGCGCATCTACGACGCGGTCAGCGGCCCGGGCCCCGATGCGGCCAAGCTGGCCCGCACGCCCGGCACGGCCTACGGCGAGGGCGCCGCGGCGGCGAAGCTGTTTACCACGGGCTTTGTGATCGGAGAGAACCAGGGCCGTTACACGCGCCGCGCCGTGAAACTCTACATCGACGGCGCACTGGGCTCGCGCGGCGCGGCGCTGCTGGCGCCGTATGCCGATGCTCCTTCCCGCGGCCTGTTGATGCAGAAGGAGGAGGATTTGCTGCCTATCCTCAAGGAAGCCCTGCGGCATGGTTTCCAGGTCGAGACCCACGCCATAGGGGACGCCGGCAACCAGCTGATGCTCGATTGGTATGAGAAAGCCTTCGCGGCCGTGCCGCCGATTGAGCGTTTGAT
>WNFI01031296.1_pt1 | contig 20749 bp, 20 predicted proteins | sample 5400471 | NCBI WGS metagenome assembly WNFI01 (sample SAMN13153348, study PRJNA577476) | soil metagenome | isolation source: 100 cm saprolite on Douglas fir-dominated hillslope | place: USA:California | collected 2013-09-17
GTAGTGGGGATTCTCGTCGCCAGTCGCGATCGAAGTGACGGTGCCGCGATCCCCGACGATGTCACGGGCGATTGAGGCGTAGGTCGTGAGTGACGTCACGACCTTGACCTTGTCGGTCGTACGTGGTGCAGGGACCGGCGCGTGGCCGTGCAACCAGAGGAGCGGAAGCAGCAATCGCAGCATATCAGTAGGTCTCGTGTTTGTGGGGTCCGATCGCCCAAACTGCCTGCAAGGCGAACTGATTCGTCGAGTCGAAGCCCGCAGTCCGGGCCCATGTGTATTGAGCCCGCAACTCGACCCACTCGCTCTCCCAAAGCGTCAGCGACGGGATGAGCTGGCGGGTGATGAGCCCGGAGAGCGGATCTTCCACGTAGTCGTAGCGCGCCCCGGCGATCCAGCGCTGGTTCAACTTGTAGGTCGTCCCGGCGTACCAGCCCAGGCGGGTCGTGCCTACCGCGCCGCGTTCCTTGCGGAGCGCGTACGCCTCGCCCCGCAGCGTCCACTCGCGATACAGCGCTTCGGCCGGCGGCCGCCAGGTGAACCGGAAGTCGACGCCGCCGACCTTGGTGCGCAAGCTCGAGTCGGGGTTGGTGCCGTACAGTGCGGTGCCGCCGACCTGCACGTAGCTGGAGCGCGTGAGCTGCCAGAAGTTGAGCAGGTGGACGAGATACGTAGGCCGGCCGCTGCCGCCGAACAGCTCGGCATCGCTGGCGCTCCGGGTTACCTGGGGCGTGCAGGTGCCAGCGATTCAGCTCCCCGAATTGCTGGCGGAACTTGCCGATGTCGAAGCGGATGTGTCCCGGCAGTCCGGTCCAGTACGCGTACCCCTCCTCGATGCTCACGGCCGCGTTCTCCAAGCTCACGAAGATCTTGGTGTTGGAATAGGGATCGAGTGCCGATTGAAAGCCGAGCTCGAACTCGCGAGCATCGAAGTTATCGTGCTGTACGCCGGGGGTCTGGGCGTAGGCCCGCACGTCACCTGTGACGCTAATTTCGGGATTGAGCTGGGCCTGATTGCGTTCGCGCCCGATGAACTGCATGGGCCGCGCGGTATCGGCCTTGATGGCCGCGGTGTCGGTGCCCGCCGCGGCGGCCGCGACAGCGCGGAGCGCGGCGAGCGACGTGTCGGCCCCCGCGGCGGCGGCGCCCGGCGCGTGGGCCAGGGCGGCGCGCATGCTGTCGAACCGCGCCTTCAACGCACGCACCTCCGCCGCGAGTGAGTCCACCAGACGCTGGTTGGCCGGCTGCTGGGCCGGCGCCCGGCTGGGGAGCAGAAACAGGGTGGTGAGCCCCAACACCCCACCGTAGCGAATCCGAATCATCTTGTAAGGTCCCCGTTCCACGGTTCCAATGGCGTCCCGCCGCGGGGCGGGCGCGTGCAGCGGGCGCGCGAGTACGGTCGCCCGCCTCGATGCTAGGGCCGGGAGGCGGGAGGGGCTCGGGGTAGGGCGGTGCGGCGGTCGGGGCGACGTCGCGGCGGAGCGTCGCAGGGGGGCGGACACCGCACGGACGTCCCGGTCTCGGGGATCAGCGTCCGCAGTCCGGGTGAGGTCACCTGCGAGCCGGCGTACTGACACAGCGCGCAGCGCAGTACGTCGTGCAACGCGACGCACGAGGAGTCGTGCGCCGCCTCGATGTGGATCGGGGCACTCAGCTGGTCCGACGCGTGCGCCAGGGAGACGACGCCCCCGGAGAGCCCCTGGAGCACCAGGAGCGGCAGGGCGAGCCGACGCATCCAGCGGTCGTGTGTCGTCGTGTGTGCGATCACACCCGGCCTGCGGTTGGGGTGGTCCGGTCGTTGCGACGGGCCGCGCGCGCATAGGCCCGCAGCCGCCTGAGCATCCGCCGGTCATGGCGGATCGGATCGTCGCCCTTCGGCGTCTCGATAATCTTAATCACGGGCGCGAAGCGCGGATCGCGCATGATGCGGCGGAACGGCTCGGGGCCGAGCGTGCCTACGCCGATCCACTCGTGGCGGTCGATGCGGGTGCCCGCCGCCGCCTTGGAGTCATTGAGGTGTAAGCACTTGAGGAGCCCGAACCCGACCGCTCGATCGAACTGTTCCCACACGCCGTCGAGCTCATGGATCACGTCATAGCCGCGGGCGTGCAGGTGCGCCGTGTCGAGGCAGAACGCCATGCGGTGCTTGAGCGCCGCCGGCAGCGCGGCCCGCAGCGCAGCGAGCTCCTCGAACGAGCTGCCGAGCGCGGTGCCCGAGCCGGCCGTCCCCTCGACCAGCACCCCCACCGGTCCTGCAACCTGCGCCAGGCATTCGGCATAGCCCCGGGCGTTGCGCTCGAGGCCTGCCGCCCGGTCGTCGATGTAGTTGCCGGGATGCGACACGACCCAGGGGATCCCGAGCGCCCGGCAGCGCATGAGCTCCGCCGTGAACGCCCGCACGCTCTTCGCGCGCAGTGCCGGGTCGGGCGACGCGAGGTTGATCAAGTAGCTGTCGTGCGAGACGACGGCGCGGATGCCACTCGCGGCGAGCGCCGCGCGGAACGGGGTGACGTCCGCATCCGTGAGTACGCGCTCGCGCCACTGGTTCGGCGTCTTCGTGAACACTTGGATCGCCGTGGCCCCGATCGCCACTCCGCGCTCAGGTGCCCACGCGAGACCCCCGGCGGTCGAGACGTGGGCGCCGAGCAAGTCCGTCGGCGCCCCGCTCACGCCCACGGTTCTTCGGTGAACGCGAGCCGCGAAATGAGGGGGACGAAGCGCACGCCACCCGCGCGCCGCTCGGTCAACCCGGTCGGCCCGCGCTGGATGATGATCAGCTCCTGCGCCCCGAGATCGCCGATCGGGATCACGAGCCGCCCGCCGGGCGCGAGCTGCTCGGTGAGCGGTGCCGGCACCGCTGGCGCGGCGGCGGTCACGATCACGCCGTGGAAGGGCGCGCGCTCCGGCCAGCCACCCGCGCCGTCCCCGAGCCGGGTTTCGATGGTTCGCAGGTCGAGCCGGCGGAACCGCTCCTCTGCTTCGACCAGGAGATCGGGGAGTCGCTCGACCGTCGCGACCCGGGCGCCCAGGTGCGCGAGAATCGCGGTCTGGTATCCGGATCCGGTGCCGATCTCGAGCACGCGGTCGCCGCGCCGCGGCGCGAGCACTTCCGTCATGAGCGCCACGATCAACGGCTGGGAGATCGTCTGGCCGCTGCCGATCGGCAGCGGTGCGTCCTCATACGCGTCGGCGGCGAGATGGGGCGGCAGGAACCATTCGCGCGGCACCCACGCCATCGCGGCGAGCACGCGGCGATCGCGAATCCCGCGACTGGCGAGTTGACTGGCAACCATGCGGCGACGCGCGCGTCGCGTTTCAGGCGCGGGACCGCCCACCCACCGCCCTCCGCGGTTGCCGTCCCATAGGGTGAACTATAGCTTGACACCCTCCATCGCGCGGCTAGGACCGTTGCCGGAACCCACCCACCATCGCATCCTCGTCGTCGGTGACGCCCGAGCCCGTCCGGACGGGCTGGAGCGGTTCCTGGTACGCGGTGGCTTCCAGGTCACCGAAGCCGCCTATCCGCCGCCCGCGCCGACGCGGCCAGCACAGCCCCCGCCCGACCTCGTGATCTTCGGCGTCGGCGCCACGGACGTAGGGTTGGCCGAAGCGGTTCGCGACTTGACGACCGCCACGCCGTTCGCGGGTGCCCCGGTCATCGTGCTCGTGGCCGACGGCGGCGCCGGCGCCGTGGCGGACGCCCTCCAGGCCGGGGCTCAGGATGCGATGGCTGGCCCGGTGCACTTTGGGGAGCTGCGGGCGCGCATCGACGCGAACTTGCAGCTGCGCCACGAGCTCCACGAGGCGCGCGACGCGCTGCGCACCCGCGATCTGCTGTTCGACATCTTCCAGGAGGTGTCGGCTGCGCTCCGAGCGGACGAGATCTTCCAGACCCTCGTGCGCCGAGTGGGGCAGGCGTTCGGCCTCACCCACTGTTCGTTCGTGCTCACCGCCCCCGGCGAGGACAAGGGGCGCGTGGTCGCCGTGTATGAGAACCCGGCCATCCGCGACCTCCGGGTGGAGCTCGAGCGCTACCCGGAGATCCAGGAGGCGATCCGCACCGAACGCCCGGTGATCATCCACGACGTCCGGGACCACCCGCTGTTCGAGACGATCCGCAAGCGCTGGGTGCAGCAGCAGCTCGAGGTGAATGTGCAGGCCGCCGTAGCACTCCCCGTTTTCGTCCAAGGTCGCGCCGCCGGCGTGTTCTTTCTGCGCACGGTCCAAGGCGATCCCCAGCTCCGCACCCAGGACGTCGCCTTCGCCAACACGATCGCCCAGGCGGCGGCGCGGGTGCTCGAAAACGAGGAGCGGCGCGCGGCGATCTACCGTCGCCAGATCTCGGCGGGCGTCACGGACGTGCTCACGGGGTGCGCGAGCTTGGACGGGCTGGATCGGCGGCTGCGGGACGAGTTCGAGCGGGCCCGCCGTTACTCGCTGCGGTTCGCGCTCGTGGTGATCGACATCGACCGGTTGCGCGACGTCAACGACCAGCTCGGGCAACAGGCCGGAGATCGCGTGCTCGGCGAGCTCGGCGCCATGATGCAGCGCGAGATCCGCGCCCCCGACTTCGTGGCGCGCTACGGCGGCGACGAGTTCGCGCTGATCCTGCCCGAGACGGACGCGGCGGGCGGCCGGGAGTTCGTGGTCCGCCTGCGGCAAGTCGTGGCGCGCCATACCTTTCCCGATCTCGGCCCGGGGCGGGTGCCGAGCCTCTCCGCCGGGGTCGTGGCGTTTCCGCACACGGAAGTGCTCCGGCCGGAGGACCTGTTCGCGCTGGTCGAGACGGCGCTCGAGCACGGCAAGAAGGGTGTGCCGGATCGCATCGGCCTCGCGCCGGAGCCCTGAAGGGCCGGCATCGAGCGTCCGGTGCACGCGCCGCACCGCCGCCGACCGCGCACCTTAGGCAGGGCGCGTCCGCCTAGCGGCGACTCTTGAGCCAGTTGATGGGATCGAGCGCGATGCCGCCGCGGCCGCGGATCTCGAAGTGCAGGTGGGGGCCCTGGTCGCTCGAGCCGCCGCCCACGTGCCCGATCACTTGGCCCCGCAGCACGCGCTCGCCGAGCGTCACGGTCGCGTCACTCAAGTAGCCGTAGAACGTGTAGTAGCCGCTGCCGTGATCGATGAGCACCGAGGTCAGATAGGTGCCGAGCGGGCCCGCGAGGCTCACGGTGCCGGCCGCGACGGCCCGCACGGGCGTGCCGACGGTCGCCCCGATCCCGATGCCGTGCCAGGGGATGCGGGTATTGTTGGGGCCGGCGGCCGTGCCGAACTGGTAGAGAATGCGTCCCTCGACCGGCCACTCCAGCTGGCCCAAGTCCGCGGTGGTGATGGCGGCGCTCGCCGCGGCACCGCGCGCCTCCGCCTCGAGCCGCGCGCGCTCTAGGGCGGCGATCCGGTCGTTCAGGCTCTTCTCGTCGCGTTCGAGCTCGGAGAGGCGCAGCTGCGCCTCCCGCGTGCTGCGGCGCGTCTCGCGCAGCGATGTCTGGCGCGCACGCTCGAGCGCGAGGTAGCGATCGAGCTCCTCGGTACGCTCGATCTTGCGGTGAGCGAACACGTCGCGCGCGTCGACTAGGGTCTGGCGCTCCCGCCCGATGCGCCGCTGCAGCTTCGACATGTCGTTCGCGAGCAACCGGTCCTGCCGGCTCACGAGGTAGAGATACTTGTAGCGCGACAACAGGTCGCCGAAGCTCTCGGCCGCGAGCAAGACCTGGTAGAGGTAGAGCGGCCCGCGCTTGTAGATGTCGACCAGCCGGTGCTCGAGCACCGCCCGCTTCTCGCCCAGCGCGTTCTGCGCCAGCAGCAAGTCGACGGTCGTCCGGTCGATCTGGTCCGACAGCCCGCTGATTTGGCGGTCGAGCTCGTTCACGATGCGGTTCGTCGTCTCCTTCTGCCGCTCGATGTTCGCGAGCTCGTCGGAGATCGAGTGCGCCTGGGTGCGCAGCCGCTCGAGCTCCTGCTCGACCGCGGAGCGTTCGCGGCGGATGCTTTCCAGCCGTTGCTGGTTGTCGCGGAGCTGCTGGTCGAAGGGGGCGGGGCGTTGCGCCGCGAGTGGCGCCGCGGCGAGGACGGCGCAGAGCGCGGCGAGCCGGGAGGGCGAGCGCGGGTGTCCGGCCCTCACGCGTCGCGCGGCTCGAGGTGGCTCACACGCGCCGCAGATGGCGGCCCACCGACGCGGCACTGCCGAACAGCCCGATCAGGGTGCCGAACCCGACCACCGCGAGCGCCTGCAGACGCGAGAAAAAGGCCGCATGGATGAGCCAGCGGTTGATGAGCACGTAGGCCGCGAACGACAGCCCGATCGCGACCAGCCCACCCAGCATGCCCTTGATCGCGCCCTGCAAGAGGAACGGGCGCCGGATGAAGCCGTCGGTCGCACCCACGAGCCGCATGATCGCGATCTCGCGACTGCGCTGCAGCACCGCCATCCGGATCGTGGTGCCGATGATGATGATCGCCACCACCGCGAACGCCGCGCCGACCACGAGACCCACCGCCGCGGCGATCTGGCGCAGCCGATCGAGCTTCTCCACCCAGTCGCGCCCGAACCGCACGTCGTCCACGAACCCGAAGCCGCGCAAGCGGTCGGCGACGTCGTTCACGTGCTCGGCGTCGCGGAACCGCGGCTTGAGCTTCACCTCGATGGAGGCGGGGAGGGGATTGCGCTCGAGCTCCTGCAGCACGTCGCGGAACTCGACCAGCTCGCCGCGCGCCCGCGCCAGCGCCGAGTCTTCGCTCACGTAGGTGGCGGCCTGGACTTCGGGAAACGCCTCGATGTCCTTCTCGGCAAGCGTGATGGCCTCGATCGGCGTGCCGGGGAGGAGGTAGGCCACGATCTCCACGCGCTCCGCCACCCCGCGCAACGCATCCTGGAGGTTCACGGCGACCAGGCCGAACAAGCCCACCACGAACAGCGAGAACGCGATCGTCGTGACGGAGAGGGTGGACAAGAGGGGGGCGCGCCGGAACGTGAGCAGCGCCTCGCGGATCGTGAGGTTCACGGCGAGGCGGCCTGGTCGCGCGGCTCGTCCACTGCCGAGTCGTACACGAGGGCTCCCTCTTGCAGCTCGATCACGCGGTACGGTGCCTGGCGCACCAGGTCCAAGTCGTGCGTGGCCATCAGCACTGCGGTGCCGCTCGCGTTGATGTCCCGCAACAGCTGGAACACGCCGCGCGTCGCCCGCTCGTCCAAGTTCCCCGTCGGCTCGTCGGCCAACAGGACGGTGGGCTCGTTCACGAGGGCGCGCGCGATCGCGACGCGCTGCTGCTCGCCGCCCGAGAGTTCGCGGGGATAGGCTCCGGCTTTGGCAGCGAGTCCGACCTGGGTGAGCACGCGCATCACCCGCGCCGCGATGCTCGAGCGGCGCGCGCCGGTCACTTCGAGCGCGAAGGCCACGTTCTCATCGGCCGTGCGGTCCTCGAGCAGCCGGAAGTCCTGGAACACGATGCCGAGCCGGCGGCGCAGCATCGGTACGTCCTTGCGACGCAGCTCGGCCAGGCCGAAGCCCGAGACGCGGACCTCGCCGCTCGTCACGGGCTCTTCCGCGAAGATCAGCCGGAGGACCGTGGACTTGCCGGCCCCCGAATGGCCGGTGAGGAATACGAACTCACCCTTCGCGATGTGAAACGAGACGTCCTTCAGGGCGAGCCCCCCTTTGGGGAAGGCCTTGAAGACGTTCGTGAACTTGATCATCGCTTACAACTGCGCCAGGCCGTGGGCAAAATCGGCGATGAGGTCGTCGGCGTCCTCCAGTCCGATCGAAAATCTCAGGAAGCCATCGGGAATGCCAGCCCGCGTCCGCGCCTCCGGCGTGAGCATCGCGTGCGAGGTCAGGCGCGGCTCGGACACGAGCGTCTCTACGCCGCCGAGACTCGGGGCGTGGGCCGCCACCGTGAGCGCGCGCAGGAACCGCTCGGCCGCGCGCGCTCCACCTTTGAGCTCGACCCCCAGCAGCCCCCCGAATCCGTTGAGGATGCGCTTCGCCACGGCGTGGTCGGGGTGGGAGGGCAACCCGGGGTGATGTACGGCGGCGAACTGGGGCTGCTGGGCGCACCACTCGGCCACGGCCAGCGCCGTCTCGTTGTGCCGCGCCACGCGGACGGCGAGCGTCTTCATGCCGCGATCGATCAACCACGCCGCCATCGGGTCCAACGCCTGCCCCCAGACGCACAGCAGCTTGCGGATCTCTTCGATCACCGATTCGCTGCCCACGACCGCGCCGGCCAGCACGTCCGAATGCCCGTTTAAGTACTTGGTGGCGCTGTGGATCACGACGTCCGCACCGTGCTCGAGCGGCCGGAAATTGAGGGGCGTCGCGAACGTCGAGTCCACCACCAGCGCGAGCCCCTCGGTCTGGCACAGCGTCGCGATCGGCTCGATGTCGATGACGCGCAACAACGGGTTGGTGGGCGTCTCGACGAAGATGGCGCGGGTGTTCTTCTTGAGGCCGCGCTTCCAGGTCCGCGGCTCCAGCGGATTGATGAACGTCACCTCGATGCCGAAGCGGCCGAACTCCTGCGAGAACAGCTGGTGCACGCCGCCATACACCCACTCACTCGACAGCAAATGATCCCCCGGCCGCAGCACCGCGAGGTGCGTCAGGGCCACCGCGCCCATGCCGCTGCCGACGAACAGGGCCGCCTCGCCACCCTCGAGCAGCGCGAGCCGCTTGGCGATGGCGACCTGGTTGGGGTTGTTGCCGTAGCGGGTGTAGATGACTTCTTGGGTCGACCCGAGCGGGTTGGTGAAGGTGGCGCTCTGGTACAGGGGCAGCACCACCGGGGCCCAGTCGGGGCGCGTCTCCGGGTCGCCGTGCACGGCGCGGGTCGAAAAGCCGAGGCGGCGCTTCACCAGCCCGCCCCCGTCACGCGAGCGTCAGCGCGAAGGTCCCTCCGGGCGTACGTGCCGCGAGCCGCCGCGCGATGAGCTCGTCGAGCAGGGCGGCGGCCGCCTCGGCTGCCCCCAACACCTCGAGCGTGCCGTCCCGCCGCTCGATCAGCGCCGCCAGGCCGTGGCCGGCCAGCACGGGCTCGATCGCTTCCAAATGCCCGTCCGAGATCCCCGTGAGCACCAGCACCGCGGGGCGTTCCCGCAACAGCTTTGCCACGATCTCGTCGGCGCACGAGTAGTCGATGCAGCCCACCCCCGTGAAGTCGATGCGGGTGACCGCCACGGCGTCGCGGACGCTCGCCAGGGCGCGCTCGATGTACTCGCGCACGAAGCGGCCCGTGGGCCGGGTGACGAGATCTCCGAATACGCCCACCCCCGATTCCTGGAGCGCCGCGTGTACGTCGATGTGCTGGATCACCGCTGGCTCGACCCCTGCTCCGGGATAATGATGAGTACCTGGGCCCCCGGAAACGCCGGCAGGCCGTCCTTCAAGGGCACGTCGTCGTCCCACTGGGGCACGATGGCGATGCGCGCCGTGCCGCTGCGGATCGCGATCTTGCCGTCCCACCGGACGAGGTAGCGACGAATCCCGGCGAGTCCCTGGCCCCGGCCAGGGTCGCGGAACCGGCTCACCCCCTGGATCAACGCCGCCTCGAGCGCCGCCGCATCACCCCAGCGCGCGCCGAAGCGCTTGCTCTGCGTCGGCTCGAGCGAATGGCGGAATCCCACGCCCGCGTCCGCCACGGCAATCACCACCACCCGGCGCGCCAGCTTCCGACGCCAGTGATACGCCTGCACCGCCACCCAGCCGCCCGTCCCCGCGTGTTCTACAATATTCTGACACGCCTCGGAAAGCGCCATAGCAAAGCCCATCGTCGCCTTCGGGTCGAGCCCCAACTCGGACGCCAGAATGGCGGAAGCGCGCTGTTGAATGTTCGAGACGACGGCGTGCACGTCCTCCACGGCGCGTACGGCCGTCACGGGCAGGAGCACGTCGCTCTCTTCGGCGGGTTTCACCTTAGGGACTTTGCCGTGAATCTCGAACAGTGCGGCCGCTTCCCGGAAGAAGCCCGCCCGCGTCCAGTAGCTGAGCACGTCGCCGTGCGTCGGCGCGGTCAGGAGCGGCCGCTCCCCGCCCGCCCCGCCGCGCGCCGCTTGCCCCGCCACGAGCAAGCCCACGAGCCCGTACGGCGACGCCCACTCCGCCGCGTGGGCGTCGAACAGCAGCCGTTCGCCCGACGTCAGCGCCTCCGCGAAGGCAGCCGCGAACTGGTTGAACGAGCGGTCGTCGAATTGGGCTGGCACCTCGACCAGCCGCGTCATACGCTCGAGAGCCGGCCCAGCAGGTGGTCGCGCAGGCCGGTAGCGCCGCGGTGCGACACGTTGCGGGCACCCAGGCGTGTGCCGCAGCGCACCGCCTCCTCGAGGCTTGCCCCGGCGACGAGGGACGCCGCCACCGCGGCCCCGAACACGTCGCCGCACCCGGTCGGATCGCCATCGGCGGCGAGCGCCGCCGGGGCCGGAATCAGCGCGGATCGCACGGGCGTGCCGGTGAAGTAGGCCGCCCCCCGGGCGCCGAGCGTCACGACGAGCGTCCGGCAGCCGCGCGTCAGCGCCCCCGCTGCGACCACCAACGGATCCGGGCCGAGCTGCTGGAACTCGTCCTCGTTCAGCTGCACCGCGTCGAAGCAGCCGAACCAGGCCGGTGCGTTGGGGAGGGGCTGGGGCACGCGCGTGCCGTCAGGCTCCTTCCCGAGAAACAGGCTGTGCAGGTCGGCGTACAGGAAGCGCGGGAACCCGTGGCGCAGCACCTGCGCCGTCTCGAGGTCGAGCTCGTAGCCCGAGATGAAGTTCACGTAGAGGGCGTCGAGGTCGCGCACCTGGGGCCCGAGCTCGGGCCAGGTCCACGGTGGCACGCCGCCCGACATCTGCTCGCAGCGACGCTCCAGCTGATAGTAGCGCAGCGTGACGCGGTTGTTCGGCGCCGGCACTTCCAGGAAGCGGGCCCCCGGCGCGACGTGTTGCAGCGAGCCGAGGAACTGGTTGGCCCGCGCTGCGAGGTCGCGGCCGACCTTGACGAGCGGCACGATCTGCCAGTCGGCGCCCAGGGTCGCGTCGAGCGCTGCGAGGGAGTAGGAGATGCCACCCCACTCTTCGATCGCCGGCTGCGCGGGATCGCGCCCGTAGATCGAGTCCCACACCATCGAGCCGATGACGCCCAGCCGTTTCACACATGGCCCCAGGTACGCTGCATGAACACGGCCGCCGCACCGTACACGCCCGCCGTGCCCGTGAGCTCCCCGGGAACGATCCGGCACACGTCCACCGCCGGTTTGAACGCCCGGCGCTTCACTTCCGCTCGCAGCGGCACGAAGAGGCGGTCCCCGGCGAGGGTGACGCCGCCGCAGATGACCACCACTTCCGGATTGAAGATGTTGACGATGTTGGCGACGCCCGCCCCGAGGAACTTGGCCGTGTCCTTCACGACCTCCCGGGCGAACTCGTCGCCGTCGTGCGCCGCTTCGTAGACGACCTGGGCGGTGATTTTCGCGAGGTCCCCGTTCACGTAGCGGGGCAGCGAGGTATCGGCTCCCGGCGTGATGCCTTCCACCGCGCGCGCCGCGATTGCCGGCCCCGAGGCGTACGCCTCGAGGCAGCCGTAGTTGCCGCACTTGCAGAGTCGCCCGGTGGAGTCGATGGTCATGTGGCCGACCTCCCCGGCGATGTCGGACGCGCCGCGGTACAGCTCGCCCCCGAGCACGATGCCACCCCCGATCCCCGTCCCGATCGTGAGGCCGACGACGTAGGCGGCGCCGCGCGCCGCGCCACGCCACCATTCGCCGAAGATGGCGCAATTGGCGTCGTTGTCGAGCGTGGCGGGCAGGCCGAGCGCCTGCGCGAGCCGGTCGCGGACCGGGTAGTTCGTCCAACCGAGGTTCGGGGTGAGCAGGACGACGCCGGTCTTGGTGTCGAGCGGGCCGGGGGAGCCGATGCCCACGCCCGCAATCTCCTTGCCGCGCGCCGCCGCCATCGAGGCGCGCGCGAGCTTCGCGATGCGCGCGAGCACGGCGTCAGGACCGTGCTCGGGGAAGGTCGGTTCCGAAACGAGCCCCACGAGCTCCGAGCCGTCCTCGGCCACGGTGCCCGCGACGATGTTCGTGCCGCCGATATCGATGCCAACCACGTAGCGCATGGGCGCTCCTAGCGTCCTCGGACGACCGCAAACGGGGCCCTCACCGCCGGGCCGCCGCGCCGGTCGCTTCCACGGCGCGCAGCACGTCCTCGACGGAGAGGGACTTCATGCAGCGGTGATGCCCCAGCGGGCAAATCGCCGGTCCGTGGGCCGAACACGGCCGGCACGCCAGGCCCACGAGCTCGACCACCGCGTCCCGCGGCCCGCGCGGCGCGAACCCGAACGCCGGCACGGTGGACCCGAAGATCGCCACGGTGGGCGTGGCGACCGCCTGTGCGAAGTGGAGCGGGGCGCTGTCGTTCGTCACGAGCACGCTGGCGCGCCGGATCACCTCGACCGATTGCCGCAGCGTCAGCTGCCCGCAGCCACTCACCGCCCGCCCGCCCAGGCGCGCGACCGCCGCCACCACCTCGCTCGCGAGGTCCGCATCTTCGGGCCCGCCTACCACCACCACGGCCGCCCGCTCGGCCAGGCGCGCGGCCAACTCGGGATAGTAGGGCCAGCGCTTGCTCCCCCAGATCGAGCCCGGTGCGAGCGCCACGAACGGCGCCGCAATCGCGTGCGCGCAGAGGAAGTCCTCGGTCGCCTGGCGGTCGGCGGGCGTCAGCTGCAAGGTCGCGCGGGTGTCACCCGGTGCCGCGTCGACGAGTGCGAGCAGCCGATCGACTTCGTGTCCGTCGCGCGGTCGCCGCCGCGCCTCGGTGTAGAGCCAGCGCCAGCCGTCGTCGAACCCCACCCGCTTGGGCACCCGCGCCAGCCACGCCAGCGCGGCGGTGCGCAGCGAGCGGTGAGGAAGATACGCCACGTCGTAGCGCTCCGCTGCGAGCGCGCGCGCCAGCCGCACGAGGCCGCGGAGCCCGCGATCGCTGCCGCGTTTGTCGTACCGGATGACGCGCCGCACGGCGGGATGGGTCTCGAGCAGCGCGGCCGCGCCCGGCGTCGTCACGACGTCCACGGGGCCGTGCTGTGCCGCGAGCGCGGCGAGCAGCGGCGTCGTCAGCACGACATCCCCGAGGAAGGCGGTCTGGACGACGAGGTTAGTCAACCTGCAGGACCGCGAGGAACGCTTCCTGCGGGATCTCGACCGTGCCCACCTGCTTCATCCGTTTTTTCCCCTCCTTCTGCTTCTCGAGCAGTTTGCGCTTGCGGGTCACGTCGCCGCCGTAGCACTTGGCGGTCACGTTCTTGCGCAGCGGGCGGATCGTCTCGCGGGCGATCACCTTGGTGCCGATCGCGGCCTGGATCACGACCTCGAACAGCTGGCGCGGGATCAGTTCCCGCAGCTTCTCGGCGATCTTCTTGCCCCACTCGTAAGCTTTGTCCCGGTGGATGATGACGGAGAAGGCGTCCACCGCCTCGCCGTTCAGCAACACGTCGAGCTTGATGAGCTCGGACGGCCGGTATTCGAGGAACTCGTAGTCGAGCGAGGCGTAGCCGCGCGAGATGGTCTTGAGCTTGTCGTAGAAGTCGAGGATGATATCGGCGAGCGGAAACTCCCAGGTGAACTCGACGCGCGTGGGGTCGACGTAATGCATGCCCTGGTACACGCCCCGTCGTTCCTGCCCGAGCTTCATGATCGCGCCGATGTACTCCGCCGGCGCGAGGATCCGCGCCTTCACAAACGGCTCCTCGATGCGGACCACTGCGGAGCCGTGCGGCATCAGGCTGGGATTCTCGACCAGGTCCATCGTGCCGTCGGTCTTATGGACGTGGTATTCCACGTTCGGCACGGTGCTGATCAAGTCGAGGTTGAACTCGCGCTCGAGCCGCTCGCGCACGATCTCCATGTGCAAGAGGCCCAAGAACCCGCAGCGAAACCCGAACCCGAGGGCGACCGAGGACTCGGGCTCGTAATGCAGCGAGGCGTCGTTCAGCTGCAGCTTGGCGAGCGCGTCCCGGAGTTCCTCGAACTGCTCCGCGTTGGTGGGATAGAGCCCGGCGAACACCATCGACTGGACCTCGCGGTACCCGGGGAGGAGCGGGCAGTCCCGGTAGGCGGCGTCGAGCACGGTGTCGCCCGGCCGCGTCTCACGCACGCCGCGCACGTTGGCGACGACGTAGCCGACTTCCCCCGCCTCGAGCTGCTCGGTGGGTTTGTGGCCCAGCTGCAGGTACCCGACCTCGTCCACGTCGTACACGTCGTCCTTGTGGGCGCCAAAGGCGATCTTCATACCGGGGCGGATCGCGCCGTCCACGACTCGGATGCTGGGAATCGCCCCGCGGTAGCGATCGTAGTACGAGTCGAAAATCAGGGCCCGCAGCGGCGCGTCGGCACGCCCGGGGGGCGGAGGGATGCGTCGCACGACGGCCTCGAGCAGCTCGCGCACGTTGGTGCCGTCCTTCGCGGAAACGCGGAGGATGTCGTCCGGCTTCACACCGATCAGTTCGTGCAGCTCCGCCGCCCGCCGGTCGGGCTCGGCCCCCGGAAGGTCGATCTTGTTCAAGACGGGGATGATCTCGAGTCCGGCGTCGAGCGCCAGGAAGAGGTTCGAGATCGTCTGCGCCTGGATCCCCTGGGACGCATCGACCACGAGGATGGCCCCCTCGCAGGCGGCCAGCGAGCGCGACACCTCGTAGGTGAAATCGACGTGTCCGGGCGTGTCGATCAGGTTCAGCTCGTAGATGCCGCCGTCGCGGGCGTGGTAGTTCATCCGCACCGCGTTGAGCTTGATCGTGATGCCGCGCTCGCGTTCGAGATCCATCGTGTCGAGCACCTGCTCCCGCATCAGTCGCTTGTCGAGGGTGCCCGTGAGCTCGATCAGCCGGTCGGCCAGGGTCGACTTGCCGTGGTCGATGTGGGCCACGATGCAGAAGTTGCGGATGTGATCCTGGCGCATGTTGGGGGGGAAATATAAGGCGGCGCCACGAGCGGACGGCGGCGGCGGCGGGGCCGACCCCGCGGACGCCACGCGGTCGGTTCCTGACGTATTATTACCGACACTCGTTTCCATGCCCCCCATCATCGGCTGGTTCGATCCCACCGCCAACGGCGGCGCCGTGCGGCGCGCCGCGAACAGCTATCTGCCCGCCAAAGGCGACCCGGGCGTGCGGCTCGCTGGGCTGCGGCGCGGCGATCTCGTTGCCGTAGAAGACGGCCGGGTGGCGAGCGTGAATGGCGCGGCGCCCGCGCACCTGGCGGAGCGGCCCGAGTTCGCCACGCTCGGCGCGGTGCATCCCTCGCGCGCGCTCGTGCTGGAGACGCCGCAGGCGTCGAGCCCGCGCACCGCCGAGACGCAGCGCGTGGTGGATCTGATTTGCCCGTTCGGCTTCGGCCAACGGGCGCTCATTGTGTCGCCACCCAAGGCCGGCAAGACCGTGATGCTGCAGGCTGTGGCCGAGGGTATCGCGCTCAATCATCCCACCGCCATCCTCCTCATCCTGCTCGTGGACGAGCGCCCCGAGGAAGTGAGCGAGATGCTCGATTGGGGCCGGGGCGAGGTCATCGCGTCGAGCTTTGACCTGCCCCACGAACGCCACGTGGCGGTGGCGGACATGGTGTTCGAGCACGCCCGTCGGCAGGTGGAGCTCGGTCGCGACGTAGTGATCGTGCTCGACTCCTTGACCCGGCTGGCGCGCTCACACAACACCACGGGGCGGGGCAGCGGCCGCACGATGTCGGGTGGCCTGGACGCGAACGCGCTCGCCAAGCCCAAGGCGCTGTTCGGCGCCGCCCGCGCCGTGCCGGGTGGCGGCTCGCTCAGCGTGATCGCCACGGCGCTGGTCGAGACCGAGAGCCGGATGGACGACGTGATCTTTGAGGAGTTCAAAGGGACGGGGAACGCCGAGCTGCGGCTGACGCGCTCTCTCGCAGATCGCCGCGTCTACCCAGCGGTGGACATCGCGGCGAGCGGGACGCGACGCGAGGAGCTGCTCGCCGACCCCGCCACGGTGGCTGCCAAGCAGCAGCTGCGCCGCGGCCTCGTCGCCCTCCCGCCCGAGAAGGCGATGGAGACACTGCTCGCGCAGCTCCGCCGCTCCAAGACGAACGCGGAGTTGTTGCGCGCTGCCGTCTAGGGAGCCGGCGCCCGCCGGCCTCCACCCACGATCTGCTTGTAGCTCTCCGGGTTCCAGCGTGGTCGGGTGGATCCGTTCGCGACTGCCAGTCCAAGGTAGAACAACATCCGGGTGAGTCGCGCTTCCTTCTCCGCGTCGATCTTGTCGGGCGAATCGCTGACTTGGTGATAGTCGGGGTGCAGCCCCGTCGTGAAGAACAGGATCGGCACGCCCTTCTTGGCGAAGTTGTAGTGGTCGGAGCGGAAGAACAGGCCTTCTTGTGGCCACAGATCGCCCACCGCCTTGATGCCGAGCTCGGCGTGCGCTGCCGCGACGCTGTCGAGTGTGGCGCCGAGATTGGTATACTCGCGCCCGATGACGGCGAGCGTGTCCTTCGCGTTCCGGCCGATCATGTCGCTGTTGAGGTCGGCGACGACGCTCGCGAGAGGGACCGTCGGGTGATCGGCGAAGTAGGCGCTGCCCCAAAGCCCGCGCTCCTCACCGCTCACCGCCAGGAACACGAGCGAGCGCTTCGGGCGCTCCCCGGCTGTGGCGAAGGCCTGCGCCAGCGCGACGACGGCCACGGTGCCTGAGCCGTCGTCGTCGGCACCGTTGCAGATCGAATCGGCGCCGCGGGCTGCGCAACCCTCGCCTGAGCTGGGCGTCCCGATGTGGTCCATGTGCGCGCTGAAGAGCACATACTCGTGCTTGACCGTGGGGTCACTGCCTTCGAGGATGCCGATCGCGTTGGGAGCGGACGCGTGCTCGAGGATCCGTTGGTGCACGGCGAGCTGCACCGTGATGCCATTCAACGGATGGGCCGCGAGGGGACGATCGCCCCAGGCGCGCAGCGAGTCGGCGCCGAGACCCGCCTGGGTGAACACGGCCCGCGCGGTCGGCGTCCGCACCGCGAACACCGCCGGGATCGCGTGCCCGCCGTCCTCGTTCGGGTTGCGCACCAGCACGCTCGCCGCGTGCCCGGGTAGTCGCTGCCACGCCGAGTCAGGAAACCCGGCGACGAGCACCAGCGCCAGCGGCCGGAGCGGCAGCAGCTGGAGCGCGATCGTGTGGAGTGCGGGGCCGAAGGCTAGGAAGACCACCTTGCCCGTCACGCTGCTCGAGTCGAGCGCCTGGTCGGCTGGGGGCGACCCGGTGACGAGGACCGCCTGACCGGTTGTGTCACCTGCCGGCGGCATTCCGTTGAGGAGTAACACGTCGTGACCGGCGCGCCACGTGGTAGGTGGCCCGCCGCCGACGTGAATGGTGGTGCTCTCGGGGTTGAAACGCTGCACGTCGAGCGGGTAGCGCTGCAGGTAGGTGCCACTGTCCCCACCAGGCTTGAGCCCGAAACGGCGGAACTCCCCGGCCACGTACGCCGCCACCTGGTCGAGCTGAGGGCTCGGTGTGGCGCGGCCCAGCATCGAGTCGTCAGCGATGATGGCGATGCGGCGCCGCACCTCGTCCGCGGTGATCGACGCCACGCCGCGGGCGGGCGGGAGTTGCCGTTGCGCGGCCGCCCGCCCCGCTACGAGTGCGAGCAGCAGGGTCCAGCCGTGCCGCGTCATGCGTGGCCTCGAGAGTTTGGGACCGAAAGCTAACGTGCCCGAGCGGGCGGAACCACGCTCGGGCACGGTCGCGTCCGGGAGTATCACGGCTTGCGCCGCTTGAGCTCGGGCTCCGGGCGAGCCTTGTCGGGTGGGGCTTGGGGCGGAGGCGCGGCGCGCGGCTCGATGCGCGGCTCGGGGCGGGACTCGGGGCGCTCGGCACGCGGCGGCGGAGCGGCCCGCGGCTCCGGGCGTGGCTCGGCACGCGGCGCTGGCGCGTCGCGCCGCGGCTCCGCGCGCGGCGTGGGGCGGTCCGCACCGCTCGGCTGCTCGGGGCGCTCCGAGCGCTCGGGGCGATCACCTCGCGCACGCCGGGTCGGGACCGCCGGGTTGTCGGGACCGATCCCACGATCGGGTTGTCCCGGTCGCACTGGTTGATCGGACACGGTTGGGTGTTCGGGGCGATCGGGGCGATCGGGGTGATCGGGGCGCTCGTGAGGCCGGCCTTGGCCACGGCCGACGTCGCCCTGATCGCCTGTAATGGGCCGCTGGCGCGGCCGGCGCCTCGCGTCGTCGTCTCCGGTGATGTGGCGCCCGGGGTCAGTGTTGCCGCCACCGGTGACCGAGCGTTGGCGGTCGCCATTACGGGGTGGCGGGATGACACCCGTGCCCCCTCCGATAGGGGTAGTAGTACGGATCGTCGAACACGACGATCCGGAAGCGGACGCAGGTGTAGTCGTAGGGACGCCACGCAGAGTAGCTCACGTACGAATGGCAGTCATAGCACAGGAAGCGGGGATAGTCGTAGTGCTGCTGCACGTAATAGGACACACCGTCGTAGTCCCACGCGCTGTAGCCGTCGGGCACCATGCGCTGCGCCAGGTCCGTGACCGCCACGTAGGGGTCCCCGTGCACGCGACCGTTCGCAATCACGCGGTAATCCCAATGGTCGTTGCGCTCGAGCTCGTCGTAGGCGAAGCGGTCGGCCGCGGCGATAGCGAAGATGTAACCCACACCAGGGTAGTCGTCGATGTAGAACGCATCGCGGTAGGACCGACCCTGAACCTCGTAGTCCCGGGCGCCGCGCACAAAGTTGTCTTCCCAGGGCTCGCGCGGGAACAAAACGCGCACCCGGCCGTCGGTGTCGATGCGAATGATGGTGACGTAGGCGTCCTGCTCGGCGCGGAAGTGCACGCGGACGCCCTGGCCGCTCGCATACGGATCCTCGCCCCGGTCCGTCCACACCTGGACGCGTGGACGATAGCCGTCGGCGGCGGGAACCCCACCCCCGCCCCCGGCCGAAGCGGCCAGCAGACTCAACAATCCCAGCGTGCTCAACATGGCGACCTCCCCAAGCCTCAGAAAGCAGGCGCCATGCCATCACGCAGATCGCGGGCCGATTTCCCAAGCGGCTGTGCCAAGGCAAGTTGCGAGCGTTGCCGTCGCCATCACACGGCGCATGCTGTCCTCTACCCCGGACACTTGGCCGGTCATTAGCTTCCGCGAGCCCATGCCCACCGCGCCGCGCATTGACCTGCTGGATCCCGCCGAAGTGGCGCGCTTGGGGGGTATCGAGATCGTGGCAGCGGGGGTTGTCGAGGGCTTTCTCGCGGGCATCCACCGGTCCCCGTTCCGCGGTTTCTCCGTCGAGTTCACCGAGCACCGCGCCTATCAACCCGGGGACGAGCTGCGCTACCTCGATTGGCGCATCCTCGCTCGGGCCGATCGTCTGTTCGTGAAGCAGTTTGAGGAAGAGACCAACCTGCGCGCGATGATCCTAGTCGATGCGAGCCGCTCGATGGCGTGGCGTGGGGCGGCGAGCCGGCTCACCAAGCGCGCCTATGCCGACCGGTTGGCGGCGGCGTTGGCGCTGATCCTGTTGCGGCAGCGGGACGCGACGGGGCTCATCACCTTCGATGAGGCGGTCCGGGAGGTGGTGCCGGCGCGCGTGCGGACGGGGCAGTGGATGCGGCTGGTGCGCGGCCTCGTGGCCACGCCGGACGGGGCCGGCACGACGGCCGAGACCGCCCTGCGGCACGTGACCTCGTTGCTCGCGCGCCGCGGCTTGGTGGTACTCATCTCGGACCTCCTGTTCGATCGCGGGCTCGCCCTCACCGCGCTGCGCTACCTGCGCCACCGCGGCCATCAAGTGATGGTGCTGCACCTGATGGATCCGGCGGAGGCGGAGCTCTCCGGCCCGCCCGAGGTGCGGTTCCGGGATCCGGAATCGGCCGCGAGCGCCGTGGTGCGACCGCGCGAGCTGGCCCGAGCGTACGGCGAGACGGTGCGCCGCGAAATCGCGGCGTGGCGCACCGCCTGCCGGCGCCACGGGATCGCGTATCACCACGTGCTCACCGACCTGCCGTTCGGTATGGCGCTGCGGCTGCTCGCGTGACCTTCCTGCATCCGCTCGCCCTGGTGGGGCTCGCCGCCGCGGCGATCCCCGCGCTGCTGCACTTACTCGAGCGGCGCGTGCCACCCGAGACGACGTTCCCGCCGCTGCGCTACCTGAGCGAGGCCGAGCGCCAGAGCGCGCGCCGGCTGAAGCTGCGCCATCTGTTATTACTGTTGCTGCGGACGGCGCTGATCGCCCTGATCGCGCTCGCCGCGGCGCGGCCGCTCCTGCCCGCTCGGAGTGGCGGCGCGGTGCTGCACCCGCCGACGGCGCTCGCCCTGATCCTCGACAACTCACCCTCGTCAGGCGTCGTGGTCGACGGGCGTCCCGTGCTTGACCGGCTGCGCGCGGTCGCGCGCGGTTCGCTCGAGCACGCCACAACGTCGGATCGACTGTGGCTGGTGCTCGCCGACGGCGTGACGCGGGGTGGGACGCGCGAGGCGCTGCTCGCCACCGTGGATAGCGCGGGCGTGACGGCGCGACGGCTGGACCTGACGGCGGCGGTGCGCGCCGCAGCGCGACTCGTCGATGCGGAGCCGCTCGGGGCCCGGGAGGTGCACGTCGTCAGCGATCTGCAACGCACGGCGCTCGGCCCCGGCAGGGCAGGGGCGCCGCGCGGCGTGCGCGTCCTGGCGCTCGCGCCGCTGGGTCAAGCAACGGCGAATCGAGGGATCGGGGTGGCGCGAGTCGCGGACGGAGCGGTAGCGGTCGGTGTGGTGGGGACGCCCGGGTCG
>WNFI01110624.1_pt1 | contig 20747 bp, 18 predicted proteins | sample 5400471 | NCBI WGS metagenome assembly WNFI01 (sample SAMN13153348, study PRJNA577476) | soil metagenome | isolation source: 100 cm saprolite on Douglas fir-dominated hillslope | place: USA:California | collected 2013-09-17
ATCGACGCCGCACCCGTTTGGGCCGCAGCGCAGCGGAGGATGGCGGCGGTGAGACTTTCTTGCCTCGCGAGGAATGGGCGAAGCCCAGGGGAAGAAAGTTTCACCGCCGCCGTTGCGGTTCAGGCGATCGAGGCGCAGCCGGCCTTCGGCCAGATCAAGCCAATGAGAGGCTAGGTGCTCGCGTGCGCTGAACAGCATTTGGGAGACGTGCCAGCGAACGATCGGCTCAAACAAGAAGGCCCGCATTCCCGGCGAAGGAAAAGGAAGCCTGGCGTGCATAAAGGCGGCCCCTTGTCTCCGAACCGACTGAAGCCAGCGCACCCGCCAGCACCCTCGGGAGCAGTCTGCCGACGAGATCACCCGGCTCGATCGAAGCGCGAAGAGAGGAGCGCGATGTCGCGATCAGCAACGAGGCCCTGATATCAGCGTCGTGCCAACCGAGAGATAACAGACGCGCATAGTCACCCGCCTGCGGTCGTCGCCCCATTCGGTGGCTGAAGAGGGCTGAGTGCAGCGCCCGGTCTAAGAGCGGGGTCGGTCTGCATCGACACATTCGCCCAAGCGATCCCCCCGACTGCGATGGCGCCAAGCACGGCGAACGACTCCCGCCACCATTCCGAGGGGATACCGAGGTGTGCAAGGGCAAGGGTCACACTATAGCCGGCGTGTGCCGCTGGAACCGCGAATAGTAGCCCAATGACCAGCCGGACGATCGGAGAGCGCGCGACGGAGAAGGCGTACCGCCCGACTACGAATGTGAAGCCGGCCGTAACGAAGCCAACAACGCTGGCACCGAACGGACCTGCTCCGGCTTGAAATGAATAGATCCCTACGGTCAAGCCGACGAAGAACGGCAATGCGTGGGTCGCGAGCGCGAATAATGCCCAGCAGAAGATGCCGAGCCCGGCGATATTGAGAAGAACGCCTATGACGAGCATGGTGTTGGTCCCCGTGACAAAGGTTACAAGGGTCGCGCCTTCCACCACCACCACGGCGCGTTCCAAGGAATAGCCGATCCCGCCCGTGCTTGGAATCCCTTACGATCAAGTTTCAGGCATGAACAAGCAATGCAGGAGAACAGCCCGGTCGCTATTGCGATGGAGACCGACATTGAGCGGTGGCGCTCATGTGTCATCGTTGCCGGCCTTCGAGACGGCAATCAGGAAGGCCGGCTTTTCGATTGTCGTTAGCTAAGCAGCAAGCTTGATCAGCCCGAGCTGCTGCAGCGCGGTGACGCCGTCGTCGAGCCCGATTTCCTCGATGATCTTGCCGTCTTTCAGCTTTAGAACAGTCGTACCGGTAAATCGTATTTTTCGACCGGTGTTCGCGGGCAAGGAGCCGGCCAGGAAATCACCGAACGCGGGGCCGGTGTGCGTCCCACCACCTTCCCAGCGGCCGACCACATAGTCGCCCTCCGCAATGAGATCGGCGGCACCCCAGAAATTGAGATCGGGAAAAGCCTTACGGAAATCTGTCATGAAAGCCTTGATGTCTTCCCGTCCCCGACGTGGCTCGTGCAGTGAGTACTGAAGGAGCATATCCGGCGCGGCGAGTTCGTCGACGATTCCGAGATCGCACGTCTCACCCCAGAACTTGGTGAACCAGCGGCCGAACCGGAGAAAAACAACCGTTACAGCTGCGCAAGCGGGTTTGGTGCGTACATTATATGCGAGGTGGGAGGGGTGGCGCTTACGCGCCACCATTGCCGAACCTCCAGACGGGGATGCCGAGCTTCCGCGCCTTGTCGGCCAAGTTCTCCTGAATGCCGGTGCCGGGGAAGGCGATGACGCCGATCGGCAGCACATCGAGCATTTGATCGTTGCGCTTGAACGGTGCTGCCTTGGCGTGTTTGGTCCAATCGGGTTTGAAAGCGATTTGCGGAACCTTGCGGTGGTCGGCCCAGCGGGCGGCGATCCGTTCGGCGCCCTTCGGTGAGCCGCCGTGCAAGAGAACCATGTCCGGATGTTTGGCATGGACCTGGTCGAGCTTGTCCCAGATCAGGCGATGATCGTTGCAGTCCAGGCCGCCGGTGAAGGCGATCTTCGGCCCGGCGGGCAATAGCACCTCGGTCTCGGCCCGGCGTTTGGCGGCGAGGAAGTCACGGCTGTCGATGACAGCCGAAGTCATGGCGCGGTGGTTCACCATCGAGCCGCTGCGCGGATGCCAGTGCGATCCGGTGTGGCGTGCGAAGTGTTCGGCCGCCTGGTCGCGGAAGTATTCCATGCTGTTGCGCCGCTCGATCAGCGTCATGTCCTCGGCAGTGAGACGTTCGAGTTCGACCGAGCGGATTTCGGAGCCGTCCTGGTCGCGTTGGCTGCGCTTTTGTGCCTGTTCGTTGTCGTCGAGTTCGCGTTCGATGCGTTCGTTGGCGCGGTGGAAGAGATTGACGGTCGACCAGAGCAGATCCTCGAGGTCGGGTTCGAGGCGGGTTTCGCTCAAGCTCGCGATGAGTGCGTCGAAGATGTCGGCGACGGCCGCGGCAACGATACGGGCTTCGGGTAGCGGTCTCGGGTCGGGTTCGTCCTGGAAAGGGCGGTAGCCGTGAAGCTGAAGTTCGGTAAGGACGTTATCGGTCGGGGATGTGGCGTGTGGCTGTTCGTAGTCGGTCTCGTTGCGCTCGATCGTCATGGCGGCTTTCCTTGGTCGGGTCGGCCGCGCTCATCGCGGCCTTCGTGGCGACGAAAGGCGGCGGGCGGACCGGACCTGCACCGCCGAGCGCAGCGACAGCGGCCGAAGCGAAGGATGGAGGGAGCCGGCTATTTTGCTTCGCGATGTAAAGCGCCGCCAAGGCGGCGCGACGGAAAATAGCCGGCTCCCGCCATTGCGTGGCCGGACCGCTTGCCGCAGGGTCGCCCTCTCAAGAAGGCCGTGAGCGCGGCCCTCTCCGAACAAAGAGAAGCCTGAGGATTGACGGCGCACCGTCCGGGCGGAGTACCAGCCTCATCCCCTCTTCCCGTCTAAACCCCCGCGATCAAGAACCGGCCAACGTCCTCCAGGGTGAGCTTGATGCGCAACGCTGCACGTAGCGCGTTGATGTCAAAATTCCGCAGATCCTCATTGAAATCTCCACACTCAGGCGAGAGCACCGTCGCCTCGATTCCGGCCGACTGCGCCCGGTCGAACAGTCCTGCCACCGCGCCATCGCCCGCCCGATCGTCGTCACGGACAATATAGAGTCGGCGCAGCGGTGCCGGAAACAGGATGGCTGCGAGATGCGCGGCCGAGAGCGCTGCGACCATCGGCATGCTGGGCATAACGCAGCGGAGCGACAGCATGGTCTCGATGCCCTCGCCCGCCGCCATCACGTCGCCAGTTGGACCGAAACGGACCGCGTGCCCGAGAAGGTAACCCATCGCCCGGCGTGGGGTATCGACCGGTGCCTTGTCGCGCCCTGACGGATCGAGCCAGGTGCGGTGCGCGCCGGTGATGTGGCCTTTCAAATCGGTAACAGCCGCAATCATTGCGGGCCAGATTTCCGTCGCGTTGTCTGCCTCGGGACGATAGTAGCAGCGCGGATGGGATCGCAGGCTGTTGATGCCGTGCAGATTAGTGATGCCGCGTCCCCGCAGGTAAGTCTCCACAACCGTGCCGGCAATCGGCTGCGACATGCCGAAAAGACGCCGTGCCGATTCCGGTGAGCCGGTCGGTACCGGTGGCAGGCACGATCGACTGTCGGATTTCGGCTCGGATCGCGGCAAGCTCAGAAAGCGTCGGGCTTCATTGGTCACGTCGTGAAAATCGACCAGGCCGCAACTCTCGCGGATCACGTCGAGCAGGTCCCCGTGCTCGCCGGTCGCCGCGTCGGTCCATTTGCCGGCCGGGCGGCCGCCCGTGCCCTTCGGTTTCAGACGGACAAACATCGATCGGCCGGGCGTGTTCCTGACGTCGCCGATCAGCCAGTAATTGCCGACGCGACGCCCGTTGGAGAGATAATGACGGCACACCGCCTCGGCCTCGCGCGCGAGGCGATGTGCCAGCTCTGCCGCACTTCGCAGCATGTCACGCTGCCGCCCGATCGGCTATGCGCGCAATCGGATAGCACTCCAGAACCTTGGCCAGGATCGTAGGACCCGTCGCGTCGACCGGGACAAAGAAACGCAGCTTCCACGAAATGATCTCGCCGAACAGGCCGTAGGCGCGTAAGCGATTCCGCATCGGTTCGGTGAAACCAGTCAATTCAATTCGGTTCGCGCCCATCACGCGGACGCGCCTGAGCTGAAGGCTATCGGCGAGATCGAGAATGGTTTTGTCTTCCACCAGCGCGGCGAAGGCGTCGTACGGCGAAAGACTCGACGTTCCGGCTTCCAGCGCACCGGCGACCCACGCGGGTGAGACCTTGCGGCCGATAATGCGCTCGCCGGTATCGGTTTGGAGCCGATAGACGCGTGTCGACTCGTTCGGCAGGCGCTTCCAGATCGGCAACAGTAAACCTGCAACGATATGGATTTCGCTATCGGTCAACTCCGGAACCTCGGCGACTTCGGCCTCCCAGGCTCGGGCGAAAGTGGCGCGGTCGGCCTCCCGCCAGTGGGTCTGCGGCATCATAGCTAAGGGAATAGTGGGATGTTCCATCGGGCGGATGAGGCGGACTCGGCGTTCGACTTCGCCGTCGTCGAGCATCAGACTGCGGGCCGGAACCTGTACGGCCGCGCGGCCCGACTGGCTGTTGACCAGAAGAACCGCGCGGGGGTCGGAGAGGCGCTTCATCACCTCGTCGAGGGTAACCGGCTGGTTACGTTCGCGCTGGGTGATGGTCAGCAGGCGCGTCTCCGCAGAGGTGCCGGGATGGGTGTAAATTGTCTGTCGGCCTGTGACGACGAACCTCTCGGCCGTCAGCGTCTCCAGTCCGACATCATAGGTGCCGGACGCGATCGCGCCCTCGATCCGGGCACTCAGCAATTGCTCGAATGCGGTGAACAGGATGTTCTGGAGATCGATAGTCAGCGCCAACAACCTGTTGAGGAAGGTGGTAATCGGCGGCAACTCATCCTTGATGCCGTTGTCATCGGTTAGCTTCAACCCGGTCGCGTCCTCAAACGTTTGAAGCGAACAATCCCTGACCTTGCCGGTGACCAGCAGGAGATAGAGCTGGCGCAGCGCGTCGCGCGCGTAGTGACTTTCGAGATTGTCTTCGGGGCGGAACAGGCCCTGCCCGCCGGTCTGGCGTTGTCCCTTGGTGATGGCACCCAACGTGTCGAGACGCCGCGCGATCGTCGAGAGAAAGCGCTTCTCGGCCTTCACATTGGTGGCGATGGGCCGGAACAGCGGCGGCTGCGCCTGGTTGGTGCGGTTGGTGCGGCCCAATCCCTGAATGGCGGCATCGGCCTTCCATCCGGCCTCCAGCAGATAATGTGTGCGCAAGCGCCGGTTCTTTGCAGAAAGCTCCGCGTGATAGGAACGCCCGGTACCGCCGGCGTCGGAGAAAACGAGGATGCGTTTGACGTCATCCATGAATGCCTGGGTTTCGCCGAGGTTGGCGGAACCGGCGCGGTTCTCGACGACGAGGTGGTCGACGCCATCAGCCCCTCGCTTGCGAACGATACGCCGCGAGCGCCCTGTGACTTCCGCCACCGTGTCGGTGCCGAAGCGCTGCACGATTTGGTCGAGCGCACCATGAACCGGCGTTAATGACGCCAACTTCTCGATCAAGAGGTCACGACGCGCGACCGCGTCCCGGCATTGCACCGGCTGGCCATCTCGGAAGGCTGGTCGCGACGACAAGTTACCCTCGCTATCGGTAAAGGGCTCGTAGAGCTGGGTCGGGAACACCTGCCAGCAGCGCACCGGAAGACACGAAGAAGACGGGTGCTGGCCAGCGTTTGAGACGCCGTAGCCGGCTCCGGATTTGCCGATCCGATCTCTTTGCGCCTGGATGTCCGGATGGCCCCGAAGTATCACCCTACGCCCCTGTCCGGCGGCGATCGTAAGGCTCTGGCGAACGAGCTCGGCAAGGCGCGGGCAATGGCCAACATCCTGGCCGCCCAATCGGTGGAGATGCGGGCCAAGGGCGAGGTGATGATCCAGCAAGCTGACAGGCTCCTTTGCGAAAGCTGGAACGAGCGGATGTGGTCAGACGGAGAACCGATCGATCCGTCCCCGACGATCGACCAAGCGGTGAACGGAGGCTTCCCTTGGCTGGAGATCCGGTGCGCGCGCTGCAAGACACCGAGCGACGTCGACCTCGCGGCGATGAAGCATCCGCCGACCACCTTCGTGCACGATCTCGCCAGCCGGCTGCGCTGCCGCAAATGCGCCAAGGCGGGCCGGCGTCCTCGTGAACCGATACGTGGGCAATCTGGCGCCGATGCCGGGGGTTTTTCCCGATTACAAGGCACCGATCGTGCGCAACGGGGCCGAGGGCCGCGAACTCGCCACGGCACGGTGGGGAATGCCATCGTCGTCAAAGGCGCTGATGGACGCCACCAAAAAACGAGCCGAAAAACTGCAGGCCATGGGCAAGTCGGTCGACTTCAAGGAATTGCTCCGGATGGAGCCCGACGGCGGCACGACAAACATCCGCAACGTCAAGAGCAAACACTGGACACGATGGCTTGGAGCCGAAAACCGCTGCGTGGTGCCGTGCAACTCCTTCAGCGAGTTCAACAAGGCCGAGGGCGGTGATATCTGGTTCGCGCTCGATGAGACCCGTCCCCTCGCCTGCTTCGCCGGCATCTGCACCAGCTGGACGTCTGTCCGGAAGGTCAAGGAAGGCGAGACCACCAACGACCTCTACGCGTTCCTCACGACGGAGCCGAACGCCGAGGTGGGCGCCATCCACCCGAAGGCGATGCCGGTGATCCTGACAACGCCGGAAGAGGTCGAGACCTGGATGACGGCGCCTCCGGACGAGGTCCTGAAGCTGCAGCGGCCACTTCCGGACCGATCGCTCCAGATCGTCGCCCGCGGCGTCAAGGAAGATACGGCCGGGCTAGCGACGTGACCATCGAGGACGAAGACGACCAGGCAGTTCCCCCGGGCCGCCAACGCAAGATCATCCACGTCGACATGGACGCCTTCTACGCGTCCGTCGAGCAACGGGATAATCCGGATCTCCGCGGCAAGCCAGTCGCCGTCGGCGGATCCCGGGAGCGCGGCGTCGTGGCGGCGGCGAGCTACGAAGCGCGCAAGTTCGGTGTCAGGTCGGCCATGCCATCGGTTACCGCGAAGCGGCAATGCCCAGACCTGATCTTCGTGAAGCCGCGTTTCGAGGTGTACAAGGCGGTCTCCCAGCAAATACGCGAGATCTTCGCCGAGCACACCCCGATCATCGAGCCGCTGTCGCTGGACGAGGCCTACCTCGACGTGACCGAAAATCTGCATGGCATTCCGTTAGCCCGGGACGTCGCGTTGGCGATCCGTGCAAAGATCAAGGAGGTAACGGGCCTCAACGCCTCGGCCGGCATCTCCTACAACAAGTTTCTTGCGAAGCTCGCCTCCGACCACCGCAAACCCAACGGCCAGTACGTCATCACGCCTGAGATGGGCCCGGCATTCGTAGAAACCCTGCCAGTCGGCAAATTCCACGGCATCGGGCCCGCGACCAGCACCAAGATGAACGCCCTCGGCCTCTACACCGGCCTCGACATGCGCAACCAGTCGCTCGAATTCATGCAGGCCAATTTCGGCAAGGCCGGAAACTACTACTACTGGATCTCGCGGGGCGTCGACAACCGTGAGGTCCGCGCCGACCGGATTCGGAAATCCGTGGGTGCCGAAAACACGTTCTCCACCGACCTCACCAACTTCGAGGCCCTGGTCGTCGAACTCGAACCACTCATCGACAAGGTCTGGCGATACTGCGAAGGCGCCGGCAACCGGGGACGCACGGTGACGCTTAAGGTGAAGTTCAACGACTTCGAGATCATCACGCGCAGCAGATCCGCAGCTGTCGCGGTGTCGAGCCGCAGCGACCTCGAACGCCTATCGGTCGCTTTGCTGCAGAACGAGATGCCGGTCTCCAAGCCGGTCCGGCTTCTGGGGGTCTCTCTATCGGCGCTGCAGCATGTCGGCGACGCGGAACCACAGCTGGTGCTCCCGATGTAATCGAGTCACGTTCGAGCGGGCCCCTGCCGCTGATCCAAGCCGGTGCTCATTTCTCACTTTGCTTCCGCTGCCTTAATCTCGCGTCGGCATGGTGTTCAAACGCACCCGGTAATTCGTCGGCAAGAATTCGGCCAAGCCACAGTTGATCCCCGCAGTCGGTAAGCAAATGTGGATCGGCTGCTTCCAAGATCGCGGCCAGCATGCGCCACTGTCGTTCTCTGGCTGCAGAGGGGAAAGCGGCAAGAAGCGCACGAACACTGGATTCCCGGTGACGACCTTGAAGTGCGATCAGGGCGACATGCCTGACCTCGCTGGCACAGTCCTGGTCGGCAAGATCGCCCAAGGCGGATTCGATTGCCGGACTCGGCAAATATACGGCCAATTCGGCGATTCCCGAAATTTTCGGCGAACGCCTCGACGTAATCATAGGCTAGTACCTCAATCCCTTCCTCGAACATGTCCGAATAGGGATGAAAGAATTCGGCCGCGGCGGGCGGAAGTCGCGTTCGTCTGGCCATCGCGCTCACGCTCGCGCAAATTCCAGCAGCGGCCCGAAATCATGGTTGTCGGCTGCCTGGAGCGCATTGACATAGGTTGTGCGCAGTGTGCCGATATCATGGATACTGCCACTGCCCCAGGTGAAGGTCTTGCCGCCAAGCTTCTCGATCAGCAGATCGGCCATCATGCGCGCATGGCGCCCGTTACCGTTCGGGAAGCCGTGGATTTGCGTCAGTCGATGGTGCAGCCGCACCGCAATTGCGTCGGGCGAATACGTCTTGTGCTCAACCCAGAAGCGCGCGTTGTCGAACAACACCGGCATTTCGGCCGCAACCAGGTGCGGCGCGATTCCGATGTTGAGCTCGATCTGGCGATACGTGCTCGCCCACTTCCACACCTCTCCGAACATTTGCTTATGCAGCGATTTCGAGAAATCCTCGCTGAGCAGCGCCTCAGGCCCGCCGCGGCGGCGGCGCGCCCAGGCCGCGCCCTTGATGATGTTTTCCTCTTCGGCCTCGTTGAGATCAGAACGCGTCGTAACCCATGTCTGAATCAGGTCGCCGCGCAACGCCGGATCGAGCGGTGTTGCGTCGTTTGGTTCCTGAAAAAGGTCAGTCATGATTTATCCCAGAGATCCCGCTCCTTTACATTATCGCGGATATACGCCTCGATGCGTTCGTCGGTGGCGCCGTCCGGCGTCTCCTGCGCTTCGAGCTTCATGGTATGCGCGACGCGCCCAAGGTCGCGCAAGGCGATCTTGCGCGCGCGCGCATGTACCGCATCTTCCAGCGAGTCGTTTGGCACGAGTGCATAGACGAGTGTACAATTTAGCCCCTCGGCCGCTCGGCGCAGCGTCTTGAGCTGGATGCTACCGCTCTCTTCCGAGGCTTCGAGGGCCGCGACACTGGGCGGCTGCACGCCAAGGCGAGCCGCAAACTGTACGCCGCTCATGCCGAGCGCATCCCGAATGGCCCGGACCCAGCCTTTCGGGGGCGCGCGGAAGCGCTCGGCCGGCTTCAGGGGTCCCAAGCGCTCGTCAAGGCGCTCGCGGGCGCGCTTACGGCTTTCAATTTTCATAGTGTAGCCTAATTTTTGAGTTCCAAACTTAGATTTTGATCTAATATATGTACCATAAAATTATCCTGTAGCCTAATCTTAGATCAAAAAAATTAGACTATAGCCTTACCAAATGACATGACCCAAAGGCTGAATCGGTTCATAACAGAAATAACTTTTTTCTTTCAATGAGCTGAGCCCGCCGCCCTCCAATCTTGGTCATGGTCGGGCTGGACCTTCTTGGCATACGAACTGGCCAACAATGCCAAGTTACTTGGGTGTCATTTGACCTTGGAACAAAATGGGAACAAATTACATGAGTCCAGCCCCCTGCGGCGGTTGCGACTCGGATGCAAAGTGGGCTTCATACAACCATGAATACTGAAAATAGTAAGGATGCAGCGGAAGAACCGAAACCCTATCGAATACTGAGCCTTGATGGCGGGGGAGCGAAAGGATTCTACAGCCTCGGCGTCCTGAAAGAAATCGAAGGGATGGTCGGCTGTCGGCTGCACGAAAAGTTCGACCTTGTGTTTGGTACCAGTACCGGAGCGATCATCGCCGCACTCATTGCGCTTGGGAACTCGGTCGACGAGATCCACGAACTGTACAAGGCGCATGTTCCCGTCGTTATGGAGCGGAAGTCCGCTTCGGAGAAAACCAAGGCCCTCTCCGAACTTGCAGTAACGGTATTCGGCGAGAACAAATTCGATGCCGTAAAAACGGGCGTGGGAATCGTCACCACCAAGTGGGTGATCGAGCGCCCCATGATTTTCAAGGGCAGTGTCGCGCAAGCGCATGGCCGGATAGGAACGTTCGCTCCAGGCTTCGGCTGCACGATCGCCGATGCGGTTGAAGCATCTTGTTCTGCGTATCCATTCTTTGAGCGGAAAACCGTCGTTACCGCCGCCGGCGATCATGTCGAGCTGATCGATGGGGGATACTGCGCAAACAACCCGACACTCTATGCAATTGCTGATGCCATAATGGCAATGAAGCTGCCGCCTGAACAATTGAGGGTCGTGAGTGTCGGGGTTGGCGTGTACCCCGAACCCAAACCCGCATTCTTTAGCAAAATGTGGTTCGCGCAATATCTGCAGAGCGTCCAACTGTTGCAGAAGACGCTGGAAATAAACACGCAGTCAATGGACCAGCTCCGAGCCATCCTATTCAAAAGTATCCCAACAATCCGGATTAGCGACACGTTCGAAAAGCCTGAGATGGCAACTGACTTGTTTGAAAGCGATATGGCGAAGCTCAATATCCTGCGCCAGCGGGGTCGTGAATCGTTCGCGTCCCGTGAATTGGATCTCAAAAAGTTTCTTTTGTAGCTGGAATATCATTATGCCCATTGCAGAATCACAACTGACGACTTGGTCGTCGCAAGGTTCCGTAAAGCAGTCGCGCGACACCTACGCATCCGTCAAAGGCGTACTGGAAGATAGCAACGCACCTTATTCCGCGAAAACATACGAGAGCTGCCGATCATGATTGCTCCGTCGTGCACCGCGGGATTGAGCTGAGTTGCGTCAGCCAATACTCCAGCAAAGCGTTCGTCAAACGGCGCGCCGACTGCGGGGGCCGGGTCGCGCGGCATCGGCGCGCAGTCGCCTGGGAGGCCGCCGGTATAAAAGCAGAGGATTATGGTCGATTGCTCGGAGACATCGGCAGCAAGCAACTTTACAGTGCAGTCAATTCGTTCCATGATTATTGTCGTAACACTTCCACCTGATGTGTGTCACCTGTGTTGCACCTTCTGCCAGTCCGCCTGCTTTTTCAGGGTGCCATTACGCTCGTCGTATTGGCAATCGCCGCGGCATTCTATGCTGGCTGGCTCGATCCCAGCAACGGCGCGCAGAACGTTGCGCTACTCCTTCGCGTTTCTTCAAGCCTTGCCGTCGCTCTGAGCGTTGCGCTCGTTGCTGTTTGGCGATGGGTACCGTCGTTGCAGAAGTTTATTCTTCCTTATCTTGGCGGACTTTGGACCGGGGTGATTAGATTCTCCAACGAAGATGGCGGCGAGGGATTGCGGAAAGTCACGATGGAGGTGAAGCACACACCATTTGGTCTAAAACTCGTTCTCGACAGCAAAGAATCTGTTTCCTGGACGCTTTCGGTCCAGGCCGATCGGAACCCGGACTTTGAACGGTTTCGGCTTTTTTACATTTACCTAAACGAGCGCAAGGAAGGCGTGGTTGGGGCGCGTGAGCGCTACCGGGGAGTCGCGATAATGCGAGTTGAGGCCGGCGACCCGCTCAAGCTCTTCGGCGACTATTTTACGGAGACAGATCGACGTGGAAGAATTGAACTGATGGCGGCGCGCCTTCATCCGTGGTGGATTATCTGGCGGTAATTCTCTCACCGCAGTTCACGGTCATTTAAATCGCAATAAAGGTGACGTCCCGGAATTCAGCCACTCCACGAGTGGTTAAGAGCTATCGATTCTGCGCGATTAGAACGATCACGTTGTCCTGCCGCGTCGGCTCCAGAGCAACCGCACCAGTTTCACACCAGAAACGATCTCACCAAACCACAACGAATGCGGTTCATCGCTAACGAAAACGCAGCAAAATCAGCGATCGTATCCTTTATCCTGCCGCTCATAACGGTCTGGTTGCAGGTTCGAGTCCTGACGGGCCAAGCATTTCGATGTTGTCGCACGCAAATCGAACGTTATGGAACATGTCTGTCTACTAATTAGCGGCAAGGCGATCGTCGCCGATTCAAGCACTCACAGCGGAGTCGCCAACTCCAGATATCTGCAAAACGCGTTGGCAAGTTGCATCTGACGGGGCGTCCTGCACTCGGCTTCAAACAAGCGAGGTGATGCGACGACGACACAGATGCATTTCGCACGCGAAGTGGCAACGTTCAGACGGTTGGCGCTGTAGAGAAACTCCATGCCACGAGGGGCGTCGGAGTGGCTGGACGTCGTCATCGAATAGATTACGATCGGCGCCTCCCGTCCTTGAAACTTGTCCACGGTTCCGACGCGGGCGCCGGGAATGCGTTCCTGAAGCTCAAACACCTGCGCGTTATAGGGCGCGATGATCAGGATTTCCTCTAGACCGACCGGCGCCTCGACACCTGCGCGGTCAATCCAGGTTGTCCCACCGGCCAAAATTTCGTTGACAAGGTCGCGGATATGGTCCGCCTCCTCCAGCGACGAACTTTGATTGCCTTCATGCTCTACGGGGAGGTAGCGAAGTCCCGCGCCACTGAGCCTACCTTTCGACCTGATCGCCTGGTTCTCCAACCCCGGACGGGGATGCAGGCGACTTTCGTAGAACATCTCCGAGTTGAATGCGCAGATGAGCGGATGCAGTCGCCAAGTCTCCGGGAGGAAAAGACCGCGGTCCGCGGGCACCGTCGCGTACGGGCCGAGGATATGGTCGAGCGACGAGACGTCCACCCCCTCGGGATGGCTACCCTGTATCGGCTGTTCGAGTTGGCGGGGATCCCCTAGCAGTACAATGCTCTGCGCAGCCTGGGAGACGGCCAGAACATTGGCGAGCGACATTTGCGCGGCCTCGTCGATAAAGAGTACGTCGACGCTGTCCGAGGCGTCAGGCCTCGCCCAAAACCAAGCCGTCCCGCCTCCGACCTCACAGTCAGAACCCAACGCATCAAGGAACGCCGCATTGTCAGTTGTGAATTTCAGGCATGGTCGATCGTCTTCCTTGTCGGAGATCTTCTGAATACACCCCATCTGGAAGGCCTGTTCGCGCGCCGCGACCACGACCTCGTCGAGAAGATTGCGGATGACCTTGTGACTGTTGGCCGTAATTCCGACCGTCTTTCCTTCCCTCGCGAGCGCACAGATCATCCGAGCGCCCGTATAGGTCTTGCCCGCGCCGGGAGGTCCCTGCACTGGGAAGACGCTCCTGTCGAGATTGAGGGCTATCCGGATCGCCGCCGACAGTACCGCCTCGCCGTCCAGCTGCAGCTGTTGGCCCCGAAGACGTGGCGCAAAGGCCATCAAAAGGTCGCGCGCCGCCCGATGATCGCCCTCGCCTTGCATTCCATGCTCCGCCACGTGTTCGCCGATGCGCATTAGTGCGTCGGCAAGCACCTGGGTATCGACGAAGTTGTGGGCGAACACCGCCTCGGGATGGAAGCCTGCGGTGTCTCCGCGTTTCTTGATGTCGATGGTGCGGTCGTCGAGCGATACGGCCACCACGCGCCCAAACTTTTCGCCCCCGATACTCCTGAGATCATCTTCAGCCCGGATATCGGTATCTTGTAGCGCGAAACGGTACCGATGCACGGGTGCCTTGGTGGTGCCGCCGGCCGGCTGCAGGAACGTGATGTCAGCCAAGCCGGCCCGCTCATGAAGTAGATCTTCCGCCGAGAGGTCGCGAAGCCGGAAGTATTCCCACCAAACGGCCTTCTTTTCCCGCCCGTGCCAATCCAGCATGAACGCCAGGAGCCATCGCGCTTGCTGTTCGGCGCTCCGTTGCCCGACATCGTCAGGCACGCCGTCCGTGAGACGTGCGACGAGTGCGGCGACCTTTCTCTGCCAATCATCGAGCTCAGTACTAATCTCTGCGGTCGTTGCCGCCGGCCGGTCGATGACCGCGCCGCCGGCGACAAGATCCGCCCTTACCGTTTCCAGCCAGTCCCGCAGCGTCTGGGTAGATGCGCAATCATCCCGATTGTAACCCTTGATCGCGATCTTATCGCTGTCTGGAACACCGGCAGAATCCGCCATCTCAAGTCGGGCCTGGGTACGTGCCATCACCCGGCCGACATCCTCCAAGGGCACGGTTCGAACGAAAAAATAAAGCGGTTCGAGCTTCTTTATGGAGTAGCTCTCGACGCTCGCTCGAATACCGTGGCGCACCACCGAAAAGAGATCGACGAATATCTCCGCGCGCAACAAGTTGTCGACTTCGTTCTCACGCGTCGCATAGCGGCCCATCAGGCGCTTCATCGCCGCCGGTTCGTAGGGCGCAAAATGGTAGATGTGCAAATCGGGATAGACTTTCAAGCGATGCGTCACGAAGTCGACGAAGCGTTCGAACGCGGCCCTCTCCTCCTGCCGGTTCGAGGCCCAATCGCCCACATAGAGCTCGGAACCACCTTCGTCCGCGTACACATAACCGAATAGAAACTCCAACCCGCCGTCGCCGACGAACGGATCACCGCGCCGAACTTCCTTTTTCAGCACTGCCGCCGCGCCCACCGGATTGGGAGGGTATTGAACCGATGAGCTTTGATTTGCTGCCGCGAGAAGCCGAGTTCTTGTATCGGCAATTTGTCGACCTGCGGCCGATGAGTGCACCGGGGCACGTGAGCGTGCTGGCGAAACTCGCTGCCGGCGGCGAGGTGCAAGCGGACACCTGTTACGCACCAGGGATCGGCGAAATCGCTAAAGAAGACAGCGTAGTGTTGCGCCGGGCGGGGCACGCCGCCTCCCTAGCCGCCGTCGGTCGGGCCGTTTATGCCGCGCTCGTTGAGACGTTGCGTGACGAGGATGGGCAGCCGACATCGCGGCTCCATCGCGATTACCTTCCCGTGGTGCTGGAGGAGCATGGAGCCGATGCGGGACGTCTTGATCTTGTCCATCTCATCCAGGATGTGGGCTCGCTTCCATCGCCGGTCGTGGATGTTCTGGAGCGAACGGTCGAATGGCTTGGAAAGGGCGCTCGCAATGGAATGACGTTGCGTGATGTTTACGAGCGTGCTGAATGCAGCCGCAAGCAACACCGCGCGCGGCTGTCGCGCGTCAGCGGTGCGGCGCGCCGTCTGGACTGGAACAACCTCGAGCACGCCACGGCACGGCCTCTTCACTACCGTTGGAATGTTGTGCTCGGCCTTCTTGATGACTTGTGGGCGGCGGCATGAGCGGCGGATTTTCATGGCAAAGCCAAGCCTATCTTGACGCGCTTCGCCCAGCACCAAGCTTCGAGGTAAAGGGGGCCATTCTTACTAGCTATTCTGCCGATCTGGTGTCGATCGTGGCGGCGCTCTTGGCATTAGCCGGGCGTGACAACGAAGAAGGTAGCGGTGGAAAGGCAGATTTGGCGGAAGCCGTTGAGCAGTTGCGCGGAAAGGTTCGAATCCTCGTCCAGCGTGGAAGACTGGCGCGGCCCAAACGTATCCCGGCCCTCGCCGGAATACTCGATCAGTTTATCCGCGAGATCAATTTTGATGAGACGGAGCGTAGCTGGCATCCAAAAATTGCCCTTGTTCAGTTTGGGGACGCGTCTTCGGCCGCTGAGTGGCGGCTCTGGCTCGGCAGCCGTAATCTAACGACTGCCGTCAACCGCGATTTTGGATTGCTGCTGAATAGCACGAACGATCCTAAGGCATTGAACGCGCATCCTGTGCCCGGCACGGGCGAGCTCGCGGCACGCCTTGCCGCCTATGCCAAACTCGATGCTTTCCGTCCCTCGAAAATGAAAGGCACCGCGGATGCATTGCGTTGGACGCAACCCGACAAGCTTGTCGTCGAACGCATTACGCTCACCTCTGGTGAAGGCAAAGACAAGGGACCAGCGCCGTCCAATGACATCGACGAGGTGTTTGCAGTGAGCCCGTTTCTCGACGGGACCACCGCAAAGGCGGTTGGTGAATGGGGCGGTCCGAAGACTCGCCGCTTTCTCCTGGCGACCAAAGTGGAGTTGGCGAAGATCGCAGGGCAAGCGTCAAAGCCTTTGGCCGGGTTCAAGGACAACGTCTTCGTTCTCGAAAGCCCAGCCTTGGAACCGGTCGAGCCTTTGATGACGGTGGATGCCGATCCTGCGTTGGACGACGACGAACTCGAAGAGGTTCTAATCGGGCTTCACGCCAAAATCTTTGCGGTACGCAAGGCGAAGAAGCTCCGTCTCTGGGTCGGAAGCGCCAATGCAACAATACGTGCCTGGACCGGAACGAACGTCGAGGTCATCGCGGAGATCTCTGCCCCCGCAAGCGTCCTCGAAGGACTCCATGCGTTGCTTCACCAGGCACGCCCGGTCTCGGCGGCTGAACTTGAAGCGCTTAAGGCCCCCGAAGAAGATACCGCAGCGGAACACCTCGAAAACGCACGTAAGCGTTTCGTCGCCTCGTGGAAAGGTCATCTAAGCCGCGATGGCGACCGCTTTTCCCTCCAGTGCGAGAAACCACCGCATCCGGCTGACAGTGCGGTCGTGCTCGAGGCTGGGCTCGCTACCGCTAGCAGCATCGTTTGGCCGCCCGGCCAGCCCTCGCTGATGCTCGGTCAGTATCCGATGGGTTTTCATACGCAACTTGTACAGTTCCGGCTGTCGATCGAAGGCCTTTCGTGCAGTTGGCTGCAGTGCGTTCACGTTTCACCGCCATTTGAACCGGAGCGCGATCATCACGCCGTCGCGCGGCACCTCGGAATGAGCGCCTTCCTCGCGTGGATCGCGGCCCTGTTGGGCGGAGACAGCGGCATCGGCGATGCGGGTGAACCGTGGCATAAAACCGGCCCTTCTGCCAACCAATCCACGAACATTTTCGACGGGACTATTCTCACCCTTGACGCCATGCTCGCATGCTGGGCGCGGGATCGCGCGAATTTCAAGCGCGTCAGCGCGCGGATCAACACGTATCTCGGCCCAATCATCGCACAAGCGGACGCCATGCCGCCGGGCGACATAGAGCGGCTGCGGGGCTTTCAGTCGGTTTGGCAGACGGTCAGTGGCGAATTACTGAAGGATCACTGATGCCGCAGCCCAAGCCCTTCCAAGTGGCCGCGATCGAAGCGGCTTGCAAGACGCTTAAATCCAGCAGGGGCTCGCGGCGTTTCCTCGTGGCAGATGAGGTTGGCCTCGGGAAGACGGTCGTGGCCCAACAGATTATCGAAAAGCTGGCTGGAAAGGACCGGCGATCTGCCTTTGTGGTATATTACATAACCAACGGACAGCGCGTGGCGCACCAAAACCGTGGCAGGCTTGTCGATTTCCTTTCACCCGATGAGCAAGAAAAAGCGGTTTCGAAAGCCGATCGTCTCAATCTCATTCCGCTCCTGCCAAAGCCGGACGTGCTGGTTGCGCTCTATTCGCTGACACCCGGAACCTCCTTCCCCGGAAAAACCACGCGGCTCCATGCGGGACGGAAGGAAGAGAGGGCGTTCATAACGGCTTTGCTGACGCGTGCCTTTCCGCATCTCATCCGGAAATTCCCTGAAAAGACGATGCAGCGGAATGTCAGTTCGGACTGGGAAGGCCTTGTCCGGCGCTACCGCCAGCCCGTCGCGGCTTTGCCAAGGCATTTCATTTATGCCTTCAAGGCAGCGCTTACGAAGGAATTCGACGGACCTCCAAAGAAGCGCGTTCCCGGGGCCGCCCGCCGCGAACCGGCGGGCCGTTTTGTTGGACGCTTGCGTCGTGCGCTCGCTTACACCGTCCTCGTGGCGCGCCCACCGGATTTGGTGATCCTCGATGAGTTTCAGCGCTACCGCGACTTGATGTCTCCACAGAACAGGGCCGATCCGCTTATCGGCGCACTGTTTGAGCCAAAATCATCGTCGCGGCCTGCACTCCTGCTGCTGTCAGCAACGCCTTACAAGCTCTTCGCGACGCGCCTGGAAGAAAACCGGGGAGCGGAAGCCAATCGTGAGTTCTTCGATCTTCTGGAATTCCTCGGCGGCACGTCGGGCGCGGCACTGCACGCAGAAGCAAAGGATGCTTTTGCGAAGTTCGGGAGCACCATTCTTGCTATCGCCAAGAGTCAGGCGGGCTCGGAACAGGCCGGACAGCTGATAAGCGAGGCCGGATCACTGCGCGATCGCCTCCAGAAAATGCTGGCACCCTATGTTTCACGCATGGAGCGCGAGCCGACTTCGGATGACTCCGCTCATACGACCCAGCTGGATGCGTCTCTGGAGCCCGCCGATGTCCGCGCCTTCAGGCACCTAGCCAACTCCTTCAAGCCCGAACAGGCTTGGGCCGCTTTGCCCTACTGGCTGTCGGTCCCTTTGCCCGCACAATCACTTGGAATCCGGTACAAGGCTTGGGAGCATGCAACGATCACCCGGGACCGTTCGCTAACCAAGTTGAGTCTGGAAGGTCGCAACAAGCTTTCGCTGCCAAAGAGCTGGCCTAATCCGAAGCTTCGGGCGCTCGAAGCGATCACGCAAAGCGATGCGCTCGCACTGCCGTGGGTGCGGCCCTCGATTCCGTGGTGGCCATTGCGCGGGGCGTGGGCGGATATCGCGCTGGAGCCGAAGCTACTTATCTTCAGCCGGTTTAAGTCGACGCCACAGAGTGTGGCGGCGCTCACAAGCTTGAGGGTCGAGGCGCGGCTGTTGTCGCGTACCGGTAGCTATGACCAGGTCTGGAAGCGCCGCCGCCTTCAGGCAGGACCCAGCCGTCTCCCAACAGTAGCGCTATTTCACCCTTCGCCCTTTCTGATCCGGTCCACGGACCCACTCGCAGGGAGCGGGGCAGGATTTTCCCCACCGCGCGATGTTGTCCGCAAGCAAGTGTTGGAAGCGCTGAAGACCCTCAAAGTCGACGTGGTCAGGGGGCCGGGTAAAAACAGCGAGCGGCGCAAGCCGCTATGGCTTCTGCTTTCCGCTCTGGAGAGCAGATCAGGCGATGCTGACGCCTCCAGGGCGGCATGGCGCGCGGCGGCCGTGGGGGACAACCGCCTGCAAGCGCTGGTTCAGGATTGGTATGTCCGGCGGGAGATCGATTGGATCAGCCGCCGGGAACTCGAGGACCTTGTCTCGGCGGCTCTGTCCTCGCCCGGTATTATTATTGGCCGTGCGCTGCTGCGGCACTTCCCTGACGTGCTGGCACCGGAATAGTTTCAGGAAATTGTCCGCCTATCATGGGACGCTTTCCGCGTATACCTCGACAATCCAGTCTTCTGGGCCCGCATGCCGAAGGGCAAGCCGGTCAAACTGCTTCAGCGGGCGTGCCTCGATGGAAACCTCGAAGCGGTTCTGGACGAGCATTTCTGGATGCGGCGACAAAGTCTTCCGACGCGTGAGCGGGGCTTGGCGCGAGACCTCCACGAAGCGTTAGGCGTATCGGTCGGCTCGTTCTCGTTTCACAGCGTCAATCCGACCAAGCAACCGCGCATTCATGTTCGTTGCCACGTGGCCGTGCCCTTTGGATCGACGGACGATGATGATCGGACCAAGCGCAGCGCACAGGACGACCGGGCCAAGAGCAGCGCACCGAACGATCGGCCCCCGCGATCCGATGAAATTCGCAACGCATTCAATTCGCCTTTTTGGCCGCATGTTCTCGCGACGACATCGGTGGGACAGGAGGGGCTGGATTTCCACACATGGTGCAGCAGGATTCTGCATTGGGATCTCTGCTCAAGCCCACTTGAGCTTGAACAGCGTGAAGGACGTATCCAGCGCTATGCTGGGCTTGCCGTGAGACGGCGCCTCGCGCACTTGGTCGAAAGCGAGGTAGCCCCCAGCGCCGACGGCAAGCATGGAAGCGCTTCGCGGTGGGATGTCGTGGAAACCTTGGCCAACGAGCGCTATCTTGACCCCTCGGGATTGTCGCCCTGGTGGGTTCTGCAGGGCGCTCATGTGAACCGCTTTGTTTTCAATCTTCCGCAGAGCCGGGATCTGGAGAAATTCAAGCTATTGAAGGAACAGCGCCTCATCTACCGATTGACGCTTGGACAACCTAATCAGGAGGATCTGGTTGAGTTCCTGGCGACGGGAGGGCCGGCGCTCACGAAGGTTCTGCAACCGTTGGCGCTGGATCTCTCGGCCTTCGGCCGCACGACCCCATGTAACGTAAAAACATTCGTCCAGCCTGTATCCGAGTGCGACCGCAATGATTGCGAGATTGCGGGCTGAGATCCTGTCGATCCGGCGTTCGTCGCTGTGGTCTCGGTGGCAGCGCGGCTCCCGAACGAAAGCGGCAAGTGACAAGCGGATGCGATCGAACGTCAACTTGCGCATCAGGAGGCGAATGAAATCCATGGCGCCTATACCCATGCCGCCGAATTCTGACAGGAGGGCCGTGCGGATGATGCGGTGGTGGGCGGACGAGCTCGACCGGCTAAGGGAGCACGGTCGTGTCAAAATGAGTGCCTGAGTAAAAGCGCGTTCAAATTGGGGTTGCTCCCTTAAGTCGCACGTCCATTAGTTCGACATGTTGGTGTCAAGGAGCGCCAGAAGTGAGCGCACCACTACTAGTCGCCGACGTCCGATCGTTGTCGTGACG
>WNFI01121835.1_pt1 | contig 20741 bp, 44 predicted proteins | sample 5400471 | NCBI WGS metagenome assembly WNFI01 (sample SAMN13153348, study PRJNA577476) | soil metagenome | isolation source: 100 cm saprolite on Douglas fir-dominated hillslope | place: USA:California | collected 2013-09-17
GTGGTCCTGGCAGGGCGGGCTGGAGTGGATGGCGTCGAACCCGTCCAGCGGATACGTCATCGCGTCGGCCTGCACGAATGTGAACGGGTACCGGGGTTGCGGCTTGATGTCTACGCCGGTCACGTCGAACCCGGCCCGGTGGTAGCCCATGGCGGCGCCGCCTGCCCCGCAGAACAGGTCAAGGAGCCGCGGCCGGCTCACGTCGGCCCGAATAGCGGCACATCGTTTGGCCCCGGCGCCTTATCGACCCGGGCGGATTCCCGCGCTTTCCTGCGCAGATCCGCCGGCCAGCAAGTGCATGTCAATGCCAAGCCGGCACCGCCGGACGGGCCTGACTTTGGAGCCGCACGCCACGCACCCGGCCCGGTGCGCCGACCATGCCTGCTCCGCGTCCCGCGCGGCGGCCTGGGCTTCGGTCGTCTGGAGGCTCACCACGGCCACCAGCGCCGGAAGCGACCGCACGGGCACAGGCCGCAATCCGTCCTGCCCGTGCCCGGGTGGTGGTCGTGGGCGGCGCGGCTGTGGTGGCAGCGGCAGAAACCCGGGCTTGGCCTCACGGCGCGGGCTGCCACAGCTGATCGAGCAGATCCCGGCGGAACAGCGATTTGTCGATTGTCCCGCCCGGCACCTTCACCGTATCCGCGTACTGAGTGGCCACTACCTGCGGATGGTCGTACAAGTGCGGGTTTCCGGTTGGGTTCGCCACCACATAGCCCGACCGCGCGGGCTGGCCGAAGATCCCGCCGGAGATGATGCTGCCATAGATCAGGTTGAAGTAGCCGTGCGCCTTCAGCACGTTGCACGCGATATTTACCCACCGCGGGTAGGGCTCGCGGCCTGTCTCGAGGTCCCACATGACCAGCGTGTGCTCGCCGTTCGGCGCGACCGCGGGCACCTTGTTGGCGGCCAGCCACGCCACGAACGTCAGGCCGGCCTGACGCGGGTTGTCGGTGCCGGGTGTCGGCACCCACACGGGCAGCCGCGGCAGGTGCGCGACCAGGGCGAGCTCGCGCGCCGTCCACGGGTGGGACGCGGAGCTGCCGCCCGCATATACCATGCAGGCCGGGAAACCCGCCGGCACGGGGTCGGGGCAGAAAGCCGCGTCGAACATCTCTGCCGTGTCGATCTCACCCGGTACCCACAGATTCTCGCTCATGCTGCTGTCTCCTTAATTTGGTGGCGGCTGTTCATCTGGCAGCGACCGCAGGCCGCGCACACCAGGCCGCCGCATGTGTCGCCGTTCCTGAGCGGCGCGGTGCAGGTGCGGGCTACCGGCTGCCAGGTGAACGGCGGCGCGGCCTCATTGCAATACGGGCAGGAGAATGCCATCACGCGCGCTCATAAGTGGCCGCGAAAATGTCAGGCTTGCACGGATAAAATTCGCCCTGCACGCCCTTAATGATCCAGTCGCCCATGTCGGCACGCATCGTACCCTCAAGCGTCTTGATCTCGATGTGCGGGATAGGCACGCCGTTGCTGTAGGTGAAGCGGACGGCGCCGCCGCACCACCGGGCAAGCTCATCTGCGGTATCCATGAATGCGGACACCTGCCACGCCACGACAATGACCGGCTTCTTGCGGTAGAACGCCATCACGCACCGCCAGTCAGGGCGCGCAAGCGCGCTGAAGCGTCCATATCCCACATGTAGTAATCAGCTGCCGTATCCGGCGGCAGCAGCACGACATGGCCCTGCGAGCATTCCACCGACCAGGTAGAAGTCAGATCGGTGTCAGCCGTCCCGTCCGCGTAGACCGTGCCGCCGAAGCTGGTCGTAATGTGCAGCTCTTCGTTACAGTCTGGCAGCGGGCAGATCGCGACAGCGTTGACTGCCATCACGCACGCTCGAGTATCTGCGCGGCGCGGGTCCAGGCCGGCACCAGCTGCTCACGGGCACCCGCCGTCCACCGCGCGATCTGCTCATCGACCGCTGCCGCCTCAGCGTGCCATTCGGCCTGCCAGTCCGCGATGTAGTGCAGGCCGTCCGCGTACCAATGGCCGAGCGCGGCGGCGGCGTACTCGCCGCGCTGCTTGTGCTTGTCCCGGCGCCGCTGCGCGGGTGTCAGCCCGCCGCGGCTGTAGGGCGATGGAGCCTCGCGCGCCGTGGCACGCGCGAGGGTTTCTCCATCAGGGCGGGGAGACAGGGAACCGCTCTCCGGGCTGCGGCCGCCCGCCGGCATAGCAAGGCCACGGCTGCCGGGCATCCCATCCCTGATCGTCTCCCCTAGCGGGAATTCTCCGGTACCGGCCGCGTCGAGCACTTCCGGCGCCAGCCGCTCGTCATACATACGGTAATGCCCCGGCTCGAGCGGCGCGGCCAGGAACTCGGCGGTCACTTCGGCATCGCCGGGGATCACCGGGCCGGCGGCTTCGGCGTCGAGAATCTGGCCCATTATCCATTCGGCGGTTTCGTCCCTGCCATCCTGCAAGCCGTCGTCATAGCCGTCGCGGTACCGCGCCGCCAGCACATGGTTCTCATACCGGCCGTGCCACCAGTAGCCGAGCGCGAGCGCCAGGGCGAACGCCGCGGCCACCAGGCACCACGCCAGCCGGTCAGCCATCATCGGATGTTCGCCTCTTCCCACAGGTCCCGCTCGAGCCGGTCAAGCCGGGCGAGCAGCGGCAGCAGCACCGATGCCCGGGTGATCAGGTACGACCGCTCTACCGGCTCGCGGACGGCTTTCTTCCACACGTAATACTCACCGAACTCCGACCGGATGGCGTCGGATTCGGCTTGCCGCAGCTTGCCGGCCAGGTTTTCCATCGGCTGCACCGTGCATTCAATGATCCGGTCGCCCACCCCGGTCAGGTCACCGGCACCGGGTGCGGGGAAGCGGCCGACGTGATCGGCGACAGGCCAGAGCTTCCGGGCGCTGGCCGCGCACGCGCGCTGCCAGTCCTGGCCGCGGCGGGCCGCCGACCGGCCCGCCTCAGCATCGCCGGTCACCCTGTACGTGATGCCAAGCGCGGTAAACCACCCGTCAATGGACAGGCGCTGCTGCTCGGTCAGCGGCTCACTCATGCCCGTGTCCGATCCCGTCCGGGTAGACCTCGCTGCGGAGCCTGTGCCGGCCGGTCGCAACCGTCGTCACATCGTGCTCCGCAGCAGCCCACTCGCGCTCGATCTCGTCTATGAGATCCCAGAGCATGCGCGCCTCACCGAACTCCGGCACGTTCTCGGGTGCCCCGTCAAAGTCGCGGATGACTTCGGCGGCCCTCTTCTTGATCAGCGCGCGCGTCTCGGGCGCCATGCCGGTCAGGTTCATCCGCACAATCTCGCTCATGCCTGCCGCCCTGAACCGCCGCACGGTACGCGCTGACCGGCACTCGTTGTCGCCGGGCCCCCCGTGACGTAATGCTTGCGAATCTTGCCGGCCTTTGTTACTGGCCTGCTCTTGCCGCAGTAGACACAGCGCGCCCGCTTGCGCGCCCGCTTGCTCACCGGGTCACCGGGGCGAGCAGCGGCCCGCAATCCCATTCCACATCTTCCACCGTCTCGGTTACCTCAACCTCGGGCACGGCGGCCAGGGCGGCCGGGTCCTTGATCATCTTGGTTACCTCGCGGGTGCCGGTAACGACGCGGGTGCAGACCTCGCCGCGGTCTGCGAGCAACGCTATGCGGAGCCCGTGCAGCGAGCCGTGCAGCTCGAAGTTATGGCTGTCGGCCTGCTTGGCCCACGGGCCGCCGATCGCCCGGGCGGCGGCGGCCATGCCGGCGCGGTTGTCGCCGCCGGAGTCCAGAAACATGATCAGCAATTCGGCGTTCGTGCCACTGTAGGGCAGCGGGACGGCCGGGCTGGCATCGATGATGTCAGCCAGCGCGCGCAGGCCGGCCGCGTAGGCGGCGCGTTCGGCGCTCATGGCCGGTTCGCCGCGTCGATGAAAGCGAATGTGCGCTCGGCTGCTGCGCGGTCGTCGGCGTCCAGCGCGGCGGTAATCTGCGCCACTGGCTTGCCGAGCCTGGCGGCCATGTAACTGTCGAACAGGTCGGGATCCTTGTCGCGTACCGCTACGGCGATAGCTTCGGCCTCGTCAACGTAGCTGCGGAGCGGCTTACGTGGCTTGCTCATCGGGTTTCCTCTCGTGGTCTGGTACATCTAGCGTACCGTATCCAGTGCCACAGTCAACCGGAAACAGCGCGAAACTTCATGATCGTTTCGCCTTGCTACCTGTACTTGGGCTGATGCCTGTCAGTGGCATGAGATGTGCTGATCTTGGTTAGCCGGCTTCCGCGCGGTCCACGGTGAGCCGCGCAGCGGTTTGCCGTGGGGTGCCTTTGACTTTGACTTGACCTCGGATAACACAGCCGGAGGCTGTAGTTATCCACAGGCCACCTATGGTGGCCGCTAATGCAGGGCATAACCGCTCGTAATCGGCTGGTCACGCTAAATGCAGCACGTTTGATAGAGCCTCTGCGTTTTAGTTTCACGTCAAGAGACTTATGAGATATAGTTGGCATCGGTCGATGTGCCCCGCAGTCTATACGCGGACCCCATGCGTGGGGAAAGATCTGGCCGGCTTCTCGTGATCTGGTAATCCCGGGAGCCGGCCAGACTTGTCTGTTATGAGCGACCCGACCGTTAGCTACCCGCTGCGCGATGTCCTGGCCCGGATTGAGGATGATGTGGCGGCGCTGCGCCGGGATGTCCACAAGATCCAGCTGTCACAGGCGGGCATGGCGGGCGGCGACGTGGTTACCGCCGCGATCGCGGCAGCCGGCCGCGCTAAGGCGGCGGTGTGGTGGGCGGCCGGCTCGTGCATGGTCGGCCTGACGGGCGTGGTCGTCGCCTTCATCGTCCACCACTGAGCACGGCTTTACTGGCCCCAGTCGCGCCTGTCCGGGTCGGCCCACCGGCCGGCCGCCTCGCCCTCGTCATCGTAAATCCTGTCATCGTCCGGCTTCCGCGCCACCGCCCATTTGGCGGCTTCCCCGCCGGGCCGCGTCCTGATCCGCACCGCCCGGCCCGCCGGGATCACGCCCCGCACCGGGACCCGCCGCCCGACCTCGATCACGATCGCCCGGCTGCCGGCCGGCCGGAGCCGCTTGTGCTGGTAGTACACCGCCCGGGCGAACCCGCGGCCCCACCGCGACCGCATGTCCTCGTGCTTGCCGCTGAGTGTGGCCGCATTGTCGCCGCCGAGCACGTTGATGCCGGAGCGGGCGAAGTGGGCGACGTGCCGCGGCGCCGGATCGGCCAGGCGGGTGCCGACCCACCGCCCCGGCCGGGCGTAGGCGCGGCGCAGCAGCCGCTCGGCGCCGCCGTCGAAGAGCACCGACACGGGGTCACGGCTGTACACCATGGATGTATGATGCCCGCAGGTGCTGGCCTGCCGTGCGCAACGGCCAGCACCAGAGCGCGCGCCAGGCCGGCCGTAAGCCAACCGGCCAGGGAGGCGCGGTGAACCGGCGCACATTCGAGCTCATCATCGTCACGGTTGTCCTGGTCGAAGTCGCCCGCGTCTCGCTGCTGAAGCTATGGGCGCATAAGGCGTTCGTCACGACCAGCCCCGACAGTCTCAGCCACAAGGTTGCTGAGGTCGGGGTCCTGCTGACCTGAAGGGGAACAACCGATGCCAGCAGCGGCCGGGCAGCGCACCACCTCCGTAGGCGGGTCGGCGGCCGGGCGTCCGCAGCCGCAGTCCACGAACGAGCCTGCGGGCGGCCCGTTCATCCGGCACGCCCCGAAGGGCCGCCGCCCCATCTACGCGACCGCCGGCACGTTCGGCCTGTACTTCGGCCCGCCCGTCGTCGCGGCGCCCGGCTGGTACACCGGCTACCAGCTCCAGATCGCCGCGTCGGCCGCCACATCGGGCGGCGCCGTCACCGCGACCGCGGCCGGGGTCGATGCTCCCGAGTCGGCGGTTACGCTGCTCCAGCTGAAAGACGCTTGGGGCACCAACCTGCTCTCGGGCCCGGGCTACGAGATGCTGCGCCTCGTGCAGATCCTGTCGGGCCAGTTCGGGCTCGACAGTGTGCGCGACCCGTGGAACCTGCCGGCCCGCGTGCCGATCACGGCGGCGACCGCCACCTACACGATCGCCACCTACCTGCCATTTGAGTTCACCACCGCCTACGGCGTGATCGCCGCGGCGAACGCCGCGCTGCTGCCGTCGCTTCAGTTCACGTTCAACACGGTGGCCGCCCTGTTCGGCGGCTCGGTGGTCGGCACCTCCACCCCGACAGTTACGCTCGATGCCGATTTCTACTGGCTGCCTGACGTGCCCGCCGACCCGCCCGGAATCGGGACTACCTGCCAGTGGATCTACCAGCCGTGCAACCCGCCGATCCCCTCGGTGGCGTCGGAGCGGGTGCAGCTCCCCCGCCTCGGCGGTTACCTGACGGTTCTCGGCATCGAGATGCAGATCAACAGCCTGTTCACCACGCTTCAGGACGATATGGCGATTGCGATGGGCGCGGGTGCGCTGCTCGCCGCGGCGCAGACCGCGGCCGGCACGAACGCCGGTTTCGCGCGGCCGACCGGCATCCTGGCCATCAACCGCAAGACGAGCCTCGGCCAGCAGGATCTCGGCCTGCTCGACACGGGGGAGAAGTTCCTGTCTACGAACCCGGGCACGCAGATCGAGATTAACGGCACGCCGTGGGGCACCATCTCTAACGCCCCGGCCGTGCTGAACGCGGTTATCGGCCAGGTCGTGCCGTCCGGGCCGCTCGTCCAGGGACTGCCGGAGGTCTGATCATGGCGGGCATGGGACTCGACACCGGCCTGACCGGGTCGGTGGTGAGCCGGCTGTACGCCGGCCAAGCCAGGCAGGTGCCGATGGCGGGCATACCGGAAGGCGGCACCGTCACCGAAGCCGCCTATAGTGCGGTGCCCGGCGTCAACGAGGGCGGCGGCATGGCGGCCAGCCCCGGCATCAAGGCAACCGTCGTCGGCGGGTTCTGCCTCGGCATCCTCGTGTTCATCTGGTGGGGCCTGCCCCGATAGGAGTCTGTTATGAGGATCACGCTGGCCGGCATCGTCGTCGGCGCGCTCGGCTACTGGGCCGTGCAGCATTTCATGGGCGTCGGCAACACCGGCAAGGGCAAGAGCCGCTGAAGGGCATAACGCTGGCCTGGCTTGCCGGGCTGGCCATCATCAGCTGGCGGTCGGTGCGCGCGGACAAGAAACCGCCCGTGCCCGGCCAGCTGCTCGGCGCCTCCGGCCTGTTCGCCCTGCTCGCGCTGGCGGCCGAGTATCAGCCGGCGGCCCGGACGGCGGCGCTGCTCGCCTGGGGTTACGACCTGGCGGCGCTGCTGACGCCGGGCGTCCTGCCGGAGCTCGTCGGCGGCAAGGCGGCCAGCGGCACGAGTCAGGCACCCGGCACCACGACCGCCGGGGGAAGAGGGTAAACCAATGTTCCGCGTTACGGGTTTCTGGGCACTGGCCGGCCTGGTAGTCGGCGGGTGGATGCTGGCCGACCTGCTCGGCCACCCGAAGGGCACCGCCGCAGCCGGCAACATCGTCGTGTCGCTGGCCAAGAACACGGGCCGCCAGGTCGCGGGACGCTGACCCGTGCCGCGCGTCCGCTACACCTGCCCGGTCCCGCAGCGGCCCGGCATGACCGCGTTCGCCCCGATGCCGGCCCACTACGCCAACGTGACAACCGCGTACAAGTCCGATGTGGTGGGCGAGCCGGGCACGCTCGGCATCGCCGCGCCGACGTGGGAGTCAGGCGAAATTGACCAGTTCCGCGACGACAACCACAAGGCCGGCCTACAGCCGAAGCTGTCCGGCGGCCCGGCCGGGTCGGGTTACGCCCCCGACGTGTGGTATCCGACCAAGTATTACGAGGACATGCACCGCTCCTACGGGTCGGGCGGGGTCGCCATCTACAGCGACAATCAGCTGCCGATGCCCGCCATTGACCCGCGGCTCGCCGGGCTGAACGCCCGCGCCGTCGCCGCATCCTCGCGGTGGGATTCGGTCACGGCCGGGCCGCGCGGCTTCCCCGGCGTGAACGACTTCACGCAGCCCGCCGGCCGGCAGTCCGGCAGCCAGCGCCACGTCCGGTGGCCGCGTCGCGTCCCGCGGTGGCGCCCGTGGGGCAAGGGGCCGGCCAATGCCTGACCCCATCACCAGGCCAGACGGCGGCGGCAAAAAGGCGGGCGGCGGGCTGAAGCTCGACAAGCGCACCGCGATGATCGGCGGCGGCGCGCTGCTCGCCGGCCTGGTCGCCTGGTACCTGTGGCAGAAGCACAAGGCCGGCCAGGCCGCCAGCCAGGGCAGCGGCCAGCGGGCCGTCCGGGTCGCCGGCTCGACCACCGATTCGACCATGGCGTTCCTGGCGTGGCTACGTGATCACCAGGGCCACCAGCCCGACGACGACGACGGCCGCAGGCGGAAGCCGCCCGTGTCCCACCCGATCGGCCAGGCACCGCCCGGCCGGCCGCCCCGGCACCGCCGGCCGCCGTTCCGCAGCCATCACGGCGGCGGCCCCGAACCGCCCCGCCGGCCCCCGTCATGAATGAGCAGAGCGCGGGCCTTCTCACCCGCCCCATCCGCCCCTACTTCCCGCCCGAGCACCTGCCGGACGTGGTGCCCGCCGAACGCGCGCAGATGTCACTCGGCGCGGGCGGCGCGGTCCCGCTGAACACGACCGGATGGACCGGCTGGACACTCAACGACCGCGGGCACGGCTATGTCGGGATGGACATTCTCGACTCATCCACGCACATCAGGGCGTTCAACCCGATGGCGGGCTCTAGCATGGGGTTTAACCGCATGCACGAGGAAACGGCAGAAGCCATGCAGGAGCAGGACGAGCAGCCGCGGCGGAACCGGAGACGGAAGCGATGACAGACGAGCGGGAGACAACCGGCGAGGCCGCGCGGGATGCCCTCGTGCGCGCCCTGGTGGTCTACGGCGTCGAAATCCTGTTTTTTGCTGCCGTCCTCATCGTGGCGCACAACAAGCCGTGGCTGGAACACCAGTGGTGGCGGGTCAGGCAGTACCGCAAGCGCGGCCAGGCACGCCATGACGCGCTGCTCGCGGAGCTGCGGCGCGACATCAGCGCCTACGAGCACGGCGGTGGCCCGTGAGCGTCCTGCACCGCCGGATCAGCCATGTCGGCACGAACCATGCCCGGTCGATGGGCCACTACCACCCGTGGGGAACCGAAGCGGTCCCCATGGTCATGCCCATGGTGCGGGTGACGGTCGGATCGGCGCATATCGCGGTCGACCAGATGGAGCCGCTGTACGCGGCGGGCGCCGGATCGGCCGACCCGATCCCCGCGACCGCGCCCGGGCAGTGGGGTCAGCTTGTGGCGGCCGGCCGGCCGTAAGATCATTGTTTGACGTGAAACACAGGGAGCAGCCATGACGCAGCCCGACAACATCAGCCTCAGCGGCGAAGAGGCACGCGCCATCGTCGCGCAGCGCCTGGCGGCCAGCAGCGAAGCCGCCGCTGCCGCCATGCCCTCTGAAGTCCCGGGCGGCCAGGCGCTGGTCGATGCCGGCGCGGCCGGCGGGACGCTGCCGAACGAAACCACTATGGATGCGCTGATGGCCGAGTTCCGGGCCATGGCTGACCGGATGGCGGGGCTCGAGCAGGAGCTGGCCGTCACCCGGCAGTCTCAGGTAGCCGGCCGGGCACCGGATGACCTGGTGCTGTACAGCCAGAACCTGGCTGACTGGCTCGCCTTGCACGAGGTACAGAACGGTGACCTTCCGGGCGGGCATTTCGATAAGCCGAAGGCCGCCGCCGCCGCCCTGGTCGATGCGTCGGTCGCCGCGACCGGGCGGGACGCAGCCGGGCAGGACACCGGCAGCAAGGACCCGGCCAGGCTGTCCGGCATCGGTGACCTTGTGGCCACTGTCGAGCGGTTCATCGGCAAGACGCATCCCCGGGTCGGCCGCAAGTACATCGATTTCTCGGTCGTGGAATACGACCTCGAGATGATCCTGGCCGCCGCCGAGCGCCTAGCGGCCTGACAGGCGGCTGTGTCGCCTCGAGCAGCCCCGAGAGCGCAAGCGCAGCCCTGGCAATGAAAACAGGGATCGGGGCGCTCAGCCGCGGGAGGTTAGGCCATGGCGGATAGTGACCGCAAGCTCGGCGCGGTCCTGTTCATGACTTCCGCCATGTTCACGCTCGACGCCTACTCGACGTTTGAGAGCTCGCCGTGGACGAGCGAGAATTTTGGTGCCGACCCGCAGAAGGTCGCCAGTGCCCGCGAGTACCTGAAGCATGCGGTCGGCTTCTCGATGGTGTACGCGGTGGCGTCGGCGTGGATCGCGGGCAGCTGGATGCCGGTCGTTGGCGCCGGCGTGTCGAACGGCTACCTGGTGTGGCTATATGAGCGGGCTTTCCGGCGCGGCTCGAAATCGGGGAGCGAGGGCTGGGGCACCGGGCAGTCACGCTACCGCGGGGCGGGCTGGTAGCGGTGCCGCTGTTCATCCTGGGCGTATGGTTCGGCTACGGCAACGCGGTGTTCGGGTGGTGCCTGCTCAAAGGCTATGACGTGAACTGGGCCGAGCTCATGTCGCCGTTTACGAAATTCGCGTGGGACCCGCCGCCCGCGCAGATCCCCGATACGCAGACCTGGCCGACCCCGGCGGCGGTCAAGGCATCGGCCGGCGGCCAGCCGGGCAAAGGGAAGCAGCCCGGCAAAGGGAAGCGGTGAGCCATGCCTGTCTGGCCGTTCCCGGTCAAGGACATGGCCGGGCAGTCGCGGCGCACCGATGAAGGATGGGACCTTCAGGCCGCCGGCGTCATCCCGGTCCCGGTGCTCGCGGTCGCGGCGGGCACGCTCCGCACCGCCGGCCCGGACCCGAACGGCTTCGGGAACTCCTACCCGCTGCTGCTGCTTGACACCCCGATCTTCGGGCACAGCGCGATCTACTACGGTCACACGTTCCCTGACTGGCGGAAGGTCGGCCGGCACGTCAGCGCGGGTGAGGAAATCGGGCACACGGGCGGCCACCACTCCGGCGGGAACGCCTTCAATGATCCGAACTGGCTCGAGATAGGTTTCTGGCCGCCGGCGTTCGCCAACGGGCCGGCCATGAAAGCGTGGCTATCCGGCTCGAGGGCGAGCCCGGGCGGGCCGGGGAGCAGCAGCGTGCCGGGCGGGTGCCTGCCCGGCGGGCAGGCGGTCGCTAACATCGTGGGCAGGGCACGCAAGGGCAAGGGCGGCAAGGGGCCGCCGCCGCAGGCGGTGTGAACATGGCGAAGCTGACCTACGCGCAGCTCGAGGGCGCGTGGATACAGGCCGGCGGCCCCCGGGCCCTGGCGCCGGTCGCCGCGGCCATCGCTGAAGCCGAATCGCGCGGTGACCCGAACGCCACGAACCCGGACGACAACAACGGCACGCAAACATCGTGGGGTTTGTGGCAGATCAGCAACGGGACGCACAGCGCGCCGTCGCCTAACTGGGCTGACCCGCTCACTAACGCCCGGCTCGCGGTGGCTAAGTGGAAGGCCGCCAAGAACTTTTCCCCGTGGGGCACGTTCAATTCCGGCGCCTACAAGGGGTTCCTGTCGCCCGGCACCACCCCGGACATGGGCGGCATCCAGACCACCGCGGCTACGGCGGGCAGCACCGGCCAGCCGCCCACCTGCCAGATATGGTTCGGGTTCACGCTGCCATCGGTCAGCCTGCCTATCGTCGGGAACGTGGCCGGCGGGCAGAGCGAGGGCATATGCGTGCTCGACAAGCCGCAGTCACGCGCCCTCGCCGGCGCCTTCTTCCTGGTCGCGGGCGGAATCATCATGGGCCTCGGCTTCACCCTCGTCATCGCCCGCAAGGAGGCACCCGTCGCGCTGGCACTCATCGGCCTCAGCCGCGGCGGCGCCGGGCGGATAGCCGGGCTCGGCAAGACCAGGCCGGCGGCGGCAGAGGAAAGCTCGCCGGAACCGGAACCGGCGCCGGCGGCGGCCTGAACCACGCCGCGCCGCTAGCCGGCCGTATCGCCACGGTAGCGCCCGCAGATATGCCCCGCCTGCTCGCAGTGTCCCGCGCAGACCGGCCAGCTGACCCCGTGCCGGGGGTCCCGGTGATCCAAGCCGGCGTGATCGTCCGGCGGGCGCTCACATACCACGACCAGTCCCGGCCGCAACGTCCGCGCGGCGCCGCAGATCATTTCAGACTTTCGGCGCGGTAGTGAGGATCATCGGGCCGCCGTTCTTGCCCCGCGGGATCACCAGCACGAAAAACCGCGGCAGCTCGTCTACCGCTTCGGCCAGGTCCCGCCAGTTCCGGCCCATCGCCTGCGCCACGCTCTTGATCATGTCGCGGTCGCCGGTCGCGTACATGATCGCATAGCGGGCCTGGCGGGTCGCGTGCTTCGATACCCACGCCGCGGCCTGAAAGCTGGTCAGCACCGACGTGCCATCCTTGCGGGCCGTGATCAGCATGCGCTCGATGTTGGAGCCGAGCCGGAACATGCGCTGCGAGCTCAGCAGCTCAAACTCATCCACGTACAGCGTCCACCCGCCGGCCCGCCGGGCGTACGTGATGCCTTCCCGCATCAGGTTGTGGAGCTTCACGTCCTGCGCGTCGGTGCGGGCGGCGCCGCCGACGATGAGCCGCACGTCGCGGCCCTCGGCCACATCGCTAAAGATTTGGCGGCACGCCGGGCACCAGCCGTGCCGCCACCCGGATTGCGGAACGTGCCGTATCCGCTGGTAACCCGACTTGGACAGGGTGGTGTCCTCGCCTTTGGGGTCAAGGCTGAACACGTACTTGCGGATGCCGAGCAGCCCGACCGCCACGGTGGTCTTGCCTTCCCCGGTGGGGCCGATCATGGCGATGTGCTGCCCGGGTTCCCAGCAGTCCCGCATGTACTCGAGGAACGTGTCCCAGTCGAGCGTGACGATCGCATCGCTGGCCGGGGGCTCGGTCGCGCGGGTGATGCTCACCCGTCCATTGTGTCCGGGCCGGCCATCTCCTGCGCCCGCCGGATCGCCTCATCTTCCATCTCAGACGGCGCCTCGCCCGCCGACATGTCGAACAGCCATTTGATGAACCTGTCGATCTTCCTGGCGCGTTCCTTGTTGACGGCGGCGCGCTGCTGGACTTCCTCGAGCCGGCCCCCCATGGTTTCGCTCATCGCCATGAGCGACATTTTCAGGCCGCCCATCATGGCGCGGTGCTGCATGCTGGCGGGCTGGCTGCCCGACCCGCGGCACGCCGGGCAGGCCTGCATCAAGCCGGGCTCGCCGTTCACCGGCAGGCCGCCCGCGCCGTCGCAGGCCTGGCACGGCGGCGGCGCGGTCGCCATCACGCCCATGATGAACATGGGCGGCCCGAGCAGCCCGCCGATCGCTTCGGCCTTCTCTTCCGCCCGCGCGACCGGCTGTAGCACCTTATCCACGACGGTGCCCTTCAGCGTGTCCTCGAGCACCAGGCCGGCGAATGGTGCCTGCGCGTACAGCATTTTCTCGAGCGGCAGCACCGGGGCGGCCTCGGCCAGCTGCGACCACGCCCGCTCGACCAGCTTGTCGAGCTTGACCCGCGGAAACCGTTTGCGGCTCTTGCCCTCTTTGCCGTCCTGCTCGCCTGTCAGCCACGCTGTGAGCTTGGAGCGGGCACGGGGCCGGGTGGTCCTGACCCGGCGCGGCTTCGTTTCGCTGGCGGGCTTCTCAGGCTCATCCGGCGGGAAATCCGCCGCGGTTACCCCGGCGTCGTAGTCGTCGTCAAGCGGCGGGTGCGCCTCGGTGTACAGCGCCATGCCCTCACCGGAGATACGGCCCCGGTCGGTGGCCTTGTCCGGGTGATGCTGGCGCAGCCATTCGCGTACGTCAGTCGTCGGCGGCGTGGTCACGAAACCTCCACGAGGGTGAGCTTGCATTTGTGGGCCATCGGCCGATCCCGCGGGTGGTCATGCGGCAGGGCGCCCGGCACGAGGCATGCCTGGCAGGTCATCTCGTGGATCTGCTCCCCGATCCGGTTAAGCCGCGACACCAGGGCGAGCAGCCGGGCCTCCGGCGCGCCGTCCAGCTGCGCCGTGCGCAGGAGGTCTTGCACGGCCAGATACTCGTTGGCCAGCTCGATGTTCCGCTGCGGCAGCATGCACGTAGTGCAGGCATCGGACATCCGCTTGCGGATCATGGCGAGATGGTGCAGGCACAGCGGCATGACCGGGGCGGGAACGTGGCGCAGCGCATCGCACCGGCATTCCATCCGGTAACGCCCGGTCGCCGGCGCCTTGCATACCCATTTGATTTTCCCCTCGTACTGGGGGCCGTACATGCCGCCCATGAGATGCTTGGGGCCTTTGTCGGTGGCGTGGCCGAACGGGTTGCACCGCTCGACCGCGATACCGGGCGCGCCGGCCAGCGCAAGGGGGCTGGTCATTCCGCCTGCACTCTCAGGTCATCGAGCAGGGATGCAACATCGGCCGGCGGCTCATCGAGCAGTCCCGCAAGCTGGCTGACCGACAGCGGATAGGACAAGGGCACGTCGTGAAAGAGACTGCCCGTGCCGATGCCCCGCGCGTGCCGGCCATTCGTCGGATACAGGCTGGCAGGGACGGCCAGGGCGATCAGCTGGCGGGCTACGTCCTGCCAGCCGCCCACAACCAGCCCGTTGTACGGCTGCCCCGGCTGGTGATTGATGACCAGCCAGTTACCGCCGCATTGCGCCATGAACCGCTGTGAGCTGGCGCCGAAGACATCAACAACCTCAATCGCCTGGCCGCACCGGGCGCTCACCGGCCCGGCTCCCTGATGCCGAGCCCGTACTTCTGGACGGCGGTACGGATCCGGCCGGCGGGCTCGCGGGGCGGCTTCTCTTCTACCGCCTTCAGCCGCTGCTCGGTCTGCTCCCGCCAGGTCTTGGCGTCGGTCGCGGCGGCGTCCCGCTCGGCGCTGGCCGCGTCCTCGCGGCGCAGCTGCTCGACACCTTCCCGCACCTGATCCGCGATGCTCTTCCCGGCGGCGGGCTCCCCGGCGGCGGGCTCGCCGCCGCCGCCGCCCATAGCGGACAGCACCTGGTCAAGCTTGGCATCCAGCGGGTTTATCTTGGCGTCAAGCTGTTCCTGCGTGACGTACTTCGGGTCGGCCGCGGGCTCGGCGGGCGGGTCCGGCTTAGCTGGCTCGCTCATTGCGTCCTCGTCTCCGCATCTCCTTGGCCGCACCGGCCACCTGCACGAACGACCGGGCGTGCCCGTTGCCCCGCAGCGCGTTAAGCAGCGGCGAGAACTCGGCCAGTGTCGCGGTCAGCGTCTGAAGCTCCCGCAAGATTACCTCGAGCAATTCCCGGTCACTGAGAGTTATCGGCTCGGGTATTTCTCCCACGCCGCGAATATAGCACCGGCCTGGCTAGAATTGGGCCGCATGGGAGTGCTGACCGGGCGTGAGCTGGCCGGGCTGCTCGAGGCGGCCATGGCCCGGTGCCCGGCGGAAATGTTCGTGCCCTACCGCTACCGCGACCCGGCACGGCTGACAGCGGCCCGGGCCGCCGAGCTCGCGGCCAGCGACATCGCGACTGCCCGAACTGCCAGTCGCCAGGCCGGGCGGGGCGGCGCCGGCTGGTGCCGCGCCCACCGGCCGCACGACGCGAAGCACTACCAGCGGCGTACCATGACGCCATGAGCGAACCCGCCGCGCCCGATGCGCCCGCCAGTCCCGACCCCGCGCCGGAGCAGGGCAAGCCTGACTGCGCCTGGTGCGCGTGGGGTCCCGCGATCGGCCTGGCCATCCTCGGCATCACTGCCGCATGGGTCGTGGCCAGCCTGGTGACCGGCGGCTCGGTGGCGCGGGCGGTGGCCCGGTGGAAGGATGGCGGCGATGGTGCATCAGCAGGTTGACTCCGGCATGCAGCTGCTCGAGGCGCAGCTGCGGGCGGCAGGCGATCCGCGTTTCACGCCGCGGCCGGACGCAGACGGGCCGGGCATCGGCATCGACGTGGCGGCCAGCCTTAACCTGTCGGTCGGCAATCTCGTGCGGCGGATGGAAGTAGCCGAGCGGCGCAAGCAGAAACTCATCGAGTGCGTGCGGTACGTGCCCATCATGCCGGTCAGCGCCGCGGTCGCGGGCGGTGCGGTGCTGCTGTCCAGTAACGAATGGACGCCTAAGACGGGCTTCTGGTGGTCGGTGCAGCGGATCACTGCGGCCGGGCTAGCCACCGCGGACATTCTCGGCATCTACCGCGGGCCGCAGCCGACCGCGCAGGCACCGCCGGTCGATGTCAACCTGGTGCAGAAACTGACCGGCACGAGCGTGCTCGCCCAGTTCGGCGGTAACGGGCTGATCATGACGCAGGGCGATACGCTCAGCCTGTACCAGGCCACCGGCCTGACCGCCACGCAGGTTACCGTCAACTTCGATGTGATCATGGGCACCGATGATGTCCTCGCGGATTTCCTGCTCTGATGGGCGTGCGGCGCCCGCCGGGCTGGCACGCGAGCAGCGGCACATGGGCCGGTTCGCCGCGGGCGGCGCGCCGGGTCCGGCGGGTGTCCCGCCCGCCCATGGTCGCCTACAGCCGCCGGGTCACGGCACCCATCGGCAACAGTTATGCACAGGTTGTGGTCAACGCTCAGGGCAAGGCAACTCTCACGCTCGGGCCGGCGGGGGTCGGTGACAGGTGGCGGCTCGCCTACTGCCAGGTAGCGACCAGCTCCGGCGCGGCCGACAGTTCCACGGTCAGCCTGTTCCTCGGGCCGCTGCCGATCGGGCCGCTGGTCGGCGGCCAGTCCTACGCCGGCGGCGGTGACTCCATCGGCCTGCCCGGCACCGAGATGCAGCCCGGCGATTTCCTGTGGGCCCTGTGGTCGGGCGCCAAAATAGGCGATATCGCGTCACTGGCGGTATACGGCGAGGAAACCGCGCTCGACATAGCTTAGACAATCATTGTATAATCATGGGGTGAGTGATACCCATGAGCTGCACGCGCGGATACCGCGCAGCCTGCTTGCGCGGCTGCGGCAGGCCGCCCGGTCGGCTGACCTGTCGGTATCGCAGTGGGTCCGGCAGGCCATCCGCGAGAAGCTTGACCGCGAGCCGACTGCCAATGATGACGGTGTGCCGCGATGACCGCGCGCCGGGGGCCGCTGAACTATACGACGGTGATCGAGCCGCAGAAGTCGGCCGGGGAATGCGTGGCCATGCTGGCGGCGCACGGCGTGACCGCGCTCGGGCAGACGTTTGACGGCAAGGGCACGCCCACCGGCCTCACCTTCCAGATCGAGACACCATGGGGCATGCGGCAGTACAGCCTGCCAGTCAACGTGAAGGGCACGAACGCCGCGCTGGCCCGGGCATACTCCCGGCGGGACATCCCGCAGCGGTACGCCAATCTTGATCAGGCGCAGCGGGTCGCCTGGCGCGTGATGAAAGACTGGCTCGAGGTCCAGCTGGCGCTTATCCAGGCCGGCGTAGCCGAGCTCAACCAGGTAATGCTCCCCTATATGCACGTCGATCACGGCGTCACCGTGTGGGAACGGTGGACAGAAAACGAGCAGCTCGCCATCAGCGCGCGCGCAGGAGAAGGAGCCAGCCATGCCTAGACCCGTGCCGTCCTGCACGCCGCCCGAGCTCAAAGCGCTGATCGCGCCCGCCATCGGCCTGACGCTTGAGGATTTCGCCGGCATGGCGCTGTGCGTCGTCACGGTAGATGACGACGGCGCGCCCGTGGTCGACGTGATCAGCGACGGTGCCTCGTGGCGGCAGACCGCGCTTACCCTGGCCTACGCGCAGCAATCCGTTCTCACCCCGGGCCGCTGACCATGCCATGGCGCGGCCTGCCGCGGCGGCCCGACCAGCGGCACGAGCCGGCCGAGCGGCCCGGCATCATCCCGGGCGGCCGGGCCGGCATCCTGCGCGCCCGCGTGGTAATCGTCTCCGGCCCGGGTAACGGCCTTTTCGTCTACCGGGGCAGCCCGCCGGCCTCGCTGGCCAGCAGCGACGTGGGCATGGCGACAACCGACCCGCTGTTCGGCAGGACGGTGCCTGCGGGCTATGCGACTTACAATGCGTTCGGCGCGGTGACAAGTCTCTTGTCTGCGGATAAGTCCGCGTTCTTCCAGTACAACGACAATGTGAGCGCGGTGCAGGGTAGCCGAATCCTGTCGATCGCGTCGGTTGCGGGTACTGACCCGGTGACGGGCACGGGCTACGGCATCGGCCTGGTCGGTACCGATCCGGTGTTCGGCGGCCAGATTTCCGTTGTCGGGGCGACGATCGATTTTGCGGCGGGCGCGTCTTTCAGCCAGACCGCGGAAGTCAAGGCCAACCCGGGGGCGGGTGCGGTAAGCCCGAACCTTTCCCTGTCAGCGCCGGAGCAGAGCGTGTCGGGCCACCTGGTCATGCTGATGCAGGGCACCAGCCCGGACGGCACGCACCTCGGGCAGTTCCTGATAGCGCGGGTGGCTACCGGGTTCACGCTGCCGGTTCCGGTCACGTCGGCCCTGATCGAATTTCAGTCCCCGACAACTGGCCTGGCTGATGCGCTGCTCCAGCTGATCACCGCTGCCGCCGGGGTGGCCGGAGACAACATGCTTGGCCTGCGGGTGTCCGGCGATACCTTCAACCGGCTGCGGGTCAACGCGGACGGCTCGATCAAATGGGGGCCAGGGAACGCCGGGCAGGATGTGACGCTTGCCCGCACGGGCGCCGCCGCGGCAACACTGACGGGCGCGCTCAGCGTCTCGGCCTTGCTGACCGCCCTGGCCGGGCTGTCGGTCACGGGCGGGGCCACAGCTGACACGGTGGCCGTCTCGGGCGCGGGCGGTGCCCGCTTCAAGGTGACGGAGACCGCCGGGGCGCCAGCGGCCCCGCCGTCGCAGTTCATCAGCCTGACAGCCGGCGATCGCTCCATCGGCCTCGAGGTCACGGGTGATACGAACTTCCGGCTGCGGATCGACAGTAACGGCCGGCTCGACTGGTCATCGGGCACGGCCGGGCCGGATGTGGCACTGCTCCGCTCTGCCGCTAACACGCTGCAGCTGCTGACCGCCGACCTGGATATCGCCACCGCCGGCCGGGGCCTTCAGATCAAGGAAGGCGCCAACGCCCGCATGGGCACGGCCATTCTCGTGGCCGGGACCGTGACGGTGGCTAACACGACGATCACCGCCGCCACGCGGATTCTCCTGACCGCGCAGGTACTCGGGGGAACGCAGGGCATTTTGCGGGTCGCCGGCCGCGTGGCCGGAACATCGTTCACCATTACCAGCAGCAACGCGGCAGATACCTCGACGGTCGCATGGCTGCTGATAGAGCCCGGATAGGAGACAAGGACCATGGCACCGACAGTCAATTTCGCGTACCTGTGGTGGGCGGCGCTGCCCGCCAGCCCGGCAGCGCTGTACGCGGGCGTGCTGGCATACGCCTGGCACGCCCCGCGCTCGAGGCGGTCCCGATGATCCGGTGGATGATCGTCAAGGCGGCGCTGGCCGCGCTGATGGCAGCCGGGGCGCCCGCCGCGGTTCATCCCGCATGGGAGCAAGGCGCGGGAACGGTCACGGCGGCATCGGTGCAGGCTGCCCGGCACCTGCCAGCCGGTACCCGCTGGGTTGTGGCCGACATTGAGCACTGGTATGCGACGACCGCCTACCAGCAGCGGCACCCGGTGTGGGCTATCGAGCAGATCTGCCGTCTCGCGCACGAGCAGGGCGCCCGGTGCATCGCTGCGCCGGCTGCCGACCTGTACCGCGGCGAAGCCGGGTACCTGGCCAGCGATATCGCCCGGGCCGCCCGCTACGCGGACGTGTTCGAGATCCAGTCTCAGGGCGCCGAGCTGCACCGGGCGGCGTGGCGGCATTGGATCGCTGCCGCCCGCCGCCAGATCGAGCGCGCCCATCCGGGCATCACGATTATGGCGGGGATCACGACGAGCAGCCGCGTCGGCCACGTCACCGGCCGGGCGCTGCTCCGGGCCATCCGGGCGGCGGAATGGCGGGGCGTGCATGCCTTCTGGCTGAACGCGCCCGGCACCGGCCCGCTCTGCCCCGCCTGCGGGCCGATCGACCCGCAGCCAGCCGTATGGATGCTCAGGAGGCTCTACCCATGAGGACAGGCGATATTACGGCGCTGATCGTGGCAGTGGCGGCCCTGGTGTCGGCGGTCGCCGCGCTGCTGCATTCGCGCGCGACCCGCCGGCGGTTCCTGCCGAACCGCACGCCCCGGCCGAAGCCATGAGATGCAGGTGCTTTGACCCGCGGGTGTTCGGCCACCGCCCGCGGTGCAGGTTCGGCGGCGGTGAGCAGCGCTCATACTTCCCGGCCGATGGCAGCCAGCCCATGGGCCTGCCATCATGGCTTCGCCGGCTGCCGGCCTGGCTGCTCGAGGTGCCGCCGGAGTATTACCCGTGAGCCATAAAGAGCACGCCAGCTCCAAGCGCGGCAAGGCGGCCCGGGCCAACGCGCGGAACAAGGCCCGGCACGGCGAGATACTGCGCAAAGCCGCTGCCGCTAAGGCGGCCGGGCAGATCCGGCGGGCATTGCGGATCGAGCTCGAGACGGCAGAATATCAGCTGCACGTCCCGCACGAGTCACCGAACGGCGAGTGGGGATAGTGCCGGAGTTGCCGCTGCGCATCATCGACCAGCCAGGCGGGGCGGTCATCCGCTGCCTGTGCGGTGCCGAGCTCGCCGCGCTGAAGCGGGGACTAGCCGGCGGCGTGGCGTTCGCCCGGACAGCGGGCGCCAATCCGGCGCAGGGCAAACTCTCGCCGGACGTGTCGCCGGCCGGTCTGCTCATCATGGTGAGCCACGCTCAGCGATGCCAGCGAGGCGCCGCAGTGCTCGACATGCAGCAGCGGGCATGGTCCGGGCTATGACCTGCACTGCCTGCGGCGAG
>WNFI01145033.1_pt1 | contig 20740 bp, 25 predicted proteins | sample 5400471 | NCBI WGS metagenome assembly WNFI01 (sample SAMN13153348, study PRJNA577476) | soil metagenome | isolation source: 100 cm saprolite on Douglas fir-dominated hillslope | place: USA:California | collected 2013-09-17
GATGCCACCTTTGGTGAGGACGCCGCCCGCCGCAAGTTCAGCCGGATCCCCGACGCGATCTTCATTTCCGCTAAGCAAAATAAACAGATCGACATCCTCCGACAGCGACTCGTCGACCAGGTACTGCAGGGCAATACCGCCACCGAAGGGACGATCGTCACCAATGCGCGGCACTATCATGCTCTCCAACAGGTGGCCCGCTCGCTGGAAACGATTCACCAGGGGCTCGATGACCTCTTGCCCGGTGACCTCCTGGCTCTCGATATACGCCACTGCCTGCATTATCTCGGTGAGATTACCGGGGAGATTACTTCGGAGGACAGACTGGATTATATTTTCAGTAAGTTTTGTATTGGGAAGTGACCGGGGCGCGGGTGGTGCACGGTTGATGCGGGTTATATTTGGAGTACACTCATTCTCAGTGAGTTTTGTTTGCTTTCTTCGGCTTTCTTTTGCCTTTATTAGCCAAAAACTTGTTACGAATCTGGGACTACAATGGGTTTTCGGGTGACCTTCACGTTGTCAGGGGCGAGATTATAGCAGCGAAACGCTCTCAAAGTCAGCTAATCGCTCTTAAACGCTCTCTTTTCAACAGGAGTTTCACCGAAAATTCGAGCTATGAGTAGTAATATCAGGGTATCCAAGACTTGTGAATATTGTGGAAAGGCTTTCACGGCGAAGACCGTCCGTACACGCTATTGTTCTCATACCTGTAATCAGAAGGGCTATAAAAAGGCTGAACGGGAGAAGAAGCTGGGGGCAGTGAGTGCCTCTATAACGGTTAAGCCTTTGAATTTAAGCCCCGATCCTGTCAACTGGGAGGAACTATCCCGGAAGCCTTATTTGACCGTTTCTGAGGCATGCCTACTACTGAATATAAGAATGGAGACATTGAGGAGGTGGATTAAAGATGGGATTGTGAAGACCAACCGGCTGGGGAAGAAGCATTTGATTAGCCGGGACTTTTTGTTAAATTCACCGGAATAATCAAAACGCCTTTTTTTGCCGCTTGCATAACCTATGTCCCATCCAACTAAACCCAAGGCCGTCTTTCTTTACCCCCTCCAGGTCTGGCTGACCAGCGCCCTGATAGGACCCATATTGTGGTTTTTGTCGCCGGGCATCAGCGACCACTCCTTGTTAACGTTTGTACAGTTTTACTGGCTTGCCCTAGTGTTTGGATTTATGTTTTCTTTCCCCAGCTTTCTTTTGCTCTGGGCGGGCGTAGCGTACATTAATCGCCGGACATGGCGGCTGCTGTTCAAAAAGCTCGTAGTCGCCGGCTGGGCGATGTCGCTTGCCATCGCACCATTTTTATTAATCAGTGACTGGCGCGAACCGATCCTGCAAGGACCCAACCTCGCTTTTATCGGTTCCTATGTGGGGCCGCTACTGGCGGCCGTGTTTCTTTTCCGTTGGCCAGAGAAAGTGGATAGCTAATTCGCGACAATCAACAAGGCAAAGCTGGAAACAGTGGTTAAACGAGAGCCGGGGACGTTTATAACGGAGGGACAGCTAAAGGCGATCCAGGCGAAGGAATGGTTGACGTTGAAAGAGGCGGTCTTGATATTGAATGTGTCGCCGTGAAAAGTAATCCGGTTAACAATCTAAATACTTGGTAATTTTCTTTAATAACTCATTTTATGACAGAGGATGAATATAGAGAACTACAAAAAAAGATGGACGATAAATTCGAAGCGGAGCTAGAGGAGCAGTTTAAAAAAATTGTAAATAATCCTTCACCTTCAATCGAAGACTTATGGACTCTACCGGAGGAGTATTTCTATGTATGGAGAAGGAAATACGATTACCCTAAGTTAATTGAGTCACTTAATAAGAATAAGCCAAATTTTGTAAAGTGGAAGTCTGAATTTAATATAAATGATGAGGAAATAATTGCACACAGAATTTCTTCTTTTTTAAAGCATAAAGGACCGGTAAAAGACAAAACTCTATACTTGATGGAGCAAACCTTTGATGAGAGGAAACGATTAATCGTTGCTCATGCTGATTTGTCCAAAAGAGAAGTTATCCATCCAGATAGAGGGGAAGCGTATGTCTTAATTAAAACATTCATCTCTTATTCTGATTGGTGTGATAAAAAGAAAATAGAATTTGATCTATTTAAAATTGTTAGGCGGCAAGCACCTAATCACAAGTTGGAAAGAGTCTGGTTAGACACTGGATATGAGCTGTTGAAAATGGGTGGTAATCACCCACCAGTAAATGGCTTTGGCATTTTACTTAGGGGTAAGCATCTTGAGTTTGTTAACGTTTGTGGACTTAGCCTTGAAGGTAAGATGACTTTTGGATCGGAAGGGAATTTGGAGATGTCATATTGTGCAGTTGACAGCCTTGTCTGTAAGAACCTTGACTTACATCATTTGCGATTATGGTATTGTACGTTAGGCGAGATGAATATGTCTAATTCGGAAATTAGCCAATGGATATTTTGGAAATGCGAAGTGACGGGGGATATCATTAATTCAAAACTACGGGCAATAAGAATTTTTGGCGGTAAATTTACTCCTTATATTAAAGATACTCAATTGATTAAAGTAGAGGCTGACCATAAAGGATTGCCAAATTCAGGCTATAATTATACGTATAGTATTTTAAAAAAGATTTTTGACAATCAAGGAAACGATGATGAAGCTGGTAAATATTATATAAAGGAAAAGGAACTTAGCAGAGAATATTCTAAAGGGTGGAAATATATTTTAAAATCAATTAGTTATTATTATTGGATGTACGGGAAGAAACCGGAACGCGTAATTTATGTGTCTGTTGGAATTATTTTCTTATCTGCTTTAATCTATTGGTTTTTTCCCGCCGGCATTAAACCTATAGAGGAAAGTAAAGGATTTCTTGATTCAATATATTTCAGTGTTGTTACATTTACTACCCTGGGATATGGCGATCTAAGTCCTGTGGGGTCAATGAGAATTGTTGCTTTATTAGAGGCCTTTTTTGGTGCATTAAGCATGGGATTCTTGGTAGCAGGTTTTTCAAGAGCGAAGTACTGAAAATATTTTTATGAGATCATACATTGTATATGCAAAGGATTTTAGACTTCGCTGATAAATTTGGAACTATTGATGTTATATTTAATTAGTGTAAATTTCAATCATAGTAGCCCACCCACCCTCATCGATAAGTACCCATCCGCCGAAATAATCAGGTGATCGAACAATGTAACGTCGCAGAGCTTTACGCCTTGATCCTACTTCCCATTTAAAAGATGACGAACAAAGACTAAGGTTTTCGCCACTTGTCAGGGTTACCAACATCTGTGTGTCGTACCCTTTCGACAAGAATGGGTGCTGTGGGGTCCATTTGCTTTGCCCTTTCGATGGCTTCTTTTTGAGTGGGTAAGATGTCACTAGCACGTTCAGAATTTGGCCGTCGAATGGCGTAATCTCCCTCCTGCTCCCTTTTTTCGATGAAAAAACGTTTGTTAGTCATAGCCTTAAAATTTTAAGCTAATTTACTAAATACATTGGTTTTTGCTAAAGAAGTTATCCACGATTAAAACACATACACGCTTGTCCCTGGTTTGGAGGATTTGCGCCGCCCAAAACCATCGCGGCAGCAAATGGGTGTTTTCACGGTGGGCTCTTTGCGGAATTCGCCCTACATTGTCGCACTCAAATGCCCCAAATGCCAAACAAAATACTTTTGCCCTTCCTGCTGGCTATATCCCTCTTCACCAGCTTCGCGCCGCGGGATACTACTACCGCCGCACAGACTGAATATGTCTACCTCTGCGAGGGTCCCTATTCAAAGGTTTACCACAAGGCAGCCGATTGCAGGGGCCTTTCCAATTGTTCCACCAAAATATACAAGGTTACACTGGAAGAGGCCGTCAAAATGGGGCGCCGGCCTTGTAAAATTGAATATAAATAATCAAAGCAAATCTACTCCTATGTTTCGAAAGCGCTTCATAATAGTGTTCGCTATCCCGTTATTAATAGGGTGTAATGGCAATTCCAAATCCAGTAACTCAAAGGCTACTCCCGTGGGAGAAAATACATTTGTTTACAACGGCAAATTATACAAGCTATTGAACAACGAATTGCTTCAAATCAGTAATCTCGACAGTTCACGTATTCGGAAGTTGGAAATCTCGAAGCCGACCCTTAAGAATTTGGGCGATGCAAGCATAGACTATATCAAAAAAGGTGCTTCCGGAACCATTAAAAGCGTATACCGAGGTAACTTTTTGTACTTCAGACTACGGCTGGATGGTATCAATGACCTGAAGGAGAACTATTATCCAGGAAAATTTACGGTGGAGTTTCTTGATGAATATGGCTTTGTCATTAATGCCATAGACATACTCACAAGCGAATTGGTTGGTGAGATGAATGAAGATGGGAAGATCCAAACCTATGAATACAACGGGAAGATCGAAATAAGCATTGAAGCGGAAGCGGCGATTTCAAAATGTAGCATATCATCGACCGTACGACAAAAATGATCTTTCAATTTCTTATTTCTCATACAGAAACTTTCTTCTTTCATATATGTAGGAGTATTGCGGACAGGTCTATACAGCCAAGACGGCCAAGACTCGTTATTGTTCTCATGCCTGTAACCAGAAAGGATATAAGAAGGCTGCACGGGATAAGAAAGTGGGCGCTGCAAAGGTGCTTGTACGGGTTGAGCCTTTGAATATAAGGCATGATCCTGTCAATTGGGAGGAATTGACCCGGAAGCCGTATTTGACCGTTTCTGAGGCCTGCCTCGTGCTTAATGTAAGGGTGGAGACTTTACGGAGATGGATAAAGGAGGGAATCGTTAAGACCAGTAGGATGGGTAAGAAATATTTGATTAGCCGGGAGGTTTTGGTAAATTCACAGGAACTCAGATGACAAATGCGAATATAATGGCTGAACTAACAACGATAGATGAAAAGATACTTAGTAGTATTGAAACTCACGGGTGGTTTGTGATAAAAGTATTTGGAGACGAAAAAGAACCCGGATTTGCATACTCGATCGGCTTGTTCAAAACATTTAAGCATCCGGAAGTAATTATGGTCGGTCTCAAGCTCGATCTGATGCACCTTCTCATCAATGATATCGGAGAAGAGGTACGGAAAGGCAAGAAATTTGAAAGCCAAAATTTTTACCCCGATATTATTAAGAATTATGATTGTTATTTTACTACTGTTGGTCGGGAGTGCTACGATGCTTATCTCGGACGCGCAAGCTGGTTCTACGGAAACCAAGATTTTCCAGTATTGCAATGCGTCTATCCGGCTGCGAATAATACCTACCCTTGGCAAAGTGAGTGCCCTAAGGCAATCGTTAACTTTCAACCAATTTTATCTGGAACTGGAACTAAATTCCCAATCCAACAGACGCAGAACCCTTCAGATACAAAATGACTTGGTTATCCAAAATATTTCCTAATCTGGCTCAAAAGAGACACCTGACAAATAGCAACTCAGGAAAGACTTCTGAAGAGATTTATAATGACCTCGGAGCGTTCCAGTATGACGAAGAGGGCTTTACCATTATCTACGAGGACTTCGCAAAACACCTTAAATGGATCGACATAACTCAGATTAACGTCTACAAGGTTGACTTAATGACGGTGGATAGAATAGATATGGAAATCGTCTATGGTGACAAACTGTTTTCCATCAGTGAAGAACTACCGGGATGGTATCGATTCATATTAAAGATAAAAGAAGTCTTCCAGACAATCCCACAAGACTGGGAGCTCACAATCATGTTTCCTGCTTTTGCAACAAACTATAGGACAATTTATGACAAGTCCAAACTTAGTGATGGAAACTAACTTGTTATAAGACTCCGAGAAATCTCTGCGAGAGTGAGGGCAGTCATCTCTTAATTTATCTTTTATGCCTGAAAAAGAATCCTTTTGGAAATTACGATTTAGCGATCTCCTTGTAATTGGTCTAGCTGCTTTGGCATTGTGGGTTACATGGACGATAGGAGCATCAGAGGGCAAACAAAACGAACAAATTGCTCAACTAAAAGTCATAGCGACAAATGACACCGCAACAATTTAGAAACTTACAACACTTATCGACTCTCAGACTTCAATTATCAGCAGATTGACCAGTATTTATAGACTAACCGACAGCGAACTCGGAGGAATTCAAAGACAAATAAAACAACTTAAAGGGTTAAATGAAACTGCCCAAAAAACATTTCAAGATGGGCACTCTTCGCTTCAAATCATCAAAGATGATATTGCAAGAAATTCAAAATATGATCAAAAGGCTTTCATCATTGCAATCAATCGTCTTTCAACTGATTTGCTTGAACATAGCAATGAAGGTAATAAATATATTAACGATTCAATACATTCCTTTACATTAGAAATAAACCAGAAAGTTGTATCTTGGGCAGATCAGCTTTATACACAGTTGTCAAATCTTACCGCATCTAGATACGTTCAAGATCGCCCGTTCATAGTGCGAGATATAGAAGTATATCTAAATTTTGCAAACGTGGCCAAAATAATTATGGTGCAGGGTAAAAATAGACAGCTGGTTATTTCCAGGGCACTTTGGCGTTCGCTTACGGCGTTGAATTATATTAACTACGATGATGCTGGACATAATAAAATGTTCGAGGATGCCATAAATAACGCTTTTAATCAAATGCTTGATGAAGCAAATAAACTCCGATAATAGGCCAGTGCTACTGACGCTTAACATTATTGCTGGTATAGTTAGGGAGAAGGTAACCAGCCGGGTGAAGCTGGAAACGGCGGTTAAGCGGAAGCCTGAAGATTAAATGACCGAGTGGCAGATTCCCCTTGGTGGTTAAAGAAGACAAACTAGTTTAAATTCTAATTTATGAGTAATACGTGTTATGTGTGTTCCCAAACAGCAGATTCAAAAGAGCATACCCCTGCTCGGTGTTTTTTCCCTGATGATGCGGCATATCGAAAGAACCTTATTACTGTACCATCATGTAAATTGCATAATGAGGATACATCAAAAGACGACAAGTATGTTCGGAATATCATTACTATGTCCGTTGGCAATAACGCAATAGCATTTAATCAGTTTATTAACAAGACAGTGAAATCTTTTAGTGAAAGCCCCGCACTTTTGAAAACAACAACTGGAACACAAATGAAGGTCTTTTTCGAAGGGCAGCCTGTAACCGCAATACAAATAGATAGAACAAGGTTTGATAAAATTATTAAAAAGATTAGCTATGCATTATTTTATCATGAGCACAGTCAACCTTGGAAGAGGGAATTAATCATTATGCCAAAGAATTTGTTTGATACAAATATGAAGGTTGATGAACAAGGTGCCTTAGTAAAGTCATTTGAGAAACTTTTTCCAACAGATAATTTCGATGGTGACAATCCTGAAGTTTTCAAATATTCTTTTTTAGATGGAGAGTCGAAAGACATCAACGATAAAGTGCTGAGAATTATTTTTTATGAAGGCTTTCATGTGTGGGTCAGCCCAGTTGAAGAAAGTACGGCGCCGCAGATTTGATGATAAAAGTCACAATAACCCCTCCGCCTTCATCGACAGCCACCCCGTCTCCGAAATAATTAGGTGATCCATGAGTTTAACATCGATCAGTTTGAGGGCCTTCTTTATTTGCGAGGTAGTACGTATATCGTTAAAGCTGGCCTTTAGAATCCCTGACGGGTGATTGTGAGCCAGGATTACAAATGTGGCCAGGGAATGGAGGGCCAGACTAGCGAGTAGCCGGATATCGAATACGCAGCTCTCCATGCTTCCGGTACACATGACCCGATATCCGATAACTTTATTCCGGCCGTTGAAAAAGAAGGCCATCGCTTGCTCTTGCAGATTCATAAGGTCCTTGTCCCAGCGGGATAAAATGAGAGGGTAGGCGTCTTCAATGAAAGTTATCGGCAGCTCACTTTTTGCGCCTGCCTTATAGGAGATGGATATTTCGGAGGCAGTCCAGTTGCCTTGAAGTTGGGCTAAGCGTTGCTTTTTGGTTGGCATATACCGGGAAGATCAGCCTGTAACTCCCGGTGAGGCAACATATTCCCGGTGTCTAATATTTAAAACCCCGGTATAGAAATGCCAGGGTTTGAACCAAGATGTACTATTTAACTATAGCAGTATATGGATAATTCAGTTTGCAATTTTAATTTTTTCTATGAATTTAATCCTACTTATAATTGGTGCCATTATAGCTTTTATAGGGACAATAATAGCATTTAGGGAAAAGTCAATTGATAGAATAAGCAAAGGGAACCCGGTCAGATGGACCAACTGGTCATTTGTTTTGGCATCAGTAGGCGCTATCACAACCCTAGTTTCAGGTATTAAATCGGAACAAGGGAAGGCAGTAGCGGAACGGAAGTATGATTCAATTAATAGCCTAATAATCATTAAAGAAGACAGTATCAGGCATATAAATGAAGAACTTAAAACCGCCTCAGACACAATTCGAAACAAAACTAATTACATTATTCGCCTTCAAAATGGTCAACTTGATAGTTCGAAGTCTCTTCTAACAAAGAGTTTAAAAACAATGGCTTTATTAACCGAACAATACAAGGAAATTACAGGATATGGCAATAGGCCGACTGTTATTTACTGGGCCAAGAAAAACCGTGACATAAACAATAACGTTTTTAACACTAATGAAATTGTAATTGCGCTTAAGAATGAAAGTAATTATCCAATCCATGGCGCAACTATAATTATTCATGACGTAAATATTCAACAAGGCAAGTTCAACTATCTAACCCACGATTACCCATCATATGAACTTGCACCAGGTGCCACTCGGTATTTTTTTCGCCAAAATCGGAGTCAAGTTGATGACCCTCCGGGATATGGATTGGGTGTCGAAGTATTTTGGTCAAGAGGTTATTATATAGCCGATATTCAAATTAATTCAAAAGAACTTAATGAAAAGGGCTATCTTAAATCCACAATCAAGCTGCATACTGACACCCAGAAGCCTCTGACTAAAGATTCGTTTATACCACATAATTAGAAGGTATATCTTTGGGATGAAGAAGCCGGCTCGTGCTTAAAAGTGTGCAAGAATGACACCGGGAAATATCCTTCCAATCGGATGGCGCATTACGAAGGGGGCCTGATGTATGTTGAAATCTGAATTAGCCAGTATAGCAAAAGCTGTGGTCTAATTTTGTGTCACTAATCTGTCACTAATTCCTCCCAAACCCACGCCCAGTGCGGGAAAGTAAATTCTGTATTGGAAACTATTATTCTTTGTTGGATGTGAAGAATAATTGGACCCTCGGAAAATGATTTTTTGCGTATTAAGTAGTTCAGTATTTTTGAGTTTCTTGGTCTTTTGGCAGAGAAACATTTCGAAAAAATCCAGTTAGTCGGGGTCCGGGAAAATAATTCGGCGACAATGATTGAGAGAGAGTATGGTACCTGGGAAAGAAGCAATTTAATGTCACAAATAGTAGAGAAATTGTGACATTTTGGAAACTATGGATGGCCTTCAGGATTTGCACTTTTGTTAGGATTTTGGGAATAATTCTAACAAAAATGTTTGAAATAGCTTATATTTGTTAGGATTTTGGGTAAAATCCTAACAAATGAAACATGATCATAGCAGCCAAAGCCGCCTGGATGAACTGGTTGAGCACAAAGATCCAGGTCAATTGCTGTTTCCAAGCGAATATTTTGATATCGGCAGCCCGGAAGCCATCCACATGGCTTTTTCGAGGCTAGTCCGGCGGAACACACTGACACGTTTAGGGAAAGGGATATATCTAAAGCCTAAAATGGATCCTCAATTAGGTCAATTGTATCCTTCGCTGGAAGAAATTGCACGGAAGATTGCTGAAAAGGAAAAGGTTGTGATTCGTCCGACAGGATCCTATGCACTCAATAAACTAGGTCTTTCAACTCAAGTTCCCACCAAAGTAGTATTCCTGACCAATGGTAGTCCGAGAACTATACGGATCGGGAAGGGGGCTATTACCTTTAAGAGTACAACCCCCAAAAAACTGTCCGCTAAAAGTGATACTGTTTTCCTTGCTATCCAGGCTTTAATTGAATTAGGCGAAAAGGGTACAACTGACAAAATAATTGAGTCATTGTGTACCATTCTGCAAAGGGAAGGACCGGCAGCCGTCCGCGAGGATGCCAGTTCAGCTCCCAACCATGTGGCCCAAACACTTTATCTTATCGCGGATAAACTTGAAAACAATGGTCGAGTTTCTTCAATTACCGGAAAACCAGCGTCGACAGATCATAGAACAGGTCAACTCCCGGACGGCTATGAGCCTAAAAGCCGTTGAAAAGGACTGGTGGGTAACCCTTGTTCTGAAAGCGCTTTTCTCTTTACCCATGCGACAGCATTTTATATTCAAAGGTGGTACCTCACTCAGCAAAGCATGGAAGTTGATCGAGCGGTTCTCGGAGGACATTGATATTGCCTTGGCCCCGGAAGCATTCGGGCGTGATTACCGGAAGGCTCCCAGTAATAGTTATGTCAAGACGCTGAAAAAGGAAGGATGCGCATATACCACGAACATTATCAAAGATGCCCTACAGGAACAACTGGCTGCTATGGGCGTCCCTGCAGGTTTAATCACCATCGACGCAGAAGAAGTGAATCCTATAATGCCGGATAAAGACCCGCAGACCTTATTTGCCCGCTATCCTTCCCTATATGACCCCAATCTTTATATCGCAGAAGCAGTAAAGGTAGAATTTGGCGTCCGCTCACTCAAGGAACCTTTTGCAGAGGTGCCGATTCAATCGATCATAGCTGAAGTGTTCCCTAATCCGTCCTATTCGGAAACGCCTTTTCTCGTAACAGCCGTAGAGCCTCGTAAAACCTTCATGGAAAAGCTGTTTCTGCTACATGAAAAGTTTTCAATTGTGCGGGAGGATGTTCTTGTTCAGGAACGGCAATCCCGGCATTTATCGGATCTGGGAAGTATGACAAGGCAGGGAATCGCTCAACAGGTAATTGATGACCAAAACTTGTATGATGTTTTGTTGGAACACAGGCGGCATTATGTCCGGTTAAAAAACGTTGACTATGAGGGTATGCATATAGCAGGGCTACGAATCATCCCGCCGCCGGCATTAATGGGACAATTCCGCCAGGACTATGAAACTATGCTGACGGAAATGATCTACGGGGATGCGCCGGATTTCGATACTTTGATCGATCAGCTTACGGAACTTAATGGGCTATTAATAAAGAATGGACAGCAAGGAAAGTAAAAGTAATTATGAGCAAGTGTTTTCGCCAATAAATAGCTTTCGAATTTCGCTAGAATGTAATACGCTATAATATGCTATATATCAATTAATTATTTAAAATTATATCTTTATAGAAATGGGAGAGCGAGCACATAAAATGCTGGAAAACCTGAATATAATCCACGAACTCGGCAGGCAGCGTTGCTTTGAGTTAGGGAATCTGTTTTATTTTCAGGATGCCGCGGACAGGGTAGAGCCTGGTAATGAAAAAGGCAATTATTACTGGATGGAGCTTAGTACCGGCGAGTTGTATCTGGTATCAATTGAAGTTAGTGAAGGGGAAAATCAATCATTTATCTTTAAAGATACTTTGATAAGGCAAATCAGATAAAAAATTGGACGCTTTGATCAGGTCTTGTTGTCGAAGGCTTTATTTTAGCAAATCAAATGGTACTATGCAAACAGAAGAGGAGTTATTGAAAATTGCGATGGGTTTATTGGATACGAATAAGTTTAAAAAGGCAATTGAATTTTTTACCCAGGCGATTGAAAAAAATCCAATAAATGCTATTTCTTATGGGCACAGAGCTATTCACTATTGCGTATTGTAATCGGATTTTAGAAGAGAGCCCAGCTGATGATTTAGCCTTATACTATCGAGGGCTGGCTTTTTCGAGAATGAAAAATTATAATGCAGCGATAAAAGATTACTTGAAATTGATTGAAATAGGGAAGCAGACCGCAGGAAATTACAATAATTTGGGATTTTGGTATAGTAAAGTAGGTGATCTTAAAAGAGCGGGCAATAATCTAAGTATTGCATTGCAGATTAATCCAACTCATCCATATGCATTGGATAACATGGGCCATGTTCACTATTTAAAGGGTGAACTTAAAAAGGGGCTGGAACTCATTAATCAATCATTGGGGATTGACCCTTCAAATTCGTATGGATACAAAAATAGGGCCTTGATTTACCTGAAAACAAGAGAAAGAGAGCAAGCCTTGAAGGACTTAAAAAAGGCCAGGGTTCTTGGATATACAGAGGATTATGATCAAGAGGTAGATGATTTATTAAAAGCAGAATTCAATATATAACGATTCCAATCGCCCATCGGGTCTGTAAAATGTACTGTGTCAGATAATAATTTTTTACCCAGTTTAAAAGAGGAGATCTCAGTTCCTCTCCCAACTAAATATAGTATTTGACAAAACTAAATCCGGGATAATTATCGGTTTAAGTTTAAGTTTGCGCTACACACCTTCAACAATTATCATTTTTGTCGTTGCTGTTCTCTGTCTAATTATTTTAGCCTTAGAATATATTTCAAAATTCCACCATTCATTAGCTTGTTCAACTGTCGGGAATTCTATAACAACTATTCTTTTGAGACGACCCTGGCTACCAGAAGCTATGTTTCTTTGGTCAAAACAGCTCAAGGAGCCGGCCTTTTTTATTATACCGTTGGCGACAAAAGAGACCCCATGTCCCTGATGTAGTAAAGATGTACCACTACAAGCATTTTTTTTACCAATTTATATCCCTGATGTGGTATTGATGTGGTGCCAAATAAACAAAGGCATCCGGCAAGCCATAGCTTTGTCCATAAGACAAACACAATTTAAAAATGAAATTTTTAAGATTGCTGCCGGCCCTGGCACTATGTGCCTACTCGTATCAGACATCCGCACAAACAACCAAAGTCGAAGTACCCGACTGGGCTCTCCCGGGATCCCCAACACACAAACAGGTGCCGCCCCCTCTGGATTTTCACCGGCCCGTCCGGACGGAAAATAAGTCCATCGGTATATTCAATGGACAAAGCGACGTAGGATCTGCACTGGTGCCAGGCGCCTCCAGCTATAATGCTGCTACCGGACAGTACAAGATCGTCTCCGCGGGATATAATGTCTGGTATACACGGGACGAACTACGTTACGTCTGGAAGAAAATGTCCGGCGACGTTTCGCTGGCTGCCGACATCAGCTTCCCGGATACTGCCGGTTACGGCGATCGAAAGGCGCTGGTTATTATTCGCCAGAGTCTTGATGACGATTCCAAAGAGGCCATGGTAGCCCTTCACGGCGCCGGCCTGATGCACCTGGCATGGCGGCCGGAAAAAAATCATATGATGAAAGAAGTTCGTGTCAACCGCCGTAACGGCCATACGGGCAGTACCCCTGCCGACAGCCTGGATATCGGACTTGCCAAACGCATCGGCATAGAAAAACGCGGGGACGCCTTTGCTGTATTCGTAAGCATGCACGGAGAACCGATGCACCAGGTCGGGGACCCCATCCAACTGCACCTCGACGGTCCATTTTATGTCGGCCTCGGCTTCTGCTCCCATCTTCCGGATAAGGCGGATGCGGCTATACTTTCTAATGTAGTTTTAAAGAATGCGGCTGGTCAGGTCCGGTAAGATCAGTGAACGGGATGTCGACAAGCAAAAGGGGAGAGGGCGGGAAAGACTCCCCATCGATTTTATTGTGAAAATAAAGGAGATTCTTTCTTACGGACGAGCCCAGCACTTTGCGAATACCGATTTCCTTCGTACGCCTTTCGGCACTGAAAGCGACCATGCCAAACAAACCCAAACAGGAAATTACCAATGCCAGTAATCCAAAATATTTCACCAAGGCACTTACTTGCATTTCGCTTTTATACATTTGCTCATAAGTTTTGATTACATAACTTAAGGAGTCGCCGGGATAATCTTTAGAAAAATCGCGCCCTTCCGCCATTGTTATGCCAAGTGTTTTTGTAACCCCATAACCGGTCCAAGTGGCAACTACCTCTGTCTGCAGGTCAGCCGGTTTACCCGGCCATGTATATCCCTGACGCCGGGCCTCAGACAATCCCGGCATCCTTACCTTTAGCTATCGCTTCGATCTGCGAATGCACCTGCATCTTCTGATAAATGTGCTTTATGTGGGTGCGGACGGTGTCTAAAGAAATGTAATACGTATCCGCGATCCTCTTATAGCCCATTCCCTGGGTCAACGCTGAAAGGATCTCTTTTTCCCTGGCTGTCAACTGATATTTGGGGTCTGCAGGCGAGGGATATTTATGCATACTGGCTACCACCATTCGGGCCACGTTTGGGCTCATGGGCGCCCCCCCTGATAACACCTCCTGCATAGCCTCCATAAGGCGATCGGAGAGATGCTTTTTTAACAAATAACCCGAAGCCCCTGCATAGATAGCGTCCAGCACATTCACCTGATCATCAAAGACCGTAAGCATGATAATCGGCGTTTGCTGATCAAAAGTCCGGATCTTTCTGACGGCCTCAATGCCATTCCTCCCGCCGGGCATTTCGATATCCATAATGATTAAGTCCGGTTTCAGCTTTTTTACCTCGGATTCCACCTGCATCACATTCGGGAAACTGCCCAGCAAGTAATAATCCTTTGAATAAGTGAAGAGTTGCTCTATACTTTCCCTCAGGGCTTGATTATCCTCATATATGATTATACCTGTTTGCATAAGTTGCTTCGTACAAATATTACAAAAAAAAAGAGAAAATTATATACCTCAATCATGTGATCTTACGCATAGGGTAACAAGGGTCCCCTTTCCCGGGGAGCTGGAAATGGTCAAATTCCCATTTATCTGCCCTGCCCGTTTCTCCATGTTCCTTAAGCCGTTGCCGCATTTGATATCATTTCTGTTAAACCCAATGCCATCGTCTTTTATCTGCAACTCGAATTGCCGCTTATTTTCTGAGATGGTGATATCCAGCTTGCTGCATCCACTGTATTTCGCGGCATTATTTATGGCCTCTTTGAAGATCAGATACAGGTCTCTACGCATCGGGAGATCGAGATTTACTTCGTGAAAGTTGCCTGTCTGGGTAAATAAAAATTCTATATTCAGCGGTTCGAGCATATCGGTCGCAAATTCTCTCATTTTGAAAATGACTTTCTCTATCGTGTCGTTAACGGGGTTTATGGTCCAAACGATATCACTCATATTCTCTAGGATAAGGCCTGAGTTTTTATGAATCTTCTTAAGATGCTCGTTCAAGCTTTGTTCTCCCATGGTATTTTCCAAAGCCACTTTGCTGGTGATATTGATACTTGACAAAACGGATCCCATATCGTCGTGCAGGTCGCGGGCAATCCTATTGCGCATCTTTTCCAGTTCGATCAATCGTTTGGCTTTTTGAACCGTCCTGTACCGGTTGATAATGAGTGCTCCAATTAAGAGGAACAAAATTGTCAATGCAATAGCACTCTGGGTAATGATGTTCTGCCTTTGAATGATCGCATGATTCAGTTCCTGGTTTTTTTTCAGCAGGGATATCTCTTTCTCCTTTTTATCCGCCTCATATAACGCCTGCAATTGAGCCGTTTTTTCATTCTGTGCCGCCAAGTGAAGACTATCCTGCAAAGAATCTTTTATTTCCAGCCAATGATAAGCTTTGCGCCAGTCACCTGTGGTTTTGAATAAAATAGCCAGTTGGTCAGCATCATCGGCGATATAACTAATCATTTTAAGGCTATCATTGAGCCGGTAGCTTGATAATAGATAGCTCTCGGCATCCCTGAATTTCTTTAACCTGGTAAGCGTCCTACCTAGGTTCATCGCCTCATAAGCCATATCGGCCTTGTTACCGCTGGCGGCAAATATCCTGTAAGCATTGCCATAGCTTTCCAAAGCTTTTTGATAATTTGAAAGGGCAAAGTAAGTATCTCCATATCTTTCCTGCAGCATGCTTTTCTCGTAATTCGCGCCAGGAAGCGCGTTGATCAGGGGATAGGTCTGGCTCAGGATCGCAAGGGAGCTGTCCGGCATTGACATGGCCATATACACCAGGCAAAGGCTGCCGGCCGAACCCAAAAAACTCACCGTATCATGCAGGGACCGGTACATTTCGAGGCTCTCCCTGAAATACGGGATCGCTTTTCCATACTGCCCCTGCTCGCGATAGAGAATACCCATCTGCCGTTTTACTTCTGCTTTTATGTTGGGGTCGTTCATTTTTTGAGCCAGTGAATCCGCCATGAGCAGGTACCTGACGCTATTGGTGAACTCGCTGTGGTTGGAATAAGCAATACCCAGGTTGGCATACATGTACATCACTTCCCTGGTATCATTCAGTTGCTGAAACAGCTGTACAGATTGCAGCAGATCCGGGAAAGCCTTCCCGTGAAAGCCTTTATGCAGCCAGGCCCAACCCCTGGTCTTGTAGGCAAATGCGGCCAGCCTTTTATTGCCCGAATGTTGTGCCTGCAGTAATTTCTTTTCAGCTATGGCCAGTGCGGAGTCGGGCTTTTGGGAAATAATTCTGAAAGCGGCGCGCGCCTCGGCGATAGCTGCGGAGTCATTATTCGCCTGCCCCCGGCCATTTGTCGCGAAGGATAAAAGAGCCAATATGAGGAAAATGAACGAGCGCATAAGAGTCTGGGTCTGAGGAATTCGCTGCAAGAAAGGGAAAAAGCATAATAAGTCCAAGGTTCAAGGCGAAATATTCTGGGCGAAGGATGGGGAGGTCCCTTTTAATCCGTAACTAATTCTTTTCAAATGCCCCAAAACCGGGCGTTTTCGGTAAAATAAATCATTGAATTTCAGCGAGTCTTAGGTTTTGCTTTAAAATGTTATTACAATTACCCGGCAAAATTATGGCAACACCTGGCACTTATTAGCCACCTAAAAATCGGGAAATAGTATAATACTGATTACCTTTAAATAGGACATTTGCAGCTATACCAACGCAACTTCAAAGTTATAATTAACTCATATTAAATAAAGCCTTAAATTTTAAGATTATGAGTAATAATGCAGCAACAACAACTGGCCTGAAAGGCAAAAATGTTGGGAAATATATGACCGGCACACGTGAAGAGTGGCTGGCTGCCCGCCTCGATCTTCTCAAGGCGGAGAAGGAGCTAACGCGTCGCAGCGATGAAGTGGCGCTGCAGCGTCAGCAACTGCCCTGGGTCCGGATCGAGAAGGGGTACCGGTTTGAGACGGATGAAGGGAGCGCCTCGCTGGCGGATCTATTCAAAGGGCGCTCGCAGCTCCTCGTCTATCACTTCATGTTCGGCGCCGACTATAAGGCCGGGTGCCCCAACTGCTCGTCAATCGCAGACGGGTTCAATGGTAATGTCGTTCACCTGGAGAACCACGATGTCTCGTTTTACGCAATATCGCGGGCCCCGCTAGAGAAATTACAGGCGTACAAGCGACGGTTGGGATGGACGTTTCCCTGGGCTTCTTCGCTCGGCGGTGACTTTAACTCCGACCTTAACGTCTCGTTCAGCACGTTCACGCGGGAGAGGCCGGGTATGAGCGCGTTTGCGATGGAGGACGGCGTCGTCTACCACACCTATTCCGCCTTTGCGCGCGGATTAGATGCCCTTTGGGGCGTATACCAATGGCTGGACCGGGCACCCCTGGGGCGAAATGAGACTACTGGTACTTGGTTTCGCCGTAACGACGAGTATAAAAAGGGCTGAAAGAAGCCGCGGTTGTTGCGAAGCAATCATAGCGCTTAATCTCACAACGTATGGCTTTTAAGCGAACTTCCCGCCAAACCTTCTTTGCTGTATCGGCACTGCTCTTTGCCGCCAGCACGGCGGTCACGATAGTTTGGGGTGCATCCATGTCCACAATGGGTGGCATGCCGATGCCAGGCGGCTGGACAATGTCAATGACGTGGATGCCTGGGCAGGATTGGTCTGGCGCGGCGTTGTCGTTTCTCGGGATGTGGGTCGTGATGATGATGGCGATGATGATGCCATCCCTGGTACCAATGCTGTTACGATACCGCCAGGCCATCGGAACGGAATGGCATGGACCCGTGGGTTGGCTCACCGTACTGGTGGGCGCGGGGTACTTCTTTGTGTGGACAGTTTTCGGAATTGCCGTCTTTCCCCTGGGCGTCGCATTGGCGACGGCAGAGATGCAACTACCGGAGTTGTCGCGCGCTGTTCCTGTCGCCGTCGGTGTGATCGTTCTTATTGCCGGTTTACTCCAGTTCACCGGGTGGAAGGCGCAACAACTGGCATGCTGCCGGCAGGCGGCCGGTTGCAGCAGCGTAATGCCGGCCAGCGTAGGCACGGCTTGGCTACAGGGGCTGCGCTTTGGCCTTCACTGCAGCCAATGCTGTTTCGGGTTAATTATCATTCTCCTGGTCATCGGGGTCATGGATCTCCGCATGATGGCCATCGTGGCCGCTGCTATCACCGCCGAACGTCTCGCACCGGCTGGGGTGCCCGTTGCCCAAACCACCGGTGCCTTGGTCGCCGGGGCAGGGTTGTTTCTCATCGCCCGGGCAGCATTTTAAGTAGTTATTAATAACTGAAAACGATTAAATCATGACAATGACACAGAGTAAACCTCCAAGGGCTTCTTGGAGGTTTACGATAAAGAGAATTATAGTTATCAACAATGGGATGTTGACGGCCAGGTGCTGTAAGATGGTGGTAGGCGAGGTCCCAGCCATATGCAGACGTCAACTGGTTATTTATTTTTAGACTCTGCCCATTTGTTATATTCTCTTACCACAGGAATAAGGTCTTTCCATTTACGCAGTGGTAGTGTTGTAAATAGAACCCCGCATAGTTGTCTTTCTTATATACAATGTAACAATACCCCGTTCTACGACCTCATACCAGGCATAATCGCTAATGCGTTTTTGTCCCCAACCAAGATATACCTTGATGTAGTCATATTCGACTTCGGTGGTTTTCTTATCATCTTTCAGATAAGCAATGGTCTTGATCTTTTCCGATGCTATTTTTTCGGTTTCGGAATCTTCAGAAGATTTAAAACGAACAAAATCGTTGCCAAATGAAGTTTCAACCAACCCAATACGTGACGTTCCGTCAATAAAAACAAGTTTACCATAACCATATTTTTCGGCAGCATGGGCAACAATACTAAATGCAAATAGGAAGAGAGTGGTCAAAAGATTTTTCATTTTGTTTGGATTGATTTAAAATAATAAAATATACCGCCAAAATAATAATATACAGTCAAAATAATAATGTGCAATTAATCAATCCCTTACAAGATAGGACACAAAAGTTCAATAGATGGTGAGCGAAATTAAAACATTTGGGCATGATGGTGATTTCTGGTGATAATTTCCTTCAAAACCCGCATCATAGGCGGAAAAGTATTTTCTGTATTGGGAAGTAGGCCCGGTGTCACTGGTGAAATTAATGAATTCTAACCTCTTTCTAACGGCTCCTTAATAACATATTAATGTGGTTCTAATTGCGATGTACAATCTTTGTACATTAATTGCACTCATATAAAATCTGAATTAATAAATCAAAAGATGTAGCTATGAGAAATATATTTATTATATATGCCGGTTTAATTATGTTGTTTGCAACAACAATCTCAGGTTGCAAAACCATTTATCCGGGAGAAGTTGGTTTCATTATCAAAAAAGGAATGATAAAACCAGGTATTTTAACTCAGGGCCGTCATCATTACAATCCTTTTGTATCAAAAATTTGCAAGTTTAATACTCGCATAGCCGAGTTTTCCACAATTATGAGTCCGCCAACAAAAGAAGGACTTGAAGTGAAGGTGGATTTAACAGTTTTATATCACATCAAACCCGAAGCCGCTCCTGATATTTATACTAATGTTGGAATGGACTACGGGAAAAAAATTGTTGTAAATAATTTTATGGCAATTGTAAGGGAATACACAATGAAATATACTGCGATAGAACTACTTAATGAAAGGGAAACTATCGAAAAAAATATTGAAGACAAACTAAAGACGGATATTTCAACCTACGGAATTATTTTGGATGATGTGCTGGTTAAAGATATTGACATGCCAACGGAAGTACTTCATGCAATAGAAAACAAAGCTAAAGCGGAACAAATAGCCAAACAGACTAAACTGGAATTACAAACAAAACGCGAACAAGAGGATTTTGATATTGAAACCAAGGAAAAAGAATTAAAATTTTCGCTTGAAAAACAGAAAAATGACTCATTAATGATGCAGATTGATGCAAATGCAATTAAAAATTATCAAAACACACTAAATCAATCACTGACTGATAAATTATTGAAATTTAAAAGCATTGAGATAACAAAAGAACTCGTGAAATCACCTAATGCCAAAATTATTATTACAGATGGAAAAACGATGATGTTGAATAATATTAGTGACAAATAAAATAAACCAGCTATGGTTTTTTCGTGTTCATCCTATTAGATGGATAAACCGGATAACTGTTTCTCTCTATTCCAACACTACCCGATATCGAAAATGTTTTTGCATCGTTTATGTACAGTAGGCCCATTTCCACTCTCGAATTCAAACCAAAACCGTACCCATTTGGAAGGTTATTGCCGGGATAGGATAGATTTTTACCAGGATCTGTAAATAGACGATTGAAGTTAAAAATAACAGGCGCTGCGGAAATGCCTGTGAATGCATATAGGTTGTTATTCAATGGACGACTCAGTTGTAACCCTACCGGCACCGCTAAAAAGCTTGTGCTGCCAGGGAAAAAAATAGAACCGGCGGAGAGGCCGGCATATTTACTAAAATACCATTTGTGATCT
>WNFI01679395.1_pt1 | contig 20732 bp, 19 predicted proteins | sample 5400471 | NCBI WGS metagenome assembly WNFI01 (sample SAMN13153348, study PRJNA577476) | soil metagenome | isolation source: 100 cm saprolite on Douglas fir-dominated hillslope | place: USA:California | collected 2013-09-17
CCTTCCCGCCGGACCATCCCCGAATGAATCTCGCCTTCCGCCGTCGGAGCGCCACGGAAGACCAGCCCACTTTTCTGACGGGACTTGCCGGCGCCATGGGCTGGGCTCCGGGGTCCCGCGTGCTTAAGCCGTTTTAGGCGGCCAGCGCGAGCTCAACGTTGTCGTTGGCGTTTGTGTCGTTGCCCGTTTTTTGAAGAGGTCCGGACGTCCCCTGCATGCGCCGAAAGGTTCGTTGCCCTCGTCGAAACCGGTTCGCCCCCATGGCGAAAACCTGCGCACAACATAACCGCGCGCGACCCGGCGTCAAGCTCTCGGGTGAGCGCCCGCCCCACCGGCACCCCTGGAGGCCCACCACGCTCGTCGAGCTTGCGGGTGAGCGCCCGTCCTACCACCGCCCGTGGCGGCCCACCGCAAGGACTTGATAAGGTACTTCCTCTCGAGGTGACCCATGTTTCTGGAAGTCCTGCGGACCGCGTTCGATTGGTACCTGATTCATAAGACGCCCTTCGAGATGTTGGGCCTCTTCCTCGCGGTCAGTGGAACCGCCTTCGGCATGTTCTCCATCCAGGGCGGCCGCAAGCTGACGAAAGATCTGCGCTCGATCTTCGATCATTTGACCACCAAGGAGATCGGCGCCTACCCGACGTACATGACCGAGGTGGAGCGGCTCATCTCGGAAGCGCGCGAATCGATCTTCATCGCCACCGACTTCCCCGGCCACGGCGCCTGGACCGACCGCGGCCGTTACGGCTCGTACGTGAAGGCGCTGGAAAACCGCAAGGCCGACCGCGTGCGGCGCGGCCACGCCCTCAGCATCCAGGTGCTGTCGCTCGACGCCGACGCGCGCGCCGACGCACTGGCGGCGCGCTTTCCGGAATCGCGCTGGAGGGAGTACCTCAAGAAGGGCACCTTCGCCAGCAGCCGCCGCCTCTACGAAGAGCTGGAGAACTGCCAGGTGCCCGACGCGCGCCCGCAGTTCCTGCAGGAGATGACCGCGCGCCAGCAGCGCGCGCTGGAGTCCGAGCTGCGCTTCGCCGATCGCTGGGAGTACCGCGGCGTGATGCCCATCTACCTCTGGATCATCGACAGCGAGAAGGCGGTGTTCGCCATTCCCTCGTTCGGCGATCAGCTCACCGAGTACGGCTTCTACACCGAGGAAGCGGGGCTGGTGTCGGCGCTGCTCTCGGTGTGGGCGCGCTATCTCGAGAGCGCAAAGCAGGTCAGCTCGCAGCCGTCGCTGGTGAAGGCCAGTTAGCCTGACGAGCGCGCCGGCGCTGCGAGGCCGGCGAGCTGTTCGCTCGCTTCCCACAAACGCCGCCGCACTTCGGGATCGCGCGCCTGCCGAGGCGGCGTGCGCTGCTTCTTGCGGATGAAGTAGCCGCCGGTGACGCCCTCCACCTCGGGCGACGAGGCGAGGAAGATCTGCGTGCGCGCGCCCTGCTCCGGCGTCAACAAGAACGGCTTCACCAGCGCGAAGCCGAGCCCGAACCAGCCCGGCACCACGCCGAAGTCCGAGGCGACCACGCCCGGATGCAGCGCGTTCGAGGTCACGCCGCTCCCGCGCAGCCGCTCTGCCAGCTCCAGCGCGAAAGCGATGTTCATCAGCTTGGTGGCGCCGTACTGGCGCATGGCGAGGTAGCGCCCGTCGGACATGAGATTCCCGAAGTCGATGCGGCCCCAGCGCCACGCCTGGGAGCCGACGCTGACCACCCGCGCCGGCGCGCTGGCCTTGAGCACGCCGGTCAAGAGATTGGTGAAGAGGAAGTACCCGAGGTGGTTGACCGCGAAGGTGAGCTCGAGGCCATCCTTCGAGAGCTCGCGCTTGGGATTGTAGCCGCCCGCGTTGTTGACGAGGACGTGGAGCCTGTCGTGGCGCTGTTTGAAAGCGGCTGCAGCGGCGCGGATCGAGTCGAGCGAAGCAAAGTCGCAGTGGAGCGCCTCGACGTGCGGGTTGCCGCTCTCTTTCACGATGCGCTCGGCGACCAGGGCGCCCTTCGCGTCGTCGCGCGCGGTGATGACGACGCTTGCGCCGCTGCGCGCAAGCTCGCGCGCGGTGACGAGGCCGATTCCCGAGGTAGCGCCGGTGACGAGGCAGATCCTGGTCGCATCCATGGCTAGCGCCTGCGGGCGCGGTCCATCTCGCGCTTGGCCTCGCGCTCCGCGATGGTGTCGCGCTTGTCCACGCCGGTCTTGCCCTTGGCGACGCCGAGCTCGACCTTCACGCGTCCGTCCTTGAAGTACATGCTCAAGGGGATGAGCGCGTAGCCGGCCTTCTGCTGCGCTTCCTGCAGCCGGTCGATCTCGCGGCGGTGCAGCAAGAGCTTGCGGGTGCGCTTGGGGTCGTGGTTCTGCAGCGGGCCGGCCGGCTTGTAGGGCGGGATCTGGGCGTTGAAGAGAAACAGCTCGCCACCTTTTCCTATCGCATACGCATCCGACAGCTGCGCGCTGCTCTCGCGCAGGCTCTTCACCTCGGTGCCGGTGAGCGCGATGCCGCACTCGACCTTGCTCTCGATGTGGTAGTCGAAACGCGCGCGGCGGTTCTGGGTGATGACCTTGACGTGCCCTTCGCTCATCCGGCCTCGCCGAGCGCGCCGTTGTCGATGAGGCGCGTCTTTCCCAGGAAGGCGGCGAGGAAGAGGCGGCTCGCGCCGTCGGCGCGCTGCGCGCGCTGCAGCTCGACGGAGTCGCGGACCTCGGCGTAGTCGACGCGCAACCCGCTCCCCTCCAGCGTCCTGCGCGCCAGCTCCTCCAGCCGGTCGACGCCGTGCTCGCCGGACCGGAACGCGCCGCGCACGGCGCTGAGCGTCTTCCACAGCGCCGCGGCGCGTGCGCGCTCCTCGGGCGAGAGGTACGAGTTGCGCGACGAGAGCGCGAGCCCGCCGCTCTCGCGCACGATCGGCCGCCCGATCACCTCGGTCGAAAGGTTGAGATCGAGCGCCATGCGCTGGATGACGCGCAGCTGCTGGTAATCCTTCTCGCCGAAGAACGCGGCGTCGGCGCGCGAGAGCGTGAACAGCTTCAGCACCACCGTGCACACGCCGCGAAAATGACCGGGCCGCTTCTTGCCTTCCATCGGCGCCGCCAGCAGGCCCGGCTCGACGTAGGTCTGGAAACCCGGCGGATAGAGCTCGTCCGCGCTGGAGGGCGCGAAGACCACGTGCGCGCCCGCCTCCTCGCATTTGCGCAGGTCGCCGGAAAGGTCGCGCGGATAGCGGGAGAGATCCTCGTTGCCCCCGAACTGCGTCGGGTTCACGAAGATGGTCACCGCGACGGTGGGCGCGCGCTGGGACGCCGCCTTGATGAGCGACTGGTGCCCCGCATGGAGAAAGCCCATGGTGGGCACCAGGCCGAGCTCTCCGTCGGTGCGCGCTTCCTGGCAGGCGCGGCGGAAGTCGTGAGCCGTGGTGACCACCGCCGGCGCCATCTGTTCAGCCCTTGCCGGGGATCGAATACAGCTGCACCACCTGCTTCGACGGCTCGGCCGCTGCGGAGAAGCTGTGCTCCGGCCCCGGGAACGACCCGTGCTTCACCTCGTCGCGGAAGCTGGTGGCCGCGTCGCGGATGGCGACCGCGAGGTCGAGATACTTCTTCACGAACTTCGGGGAGAAGTCTGGGTTCATGCCGAGCAGGTCGTAGCACACCAGCACCTGTCCGTCGCAGCCCGCACCCGCGCCGATGCCGATGACGGGGATCCCTACGGCGGCGGTGATCTCCGCCGCCAGCTCGGCCGGAATCATCTCCAGGATGAGCGCGTAGCAGCCGGCGTCCTCGAGCGCCTTGGCGTCGGCGAGCAGCTTCTGTGCCTTCTCCTCGCTGCGCCCCTGCACCACGTATCCGCCCAGCTTGTGCACCGACTGCGGCGTGAGCCCGATGTGGCCCATCACCGGCACGCCCGCGCGCACGATGCGGCGGACGATGTCGCCGTACTCGGCGCCGCCCTCGAGCTTGACGGCCTCGACGCCGCCCTCCGCGACCAGGCGGATGGCGTTCTTGACGGCTTCGTCCGCGCCGGCCTGGTAGCTGCCGAAGGGCATGTCGCCGACGAGGTGCGCGCGCTCGGTGGCGCGGCTGACGGCGGCGCAGTGGTAGACCATCTGATCCATGGTGACCGGCAGCGTGCTGTCGTGGCCCTGCACCACCATGCCCAGCGAATCGCCCACCAGCAGCGCGTCGATGCCCGACCTGTCGAAGAGGCGGGCAAAGGACGCGTCGTAGGCCGTCAGCATGCTGATGCGATCGCCTGCCTGCTTCATCTTGCGGAGTGTGTTGATGGTGACCTTCTTCAAGGTTCACCTCCTGGTTTTGGCCCCTCGCCGATGCGCCATGCCTGGTCGCCCACTCCGCGAAGAGTTGAGCGCCGGACAGCCCGGCTCGAGACAGGGAACTACCCAGACAGGATAGCACCGGCTCGCGGAAGCGCCAGTGCGATCGCCCTTCCACCGCCACTGAGCGTCAGATCCGCGTGCCCATCGGCTGGTAGAAGTGTGTGCCGTGCTTGATTGAGGAGATGGCGCGGATCAGCTCCTCGAAGTCCGCCTCGCTGTCCACGAAGTCGAGGTCGCTGGTGTTGATGACGAGGAGCGGCGTCTCCTGGTAGCGGTGGAAGAAGTCGTTGTACGTCCGCGACAGCTCGGCCAGGTATTCGGCGTCGAACTTGCGTTCGAACTCGCGGCCGCGCTTCTTGATGCGCGCGAGCAGCACCTCGAGGCGCGCCTGCAGGTAGATGACCAGATCCGGCTTCATCACCCTGGGGCCCAGGTGTCCGTAGATGCGCTCGTAGAGCGACAGCTCGTTGGGGTCCAGGGTGATGGAGGCGAAGATCCGGTCCTTGGCGAAGAGGTAGTCGCTGACCGTCACCTGCGAGAACAGGTCCTGCTGGAACAAGTCCTGCTGCTGCTTGAAGCGCGAGAGCAGGAAGAAGAGCTGCGTCTGGAAGGCGAACTTGTTGCGGTCCTGGTAGAAGCTGGCGAGGAAGGGATTCTCCTCGACGAGCTCGAAGACGCTTCGCGCCCCGAAGCGCTTGCAGAGCGCCCGCGTCAGGGTGGTCTTGCCCACGCCGATCGGTCCTTCGACGACGATGTAGCGGTGCTTCAGGTCCACGGTAGGGCGCGCAGATCAACACAAACGCAGCGGGGTTGCAGCATTGACATTTTCCTGCGAATCGGATTTGCGCCGCGGCCGCGCACGACGCATTCTCGAGGCACCGATGGACACCCACCGCATCGACGACCCGTACACCGGCGAGCTGGTCGCCGAGCGCAAGCTCCTCTCGGCCGGCGAGGTGGAAGGCCTCGTCTCGCGCGCCTTCCGCGCCCACAAGCAATGGATGCGGGTGCCGCTCCCCGACCGCCTCGCGCTCTGCGAGAAGTTCTGCCAGGAGCTCGAGAAGGACGCCGAGCGCATCGCCCGCGAAGTCACGCAGCAGATGGGCAAGCCGCTCTCGCAGGCGCGCGGCGAGGTGAAGACCACGCTCTTCCGCGCCCGCACCATGATGTCGCTCGCCAGCGAGGCGCTGCGCGACGAGCCGTTGCCGCCGGCAGCGGGCTTCACCCGCTTCATCCGCCACGAGCCGGTCGGCGTGGTGCTCGACATCAGCGCCTGGAACTATCCGCTCTTGATCACCGTCAACGTGGTGGTGCCGTCGGTGCTGGCGGGAAACGCGGTGATCATCAAGCACGCCAACCGCACCGCGCTCTGTGGCGACGCGTTCGCGCGCGCTTTCACCGCGGCCGGCGCGCCGGAGAATCTCGTCACCGCCATCGACGCCTCGCACGAGGTGTGCGCGCAGATCGTCGCCCGGCCGGAGGTCGGCTTCGTCAGCTTCACGGGCTCGGTGCGCGGCGGGCACGAGGTGTACCGCGAGGGCGCCAAGCGCTTCATCGACGTGGGCCTAGAGCTGGGCGGCAAGGATCCGGCCTACGTCGCGCCCGACGCCGACCTCGATCACGCCGTCGCCAACATCGTCGACGGTGCGTACTACAACGCCGGCCAGAGCTGCTGCGGCATCGAGCGCGTCTACCTGCACGCCTCGGTCTACGACAACTTCGTCGAGGGCGCGCTCGCGGAGGTGCGCAAGTACAAGCTGGGCAATCCGCTGGAGCCGGCGACGTCGATGGGCCCTTTGGCGCAGCCCGGCGCGCCCGAGAAGCTCGCGCTGCAAGTGGAAGAAGCGCGCGCCAAGGGCGGCCGCGTCCTCTGCGGCGGTGCGCCGATGCACGACGCGGCCGGAAAGGGCCGCTTCTTCGATCCCTGCCTGGTGGTCGAGGCCAATCACTCCATGCACGGCCTGATGGTCGAGGAGAGCTTCGGGCCGATCGTCGGCGTGCAGAAGGTCGCCGACGACGACGAGGCCGTCCGGCTGATGAACGACAGCCCCTATGGGCTGACCGCGTCCATCTGGACGCGCGACCAGGAGCGCGCCTTCCGCGTCGGCTCGCAGATCGAGACGGGCACCTTCTTCATGAATCGCTGCGACTACCTCGATCCCATGCTGCCCTGGACGGGCGTGAAGGACACCGGCAAAGGCATGTCGCTGTCGAAGTACGGGTTCCTCAGCGTGACCCGGCGCAAGTCCTTCCACCTGCGCACCCAGACCTGAGCGCCGGCATCGATCCGGCATGCCACTCGTCCGCATCGCCCTGCGCAAGGGCACGACCCCGGAGTTTCGCCGCAAGCTGTCCGACTCCGTCCACCGCGCGATGGTGGAGACGATCAAGATCCCGGAGCAGGACAAGTTCCAGGTCATCACCGAGCACGACGCGGAGTCGCTGATCTACGACCCCTCGTATCTCGGGATCTCGCGCACCGACGGCGTGGTGCTCATCCAGATCACGCTCAACGCCGGCCGCACCGTCGAGGTGCGCAAGGCGCTCTACGCACGCATCGCTGCGCTCCTCCGGGAATCTCCCGGCGTGCGTCCCGAGGACGTCTTCGTCAGCCTCGTCGAGGTCGCCAAGGAGAACTGGTCCTTCGGCAACGGCATCGCGCAGTACGCGACGTAGGATCTGCGGCGGCCGCGACTAAATCGCGCGCTCCACCGACGCGAACTCCTCGACGCTGAGGGTCTCGGCACGGCGCTGCGGGTCGATGCCCGACTTCTCAAGCGCCTCGCGGCCGCCCGCGAAGTTCTTGAGCGCGTTCCAGAGCGTCTTGCGGCGCAGCCCGAAGGCGGCCTTGACCAGCGCGCGGAAGCGCTTCTCGTCGCGCACCTCGGCGCGCGGCTTTTCCAGGAACTCCAGCACCACCGCGCTCGACTCGACGTCGGGCGGCGGCGTGAAGGAATGCCGCGACACCTCGAGCGCGATGTGCACGTCCGCGACGTGCTGTACCAGCACCGAGAGCAGGCCATGGTCGCGGCCCCCCGGCGGCGCCGCGATGCGCTCGGCCACCTCGCGCTGCAAGAGCAGCACCGCGCGCTTCACCGCCTCGCGCTGGTCGAGCAGGTGGAAGAGGATCGGCGAGCTCAAGTGGTAGGGCAGGTTCCCGCAGATCACGACACGGCCGCCCGCACGCGCGGCGATAGGTCTCAGGTCAAACGACTTCGCATCTGCCTCGGCGATCTCCACGCCCGGCAGCTCCTCGCGCAGAATCGGCGCCAGCTCGCGGTCGCGCTCGACGGCCACGACGTGCGCGCCCGTCGCCTTCAGCGCCTGGGTGAAATGGCCGAGCCCCGCGCCCAGCTCGACCACCCAGTCGCCGGGCGAAAGGCGCGCGAGCGCCGCCAGCTCCGCAAGCAGCCGCTCGTCGCCGAGGAAATTCTGGCCCCACTCTTTCTTCGGGCGCAGCCCGTGCCGGCGCAAGAGCTCCACAGGCCTCACAGGCGCCAACCCGGGTCGGCGGACATATCCGCGGCGGCGCGCTCGCCGCGGGCGAGACGCAGCGCCCCGGCGATGGCGATCATCGCGCCGTTGTCGGTGCAGAGCTTCGGGCTCGGCAGGTGGAGCGCGATGCCTTCCGCCCTGCAGCGCTCGAGCGCCAGCGCGCGCAGCCGCGAGTTGGCCGCGACGCCGCCGCAGATCACCAGCGCGGGCAGCCCTGCCTTGCGCGCAGCGCGCACCGCCCGCAGCGTCAGCGCATCGCAGACCGCCTCCTGGAAGCTGGCGCACAGGTCGGGCAGGTCGGCAGCGCCGTGCTCGCGGACGTGGTTCAGCACCGCGGTCTTGAGGCCGCTGAAGGAGAAATCGAGCTCCGCCTTGCTGCGCTTGGAGAGGCCGCGCGGAAACGCGTACTTCCTCGCATCGCCCTCGCGCGCCAGCCTGTCGATGTGCGCGCCGCCCGGGTACGGCAGCCCGAGCAGCTTCGCCACCTTGTCGAAGGCCTCGCCGGCAGCGTCGTCGAGCGTGTGCCCGAGCGCGCGGTACTGCCCGAGCGCGCGCACTTCGTAGAGCGAAGTGTGGCCACCCGAGACGACGAGCCCCAGCCACGGCGGCGCGGGCGCATCGGCCGATGCTCCGCCGCTGTCCGGCTCCGCCCGTCCGCCGGCCTCTCCCGACAAGAGCACGGCGAGGATGTGCCCTTCGATGTGGTTCACGCCGACGAGGGGCAGCCGCGAGCCCAACGCCAGCGACTTTCCCACCTGCACGCCGACCAGGAGCGCGCCGACCAGGCCGGGCCCGCGCGTCACGCTGATGCCGTCGAGGTCCCGCAGCCCGCAGCCCGCCTTGCGCAACGCTTCGTCGAGCACGGGGAGGACGCGTTGCAGGTGGTCGCGCGAGGCCAGCTCCGGCACCACCCCGCCGAAGCGCTCGTGCACCTCGGCTTGCGAGTGCACCACGTCCGAGAGCGCGCGGGCGCGCGGCCGCTCACTCGCAGCGTCGATCACCTCGACCACTGCGGCGGCGGTCTCGTCGCAGCTCGTCTCGAGGCCCAGCACGCGCACGCGGTCTGTGTAACCTCAATGCGCGAGGTTGGCGAGGATCAGTCGCACGTCGCGCGCGAACTCACCCTGCGGCTCCAGCTCTAGGTAGCGGCGGAAGGCCGCGCGCGCCTGCGCATTCTTGCCCAGGCTCTGGTACGCCGTGCCGAGGAGGAGCTGCGCGCGGCCGCTCTGCCCGTCGAGCCGCGCCGCCGACTCCAGCGGCTGCAGCGCGCTGCGCGGCTTGTCGGCCTCGAGATACGCGTCGCCGAGCGCGAGCAGCGCCGGCACCGCCTGCGGCTTTTCCTTCACTGCGCGCTGGAAGTGCGAGGCGGCCTGCAGGTACTTGCGGCGCCTGAGCAGTTCCTGGCCCCGCTCGAGCGCCTTGGAGTACAGCGCGTCGGAAGCAGGCGACGGCGCGGCGGGGGCGACGGCCGGAGCCTGCGGCTCGACTTCTTTCGGCGCGGCGGGGGCGACGGGCGGCGGCGGCTCGACTGCTTTCGGCGCCGCGGCGGCGACGGGCGGCGGCGGCTCGACTGCTTTCGGCGCCGCGGCGGCCGGCGGCGGCGCAGGCTGCCCGGCGACTTTCGGCACAGCGGTTGTTTTCGGCGCAGCGGCGGCTGGAGCAGGCGCTGCGGCTGGAGGAGGCGCGGCGGCCGGCGGAATCCGATCGACGGCGACCGGTCCCGGCCGAACCATCCACGGCGCCGCCTTCTTGTCGACGGCCGGTTGCGGACGCAGGAGCCACGCCGCCGCCAGCAGCGCCGCCGCGCCGGCGCCGTACCATCCCCAGGGACGCCGGGGCGGCCACGGCGCCACCAGCACAGGCGCGGGAGTGACCGGAGCGACCGGAGCGATGGGCGGCGTGGTCACCGGCTCGGGCGGCTCGGTCGCCGGCTCCGGCCCGGGCGGCGCCGCGGAGACCGGCTCCTCCGCGCCGACCCGGTACGAGAGCTGGGTCGGGCCCTCGAAGATGGTAGCGCCCACCACGCGCGCGACCGGCATTTCCGGAGCGAACTTCTTCGCCGCCTCGCCGACAGCGGGCGACATGCGCCGCGCCCCCGCGATCGCGTCCGACCCGTCCGGGCGGTAGGGCGGCAGCTCCACCACCCTGGAGAGCCGCACCGGCCGGTGCTCCTCGATGCGCGCCCGCGCCTCTTCCGCCTCGCGCCGCAGCCGCTCGCGCCGCACTCCGCGCAGCGGCGGAAAGCGCACCAGCGGAAGCGCCTTCGCCGCCGGGCTCTGCGCCGAAGTCTCCGGCGTGCCGTCGAGCGAGAGCTGCAGCACATCCTCCTGCGCAGCCGAGGTCGGATTGGAGAGCCACTCCTCCAGCGTCTCCTTCTTCGCCGCGGGCAGCGTCTTGGTCGATTCCACCGCGCGCAGGATCCCGGAGGCGAAGAGCCGCCGCACCACCTCGAGGGTGCTGAGGTCGTCCACCGGCGAGAGGTCGATGGCCTCGCGCAGCGTGCGCCGCCCGTCGAAGCTGCGCACCACGCCGTTGACCTCGTCGGGCAGATCGCCCAGCCCCTCCGCGAGCCGCGCGTAGTCGACGGCGAAGGTCGCGGTCATCGACAGCTCGATGGATGCGCGGCCCAGCTCCTCCACTTGCCGCATCGCCTCGACCAGCGCTGTCTCGGTGCCGCCGGCGATGCGCCGGTCGCGATCGACCGCCTGCGGCTCGACGCAGAAGCTGCCGCTCTCCCAGGTCATCAGCCGGACGAACGCCGCCTCGCCGTCGAGCGGCCCGAGCTCCGCGTCAACCACCTGTCCGTCGCGAACCCAGACGCGCGCGGCGTGGCCGTACCCCTCGCAGCTGACCACCGCGCTCTGCTTCGCCGCGAGGAGCGCCTGCAACGCGTCGACCAGCCCGAGATCGCGCACCGATCCGGTGACCGCCGCCGCGCCCGCTCCCTGCGAAAGCTTGCGCCGCTCGAGCAGCGTCCGCACCCGGTGCACCAGCTCCTTGAGCAGGATGGGCTTGTGCAAGAAGTCGGCGGCGCCCGCCTCCAGCGCTCCGGCCGCCAGCGACTTGTCGGCGCTGGTGACGATGATCGGCAGCTCGAGGAGCTCGGGCTTTGCGCGCGCCGCGCGGACCACCGTCATCCCGTCCTTCGAGGGCAGGGCCGCCTCGCAGACCAGCAGATCCGGCGGCGCTGACAAGAGGCTCTGCAGCGCCTGCGCGCCGTCCGAGAACGTCTCCACCGCGAAGCCCGCCTTGCGCAGCGCCAGCTCGAGGATGCGCAGGCTGCGCGGATCCCCGTCGGCGACCAGCAGCCTGGGCTTCGGCACGGCCGCCTCCCTCAGCTCTTGCGCTTGCCGAAGAGCAGGCCCGAGAGCACGCCGCCTCCGGTCTTGCCCTGCTTTCCGCGGCGCTGCTCGATGAGGCGAAGCTCGAGCGCGGCGTCCGAGTGCGAAGGATCAAGCTCCAGCGCCTTGCGAAAAGCGTCGACGGCGGAGTCGGGATCGCGCGTGCGCCAGAGCACGCCCGCGACGTAGTAGGTGCGCGCGGTCACGCCGGGCGCCCGCAGCGCGCGGTTGATCAAGGACGCCGCCTCCTCCTTCGTCGCCGGCGAGCCCTTGGGGTCCGCTACCAGCGCCCACGCCAGCGCTGCCAGCGCGTCGCCGCTGGCGTCGAGGTCGACCGAGCGGCGCAGCTTGTTGATGGCGCCCTCGAAGTCGCGCTTCTTGAGCAGCACTTCGCCCATCTTCAGCGAGAGCACCGCCTCGTCCTTGCGGGTGGCGGGTTTGTTGCCGCCCGCTTTCTGCGCCTCGTAGCGGGCGCGCGCCTCCGCGGTGGCGATGGCGTCGTAGGCGTCCTTGAGCAGCCCGAACAGAGACTGCAGCTCGGGCTGCAGCCCGGCGAGGCCCGGCGCGCTGGAGCGGTCGGGATGGTAGCGCTTGGCGAGGCCCAGGTACGCATTCTTGATCTGGTCGTTGGACGCGGTCGGCGCGACGCCCAGCCGCGCATACGCATTCTGCCCCTGGGCCATGCGCGCGCGGGAGCGGACGTCATCGACGAAGCGCTGGTCTTCCGCCGAGAGCTCCCCCTCCTCGTAGTGCGCGCGCTTCTGCGGCGCCACCTGCACGGACCTGTTCTGGGCCTGATCGGCGGGCGGCGCCGAGGAGCCGAGGTTGCGCATTCCGCGCGCCACCATCTTCTTGCGCAGGTCGCGCGAGTGGCCCTCGTCCGATCTGCCGCTCTCGGGTTCCAGGGCGTGATCGAAGGTCGGCTCGTCGCGCGCCGTGCCCGTCGTACTCCCGCCCGCGGGGGCGCCCCAGCGGGGGGTACGATCGATCTCCAGCGGCTCCTCCTGCGGCTCGCGCGGCGGCCCGTCCGCAGTGGGCTCCATCTCGTCGAGCGAGAGCGAATCCACCCGCGCCAGCGCCTCGTCCTCGTCCACCGCCGCGCGGCGAGGGGGCGCCGAGTGCCGCACCGAGCCCGGCAGCAGAAGCTCCGGCTCGGGCTCCAATTCGTCGAGCGGCCTGGACCCCTGCAGCTGCGGCTCGGAGAAGGGATCGGTGGGCCGGGCGCCGCGCACCGGAGCTGGGTGCAACAGCTCGAGCTCGTCGTCTTGCGTCTCCCGTTCGGGAAGTGGATCGAGATCTTCGTGTTCGGGCTCGAGCTGCTCGAGCTCCGGCTCTCGCTGCGGCGGCTTCCGCGCTGCAGGCGGCGACTTCCGCGCCGCAGGCGACGGCTTGCGGACATCTGTTCCCGGCTTCCGCGCCTTGGGCGGCGGCCCTGGTGTTCGCGGAGGGGGCGCAGCGCGCGCCGGCGGGGGCGGCGCCGAGGACTGCGGCTGCAGCTCCGCTCCTCCGGCGAGCAGCAAGGCGACGACCAGCGCCTCTGCCCGCGTCTGCGGCAGCCGCGAGGCCCGCACGAACTCGTCCAGAGTCCGCGGCAGGGCCAGAAGAGCCGCGCCGCGCCGGTCGAGCGGCTCCAGCATCACCCGGTCCTGCAGCTCCGGCCAGTCGAGCGTGAGCCGCGCCGCGCGCTGGCCCATCCACTCCAATATGCGGCGGCGGCGCGGCTCGTGCTGCTCCTGCTCGAGCGCGTTGATGACGCAGGAGATGGGATCGACCACCACCTCGCGCGCCCAGGGGGGCGGCGGCTCCCAGCCGCGCCAGTCGTACTTGCCGCTGCTGAGCCCGAGGAGAGTGTTGAGGTTGGCGGTGTGCTGCGCGCCGAGCGCCGTGCGAAGCTGGTCGGCGGTGAGCAGGCCCTTCTCCACCAGCACCTCGCCGTGGCGCTGCCCTTTGGCCGACGCTTCCTCGCGGCTGGACTCGATGTCGAGCGCGGCGACCCAATCGTTGGCGAGCAGCACGTGGGCCAGCGTCTGGAAGCTCTTGAAGGGGCCGGTGCCGCACATGTCGCCGGCGCGGAAGAAGCAGCGGATCTCGGAGTCCTCGGTCTCCATCCACAGCGTCCCGCTGGCGCGGGAGCGGAACACCGCGGCCACGAGCTCGGGCGCGCTCGTTTCCGCCAGCTCACCTTGTGCGAGCGAGGGCAGGAGCTCGAAGGTGTCCACGGCGGCATCCTACCTGTTTTTCACTGCCGGCTGTGCCGTTCGAATCTGTCGGAGCGCCTCGTACAGCACGATGCCCGTGCAGGTGGAAAGGTTGAGGCTCCGGGCCGACGGCACCTCGATCATCGGCACGCGCACCCAGCGCGAAGGGAAGCGGTCGAGCGCGGCCTGGGGGAGGCCTGAGGCCTCGTCGCCGAGGATGAGCCAGTCGCCCGGCTGGAAGCGCGCCTCCCACAACCCGGTCTGGCCGCGGCCCGTGAAGAGGTGGACCCGCCCGTCGGTGAGCGACTCCGCCTCGACCAGCTCGTCGAAGGAGCCCCAGGTGGCGGCGTGCACCTTGTCCCAGTAGTCGAGGCCGGCGCGCTTGAGCCGCGCGTCGTCGATGGAGAAGCCGAGCGGCGCGACCAGGTGCAGCCGCGATCCGGTGACCGCGCAGAGCCGGGCGACGTTGCCCGTGTTGGGCGGAATTTTCGGCTCCACCAGGACGACGTTGAGCCGCGCCGCAGCGGCGTCGAGAAAGAGAGCTTGTGCGACCGGCGTTGGACCGGTATGCGGATCCGGCATGGCGGGGATCGCGATCATTGCCAATCCCAACGCGCGCCGCAACCGCGAGTGGCCGCTGGCGGCGCAGCAGCTCCGCAAAGCGGCGCCGGGAGCGCCGCTCTTCGAGACGCGCACGCCCGCGGAGCTGTCGAAGGCGGCGAGCCAGCTCGCTCGCGAGAGGCCGCGCGTCCTCGCCATCGCGGGCGGCGACGGCACCGTCACGCACACGGTCACGGCGCTGGCGCAGGCGATGGACGGACAGCTTCCCCCCTTGGCGCTGCTGGGCGGCGGCGCCTACGACTCGCTCGCGCCGCTCGGCGGGCGGGGCGATGCGGAGGATCGGCTGCGGCGGCTGGCTCTGGCGGTGGGTTCCGGCGCGGAGCTGAAGTCGGTCGAGCGCGACACGCTCAAGGTCGAGGAACGCTGCGGCTTCCGCTTCGGAGTCGGGCTGCCGGTCCGCTTCATCGAGGCCATCTGCGCGACCGGCAGCAACGGGCCCTGGGCGAGCACGCGCGTTCTGGCGCAGGTGTTCGGGTCTTCGCTGGCGGTGGGGACGCTGGCCCGCAAGCTGTATGCGCTGATGGATTTGCGCGTCAGCCTCGACGGCGAGGAGTGGCCCCGGGTGCCGATCTACGGGCTCGTCTGCTCTTCGGTGGCGGAGGCCGGGCTCGGGCTGCGGCCGTTCCGGCGCGCCACCGAGCAGCCGGGCGCGTTCCAGGCGCTGGGGCTGACCGCCGGGCCGCGCCAGTTCGCGCTGGAGCTGCCGCGGCTGCTCTTGGGATTTCCCGCGCGCCGCGATCGGCTGATCGAGGGCGTCGGCGAGAAGCTGGAGCTGTCGGCGCGCGCGCCGGTCTCCTGGCTGCTCGACGGCGAGATCTACTCGAGCGCCACGGGAAAGCTGACCGTCTCGCTGGGGCCGCGCGTCTCGCTGGTGCGGGCATGAGCTCGAGGCGGCTGGTGAACAGCCGCAACGGCGCAGTGCTCGCGGAGCGCGTCGAGCGCGCGGCGTCGGTGCGGGCCCGGCTGCGCGGCCTGCTCGGGCGCGCCGCGCTGCCGGACGGCGAGGCGCTCGCCATCGAGCCCTGCACTTCCATCCACACCTTCTTCATGCGCTTCGCCATCGACGTGGCCTTCCTCTCGCGCGAGGGCCGCGTGGTCCGCGCCATCTCCGATCTGAATCCGTGGCGTGCCACCCGCATCTATCCGTCGGCCGCGTTGGCAGTCGAGCTGCCCGCCGGCACGCTGCGCCGCACCGGCACCGTGGAGGGCGACGCGTTGGCCTTCGAGGTTTGACCCGCCGTCCGCCGCTTTGCTAGCTTCGATTCCCCTCACCCCGGCACGCGCCCAATGCAAATCCGCCACGCAGCCCGATCCGACGTGGGCATGAAGCGCGACAACAACGAGGACAACCTGCTCGTCTTCCCGGAGCAGAACGTCTTCGCGGTGTTCGACGGCATGGGCGGCCACGCCGCCGGCGAGGTGGCCTCGGCCATCGCCGCCAGCGAGGTTAAGGAGTTCTTCGACTTCACCGGCAAGGACGAGGACGCCACCTGGCCCTTCAAGGGCGACCGCGGGCGCAGCTACGACGAGAACCGCGCCGTCACCGCCATCAAGCTCGCCAACGCCCGCATCATCGAGCAGAGCAGGCAGGACGGCGCCAAGAAGAACATGGGCACCACCGCGGTGATGGTGCACTTCGTCGAGCGCAGCGGCGCGGGCCCGCGGGCGCTGGTCGCGCACGTCGGCGACAGCCGCGTCTATCTCTTCCGCTCGGGCGCGCTCCAGCGCATCACCATCGATCACTCGCTGGTCGAGGAATACCTGCGGCTGGGGAAGATCACCGAGGAAGAAGCGAAGAGCTTCCCGCAGAAGAACGTCATCCTGCGCGCGCTCGGGCAGCACAAGCAGGTGGAGGTGGAGATCAACGTCTGGGAGCCGCAGGCGGGCGACATCTTCCTGCTCTGCTCCGACGGGCTGTCGGGGATGATCACCGATGCGGCGATGCAGGGCATCTTGCAGAAGCAGAGCCGAAATCTCGATCTCGCGGCCAAGAAGCTGATCGACGCCGCCAACGCGAACGGCGGCGCCGACAACGTCACCGTCATCCTGGCCCAGTATCAGCCGAACTAGGCCGGCCTACCGCAGCGCCGAGAGCCTCTGTTGGAACTGGCGCTCGTCCCAGCGCGGCGATCCGCGCAGCGGCGCGGCCAGCTGCGCGCAGGCGGGTCGGGCGGCGCGCTCACAGAAGAAGGTCGCTTCGGCGGCGACGATGGGCAGGGACGATTCCAGCCGCTCCGGCGCGCGGAGCGCGGTTTGCGCCTGCGCCAACGCCTCGGCGAAGCGCCCCTGCGCGGCGAACAGCGCGGCGACGAAGTAGCAGTGCCACGGATCGGTGGACGGATACCGCTCGAGCAGCCGCAGCTTCTCCTCGACCGAAAGATCGCTCTGCGCGTAGACCGCGCGCGCATAGGCCTGCGCCGCGAACGGGTAGTCGGGCGCGCGCGCTTCCAGCTCCTCGGCCACCTGTAGTCCTTCCTTCGCCCGGCCCTCGTCGACGAGCACCGAAGACCAGCGCGCCGACGCCGTGAGCGCTCCTTCCACGCGCGCGGCGTGCTCCCACAGGCGCACGTCCGACGACCAGGTCGGGGCGAGCCGCACCGAACCGACGAAGAGCAGGGCGATCACCGCAGCGCCCGAGATCTGTTGTTCGCGCCGGGGCAGCTTTTCCAGCGCCTCGGCCAGCAGGCACGCGAGCCCCGCGCCGGGCAGGAGCAGATAGGTGTCGGAGACGAAGATGTTGGTCATGCGGACGGTCACCGGCGCGAGGGGAAAGGCGAAGAACGCCAGCCACAAGGCGGCGCACCGGCCGAGCAGGATCAGCGCGGCCGCGGCGGCGAGCAGCAGGGCGGCGAGGCCGACGAGGCCCAGCGGGCTCGCGGCATCGTACGCAGCCGCGAGCCGCACCGGCAGCGCCAGGTTGAAGAACGAGCGCCCCAGCGCGCGCAGCGAATCGAGCGGTCCCGCTTCGACGAACTTGGCGGCGCCCCCTCTCGTGTAGGCGCCTCGGTAATAGGCGAGGTTCAGCGCGCCCGCGACGGCGAGAAGCGGCGCGCAGCAAAGCGCCACGGCAAGCGCCGGCCGCCTGCGCTCCCTGGGCGCGAAGGACGCTCTCAGCATCGCCCAGAGAGGCCACAGCAGCGCGATGGGCTGCGAGAGCAGCGCGAGCGCGTAGGCAACCACCGCTGCCGCCGCGTTGCGACGCCGCGCGCCGTTGCACAGCCGCTCCAGGAAGAGCGTCGCCAGCAGCGTGAAGAGGCATGCGAGCAGATGCTTGCGGGCGGAGATCCACGCCACGCTGCCCACGAACGCCGGGTGCACGGCGAAGCCCAACGTCACCGCCGCGGCGACTCCTTCCGGGCGCCCCGTGGCGCGCAGGAGAGCCCAGAGCGTGAGACAGATCGCCGCCCAGAGCACGAGGTTGGTGAAGTGCAGCGTGTGCCCGCCGAGGCGCAGATCGAGCCAGAGGGAGAAATCGCGCAGCGGCTCCAGATCGAGGATGCGCCCGGCGCGCACCGCCGCCGGATACGCCGCGAACGATGCCAGGGAGCGCAAGGGCGCGAGCAGCGTGCGGTCATCGCGCGAAAGCACCGGGTTCTGCGCCGCCAGCGGGCCGTAGATGGCGGCGATCGCCGCCACCAGGACCGCCGCCCACAATGCCCTGCGCCGCATCGGCGGAACCTAACTCAGGAGTTGCCACACGAGCCAGCGTCCGGTAGTCGCGGCCGCCGCAGGGGACTTCCCCGCTTGGCGGGGAAGATGTCGCCGAAGGCGACAGTCGCCAGTCGGGCCGCCACGCCGGCGAGGCGGGCTTAGCGACTACGCCTGCGGCCGTTACAATGGCCCCATGGGATCCCTTCGCCTCCCCACTCCCGAAGAGGCGCTGCCGGGCCGCGCCGAGCCGATGCGCGTGCCGCCGCGTCACACCGTCCTTGGAACGCCGCTGCAGGCGCCGTTTCCTGAAGGATCGGAGCGCGCCCTCTTCGGGCTCGGCTGCTTCTGGGGCGCCGAGCGGAAGTTCTGGCAGCTGGACGGCGTCTACACTACCGCCGTCGGCTATGCCGGCGGCTCCACCAGGAATCCGACGTACCGCGAGGTCTGCTCGGGCGCGACCGGGCACACCGAGGCCGTGCTGGTCGGGTACGATCCGCGCAAGATCTCCTATGCCGAGCTGCTGAAGACGTTCTGGGAGAGCCACGATCCGACCCAGGGCATGCGCCAGGGCAACGACGTCGGGACGCAGTACCGCAGCGCCATCTACGCGACCACCGACGCGCAGCGCGCCGAGGCCGAAGCCTCGCGCGAGGCGTACCAGCGGGCGCTCAGCGCGTCGCGGCTCCGGCGCATCACGACGGAGATCGCGGGCGAGCCGGCCTTCTACTACGCCGAGGACTACCATCAGCAGTACCTGGCGAAGAACCCGGGCGGTTACTGCGGGCTCGGCGGCACCGGCGTCTCCTGCCCGGTGGGCCTCGCCAAGGCCGCCGCACAAACTTAAACGCAAACGCACACACAAACTCAAACACAAACACAAACGCGTTTGAGTTTGCGTTTGTGTTTGTGTTTGCGGGGCACTGGCGTTTGAGTTTGCGTTTGCTTTTGCGCCGCGGCCGCGGCTGTCAGCAGTCGACTCGCACGCCGGGCGCGGCCAGCTGATCGACAACGCGCTCGCCCGCCGCGATATGGGTGAAGTCCCAGACTGCCGCGCGCTCCAGTTCGGCGCCCGCATCGACGCGCACGCCCGCCCCTAGCACGACACCAGATCCGATGCGTGCGCCCGCCGCCACGTTGACGCCCTCGCGGATCAAGACCGGCCCCCGCAATTCGACGTCGACGCGCGCCTGCGGGTGCACGAAGACGCCGGGCGCGCGCTCCAAAAGCCCGGCGAACGGATCGGAGCCGGGACGGAAGCGCTCCATCCCCACCCGGCCCTCGAGCACGTCGAGGTTCGCTCGCAAGAGCGAGCGCGGCGCGCCCAGGTCGCCCCAGTACCCATCCTGAAGGTAGCCGTGCACCTTGGCGCCGTCGTGGATCAGCCGCACGTAGGCGATGCGGTTGATGTCGCTTTCGCCGCCCGCCGGCAGCCGCGCGAGCAGCTCCGGCTCGGCGATGTGCACGCCGGTGAAGTGCATCTTGACGAGCCCCGGCTCGGGCGGCATGCCGCGGCCGGCGATGCGGCGGACGTTGAAGTCCTTGTCCACCTCGACCGCGCCGTAGGTCGCGCCCTTGGGATACGGCGCCAGCACCATGGTGGCGACGGCCCGCGCGGCGCGGTGCGCGGCGAGCGCGGCGACCAGGTCGACGTCGAAGAGCATGTCGCCGTTGAGCAGGAAGAAGGTGCCTGCGCCGAGCATCGCCTGCGCCCGCCGCACGCCGCCGCCGGTGCCGAGGATGTGCTTGTCCTCGCGCGACACCTGGATGCCGAGCGAGAGCTGCGCGGCGATCTCGCGCGCCCCCTTCTCCATTTCCGCGGCGAGGTGGTGCGTGTTGATGGCGAGGTCGCGCACGCCCGCGTTCTTGAGCAGCGCGAAGTTGTAGCGCAGGAGCGGCAGCCCGCAGAGCGGCACCAGCGGCTTGGGCAGCTTGTCGGTCAGCGGTCTGAGGCGCGTGCCGAAGCCCGCGCAGAGGACCATCGCCTTGATCATTCCAGCGCGGGCGCCGCGTCCGCAGGCGGCCTGCGCAGGAAGCGCAAGAGCGCCGCGCCGCGGCCTTGCAGGAGCGACACCAGCCCGACGTAGAAGAAGCCCCATTGGAAGAGGAGCAGGAAGGGCAGCGAGAACCAGACGCCTTTGTCGAGCGCGAACCAGATGGCCGAGGTGAGGTACGCGCCCAGCGCCAGCTCGAGCAGCGGCTGCGCGGTCCGCAGGGTGCGGTAGCGCACCTTGAGCCAGCTCTTGCCGAGGCGCCTCGGCCCTAGCAGTCCGAGCTTGGGGGTGCGGGTGAAGCCGGTCTCGTAGCCGACCATCGCCTCGATCACGGCCTTGGACTGGTTGACGCACATGCCGATGCCGAGCGCCATGATGAAGGGCAGGTACTTGACTCGCTGCCACCAGGGCATGCCGATCTCGCGCTGGCTCGCGATGTAGAACATCACCACGCTCATGGTGGCGGTCCAGAAGAACGGCAGGTCGAGCATGAGCACTTCGTACCAGCCGTGCTTGAAGCGGATGACCATGCTGACCGGCATCAGCACGGTGAGGAGGATCATCAGCGGATAGGTGAAGTTCGCGGTGAGGTGGAAGAACGCCTCGACCTTCACCTGGCGCGGCAGATCGGACTTGAGGATCCGCGGCAGCAGCTTGCGCGCCGTCTGGATGCTGCCCTTCGCCCAGCGGTGCTGCTGCGACTTGAAGGCGTTCATCTCCACCGGAACTTCCGCCGGAGAGACGACGTCGGGCAGGTAGACGAACTTCCAGCCCTTGAGCTGCGCGCGGTACGAGAGGTCGAGATCCTCGGTCAGCGTGTCGTGCTGCCAGCCGCCGGCGTCCTCGATGGTGCTCCGCCGCCACACGCCGGCGGTGCCGTTGAAGTTGAAGAAGCGCCCGCTGCGGTTGCGCGCGGTGTGCTCGATGACGAAGTGGCCGTCGAGGAAGATGGCCTGTGCCTGCGTCAGGTGGCTGTAGTCGCGGTTGAGGTGCTCCCAGCGGACCTGCACCATGCCGATGCGCGGATCGGTGAAGTGATCGACCGACCTTTGCAGGAAGTCCCGGCCGGGCACGAAGTCCGCGTCGAACACCGCCACCAGCTCGCCTCGG
>WNFI01692502.1_pt1 | contig 20732 bp, 18 predicted proteins | sample 5400471 | NCBI WGS metagenome assembly WNFI01 (sample SAMN13153348, study PRJNA577476) | soil metagenome | isolation source: 100 cm saprolite on Douglas fir-dominated hillslope | place: USA:California | collected 2013-09-17
CGGAGCGCCCCGAGGGACGCTCGCGGCCGATGTCGGCGATGAACGCCTTGTCGATCTTCAGCACGTCGACCGGCAGATGGCGCAGGTGCGACAGGCTCGAGAACCCGGTGCCGAAGTCGTCGATCGCGATGCGCACGCCCAGCGCGCGCAGCTTGGCGAGCACGATGCTCGCGCTCTCGACGTCGCGCACCATGCTGGTCTCGGTGATCTCGAACTGCAGGAACGCCGGCTCGCAGCCCGCCGTTTCCATGATGCGCTTGAGGTCGGTCACCATCGCGGCGTCGCGCAGCTGGCTCGCGGACAGGTTCACGCTCACCACGATCGGCAGGCCGGCGGCGCGCCACGCGCACGCCTGCCTGCACGCATTCTCCAGGACCCAGTGGCCCACCGCGTGGCCGAGGCCGGATTCCTCCGCATGCGGAATGAATCCCTGCGGCAGCATCAGCCCGTGCTCGGGATCGCGCCAGCGCAGCAGCGCCTCGGCGCGCAGCACCTCCCCGGTCGCGATCTCGACGATCGGCTGGTAGTAGAGCGTGAGCTCCCCCTCGCGCAGCGCGCGGCGTAGCGCCGTCTCGACCTGCAGGCGGCGGGTGCGCCGCGAGGCGAGCTCAGCGGAGAACACGCGGAAACCGTTTCGCCCCAGCTCCTTCGCGTGGTACATCGCCGCGTCCGCGTTCTTGAGCAGCGTCTCGGCGTCGACGCCGTCGTCGGGGTGCAGCGCGAGCCCGAGGCTGCCGCTCACGTGGATCTCGTTGCCCTCGACCTGGAACGGCCGGCGCACCTCCTCGAGGATCATGCGCGCGACGCGCTCGGGCGCGCCCTCGTCGGTCAGATCCTCGAGCACCACCACGAATTCGTCCCCCGAGATGCGCGCGAGCAGGTCGCTCTCGCGCAGCGCCGCGCGGATGCGCCGCGCGAGCTCCTTCAGCAGCAGGTCGCCCACGCGGTGGCCGAGCGTATCGTTCACGTCCTTGAAATGGTCGAGGTCGAGGAACATCACGCCCACGCGGTGGCGCGCGCGCCGCGCCCGCGCGAGCGCGCCCTCGAGCCGGTCGTGCAGCAGCACGCTGTTGGGCAGGCCCGTGAGGCCGTCGTGCGTGGCCATGTACTGCAGGCGCTCCTCGGCCTGGATGCGCGAGGAGACGTCCTGGGCGAGCGACAGGATCGAGATCACGCGCCCATTGGTGTCGCGCAGCGCCGAGTTGTGCCACTCGACCCAGATCACCGAGCCGTCCTTGCGATAGTTGCGGTGGCGCAGCGTCGCGTGCCGCGTGCGGCCCTCGGCGAGGTCGAGGATCATGCGCGAGGCGCCGTGCTGGTCCTCCTCGTAGACGTGGCGCCACGAGGCGAACGTGCGGCCGAGCATGTCGGCGGCGTTCCAGCCGAAGATCGATTCCGCCTGCCCCGACCAGCGCACGATGCGCAGGTCCGTATCCCACTCGATCACGGCGAGCGGCGTGTTGTCGAAGTGTGCCGAGAGGATGGTGTGCGCGCGGCGCAGCTTCTCCTCGACCACCTTCTGCTCGTGGATGTCGCTCGTGGTCGCGTAGTAGCCGAGATACTCGCCGCCCGCGAAGCGCGGCGTGAGGCGCACCGTCATCCCGATGTACTCGATGAACGCGTCGTTCACGTAGCGATAACGCGTGCCGGCATCGACGTAGCACATCGGCGTCGGGATCGAGTCGATCACCTGGCGCAGCTGCCGTTCCTTGTCCTCGATCTCGGCCTGCGCGAGCTTGATCTCGTGGATGTCGGTGGACACCGCGTAGTAGCCGACGACCTTGCCGTTCTCGTCGCGTCGCGGCGAAAGGCGCACGCGCACCCAGCGGTCCGAGCCGTCCGGCACCCGGAAGTAGCGCTCGTAGCTCGCTTCCTCGCCGCGCATCGCGCGATCGAGGTACGGCTTGATCTCGGCGTAGACCTCGGGCGAGTACGCGGCCTCGGGGAACTTGCCGAGCGCGAAGTCGCGTGTGAAGCCACGGCTCTGGAGGAAGACGTTGTTCACGAACGTGCACCCGCGCTCGAGGTCCACGTACGCGATCGCCTCCGGGATGTTCTCGGCGAAGAAGCGCAGCTCCTCCTCGCGCGCGGCGGTCTCCTGCTGCGCCTGCTTGATCTCGGTCACGTCGTGGCTCACCACGTACATCCCGATCACCGCGCCCGCAGGATCGAAATGCGGCACGGCCTTCACGTGCAGCCACTGCTTGGCTCCGTCGGCCCGCGTGGTGACGCGCTCGTAGGTCACCTCCTCGCCGCGGTCGAACACCTTCTGCGTGCGCTCGGCGATCCACGCCGCGGTCTCCGGCCCCATCAGCTCGCCCGTGGTGCGCCCCACGATGTCCTGCTGCGTGCTGCCGCGCTGCTGTGCGAAGTGGCGGTTGGCGAAGACGATGCGCCGGCTGCGGTCGAGGTAGGCGACGGCGTCGGGGATGTTGTCGGTGTAGAGGCGAAGCTGCGCTTCCTGCTCGCGCAGCCGCTCCTGGGCCACCTTGATCTCGTGCACGTCCGACGAGACGATGTAGTAGCCGTTGAAGCGGCCCTCGACCATGATCGGCGCGAGCACCACCTGGTGCCAGCGCGGCTCGCGGCCGGCGAGCTCGATCAGGCGTTCGTGCATGCACGTCTCGCCGCGGCGCAGCCGCTCGACGTAAGGTTCGAAGAATTCGGCGCTCGCGCTCCCCAGGACCTCGCTCACCTTGCGCCCGACGATGCGCTCGAGCGGCACGCCGCGGCTTTCCTGGAACATCTTGTTCGCGAAGACGTAGCGGAATTCGCGGTCCACCACGGCGATCGGCCCCGGGATGTTCTCGGCGAAATGGCGCAGCTGCGATTCCTTTGCCTCCTGGGCCTCGCGCAGCTGGTGGTCCTGCTCGATGTCGATCAGCACGATGAGCACGCCGAGCACGGTGCCCGCCGCGTCGCGGTCGGGGATCATCGTGCCTCGGATGTGGCGTTTCTCGCGCCCGGGCCAGAGCGCCTCGCGCTCGAAGGTGATCGGCTCGCCGGCGAGCGCGCGGCTGATGAGCGGCGCGGCGGCGGCCGCGACCTCCGGCGTCATCACCTCGTCGATGCCGGTGCCGATCATCGCCTCGCGCGTGCGCCCCGACCACTCGCAGCTCGGCCGGTTGGCGAAGCGGATCACGCGGTCGCGATCGACGTACGTGATCGGGAATCCGACCGAGTCGATGATGAGCGAGAGCTGGCGCTCGCGCTCGGCGAGCGCCGCCTCGGCGTCCTTGAGCTGCTGGATGTCGACCAGCACCACGAGGACGCCCTCGACGTCGTCGGCCGCGTCGCGCACCGGCAAGTAGTGCGCGCGCATCCAGCGTCCGGCGTTCGGGCCTTCGATCGTGCGGCGGTTGAAGACCTCGGCGTGGCCGGCGAGCGCGCGCTGCATGTGGACGCGACGGTCGTCGCGCGGCGTGCGGTTGAACACTTCGTCCGGCGTGCGTCCGGGGAAGGAGCTGGCGGCGAATCCCGAATGCGCGGCGTAGGCGGGATTCACGTAGTGGTAGCGCAGGTCGCGGTCGAGCAGGCACGCCGGCAGGCCGAGCACGTCGAGCGCCGGCGCCAGCGATGCGACCCGCGCGGCGAAGGCCGTGCGGGAGACCGTATCGAGGGTGTCCACGGTGCATTGTCCCTCGCCGGAACGGTACACTGCCAGTCCGTCCGTCTGCCGGTTCCGACCGCATGAACCTCCATCGCCTGCTGGCGGCCCGCGAGGCCGAGAAAAGGCCCGTCCGCGTGGTGCTCGTGGGGGCGGGCAAGTTCGGTTCGATGTACCTCTCGCAGGCGCGGCGCACCGCCGGAATCCACATCCTCGCGGTGGCCGACCTCGCGCCCGATCGCGCGCACGCTTCGCTCGGCCGCGTGGGCTGGAGCGAGGAGCGCCATGCCGCGCGCTCGCTCGACGAAGCGGCGAAGGGTGGCGCGACTTTCGTGACCGACGATGCGATGGCGGCGATCGCGCATCCGGCCACCGAGGTCGTCATCGATGCGACGGGGCACCCGGCCGCGGGAATAAGCCATGCGCTCGCCTGTTGCAGGCAGCGCAAGCACATCGTGATGGTGAACGTGGAAGCCGACGCGCTCGCCGGCCCGCTGCTCGCGCGCCGCGCCGCCGAAGCCGGCATCGTCTATTCGCTCGCGTACGGCGACCAGCCCGCGCTCGTCTGCGAGCTCGTCGACTGGGCGCGCACCGCGGGCTTCACCGTGGTCGCCGCGGGCAAGGGCACCAAGTACCTTCCCGCATACCACGCCTCGACGCCGAAGACGGTTTGGGGCCACTACGGCTTCAGCGAGGAAATGGTCGCGAAGGGCGATTTCAACGCGCAGATGTTCAACTCGTTCCTCGACGGGACGAAGAGCGGCATCGAGATGGCGGCGCTCGCCAACGCGACCGGCCTCACGCCCGCGCCCGAAGGCCTCTCATTTCCGCCGTGCGGCGTGGACGACCTGCCGCGCGTGCTGCGTCCGCGCGCCGCGGGCGGGTCGCTGCACCACGCGGGCCAGGTCGAGGTGATCTCGAGCCTCGAGCGCGACGGCCGTCCCGTGTTCCGCGACCTGCGTTGGGGCGTGTACGTGACGTTCTCGGCCGAGCACGAATACGTTCGCCGCTGCTTCCACGAATACGGCATCGTCACCGATCCCTCGGGCGAGTGCGCGTCGATGTACAAGCCCTCCCACCTCATCGGGCTCGAGCTCGGCGTGAGCGTCGCGAGCGCCGCGCTGCGCCGCGAGGCCACGGGCGCCGCCACCGGATGGCGCGGCGACTGCGTCGCGACCGCGAAGCGTGCGTTGCGCGCGGGCGAGATGCTCGACGGCGAAGGCGGCTACACCGTGTGGGGCAAGCTCATGCCCGCCGCCGATTCCGCCGCGAAGCGCGCGCTTCCCATCGGCCTCGCGCACAAGGTGAAGGTGAAGCGCGACCTCGCGGAGGGCGCGACGGTGAGCTGGGACGACGTCGACTTCGACGCGGCGTCCGAGGCCGTGAAGCTGCGCCGCGAGATGGAGCGCGCGTTCGGCGGCGGCATCGCGATGGCGGCCGACTGATGGGCAAAGCCGCCTACGCAATAGCGCTCGCCTTCGCGGCGGGCGCCGACCACGCCCGCGGCGGCGAGCGCCGAGATCCACGCTACCGAGGAGCGCGGCGGCGTGATGCACATGCATGCGCTCGACGCGCTGCCGCTTCCCGCCGGGCGCCGCGTCGAGCTCAAGCCCGGCAGCTTCCACATCATGCTCGTCGGCCTCACGCGCGCGTTGTCGGCCGGCGAGCGCGTGCCGCTCACCTTCACGATCGAGGATCGCAACGGACGGCGCACGCGCGTGGAGGTGCGCGCGGAGGTGAGGGCGCTCGGCCGATGAAGCTGCGTACCCGGCTCGCGCAGGGCGGGCGCGTCGCGCGCTCGCAGCCCGGCACGGTGAACATCCCGGTCGCGCGCGCCTCGACCGTCACCTTCGGCTCGGTCGCGCAGATGGAGGAGATCCAGAAGCGCTTCGACGCCGACGAGCCGGTCCCGACGTACGGCATGCTCAACATGCCGCTGCGCGTCGCGTTCGAGGAAGTGATGGTCGAGCTCGAAGGAGGGCATCGCGCGGCCACGCTGCCCTCGGGCCTCGCGGCGAACGCGGTCGCGATCATGGCGTGCGTCAACGCCGGAGACCACATCCTCGTCACCGACAGCGTGTACGCGCCGGTGCGGCGCTTCTGCCTGCGCACCATGGCGCGCTACGGCGTCGAGACCACGTTCTACGATCCGCTCGTGGGCGCGGACATCGCCAAGCTCGTCAAGCCCAACACACGGCTCGTGTACGTCGAGTCGCCCGGCTCGCACACGTTCGAGATGCAGGACATTCCCGCCATCGCGAACGTCGCGCACGCACGCGGCGCGGCGGTGGTGCACGACAACGCGTGGGCGACGGGCGTGTTCTATCGCTCCTTCGACCACGGGGCCGACATCGTCGTGCAGCCGGGCACGAAGTATCCCGCCGGCCACTCGGACGTCATCATCGGCTCGGTGATCGCGAACGAGAAATACTGGCCCGCGGTGCGCGACGTGTCGCGCGACTTCGGGCAGATGGCGAGTCCCGACGACGTGTTCCTCGCGCTGCGGGGCATGCGCACGCTCGAAGTGCGGCTGCGCCAGCACGAGAAGAGCGCGATGCAGCTCGCGCGGTGGCTGCGCGGGCATCCGGCGGTCGCGCGCGTGCTCCATCCCGCGCTCGAGGACGATCCCGGCCACGCGATCTGGAAGCGCGATTACCTCGGGTCGAGCGGGCTCTTCGGCGTGGAGTTCAAGCCATGCGGCGACCGCGGGCTCGCCGCGTTCATCGACTCGCTCGAGCTCTTCGCGCTCGGCTACAGCTGGGGCGGATTCGACAGCCTCGTCGTGCCGCAGAACATCCACAAGTCGCGCAGCGTGCGGCCGTGGAAGGGCGGCCCGCTCATCAGGCTGCAGATCGGCCTCGAGGATCCGGACGACCTTTGCGCGGACCTCGAGCGCGGGCTCGCGAAGCTCAAGACGGCGTGATCCCGCCGGAAGCCGCGGCTCTCGCCGCGGCGGTCGCCGAAGCCACGGGGGAATCGTTCCACGCGCTCCACGCGACACCGGTCGGCGGAGGCTGCATCCATGCGGCGCTGCGCATCGACGGCGAGACGCCCGGCGGCGAGCGCAGCTACTTCGCGAAGGTGAACGACGCCGACGCGGCGCCGATGTTCGCCGCCGAGGCCGATGGGCTCGCCGCACTCGCCCAGACACGCACCGTTCGCGTTCCGGGCGTGATCGCGCAGGGCGCGGATGCCGGGCGCGCCTGGATCGTGCTCGAGTGGCTGGAGCTCGCGGCGCTCGAGGCGAAAGCCGGCGCGGCCCTCGGCGCCGCGCTCGCGGCGTTGCACCGCGTCCCGCACGAAAGGTTTGGTTGGCCCCGCGACAACTTCATCGGCTCCAATCCGCAGCTGAACGGTTGGAGCGACGACTGGCATGGGTTCTGGCGCGATCGCCGCCTTCACGCGCAGCTGCGCCTCGCCGCGCACAACCGGCTGCCCTCGAAGCTCATCGACCGCGGCGAACGGCTCGCGGCCGACTGCGGCGCGTTCTTTCGCGGCTATCGGCCGGCCGCATCGCTGCTGCACGGCGACCTGTGGGGCGGCAACGCATCGGGCACCGCGCACGGCGCTCCCGTCGTCTTCGATCCTGCCGTCTACGTCGGCGATCGCGAAGCCGACCTCGCCATGATGGAGCTCTTCGGAGGATTTCCGCGCGAGGCGATGGCGGCGTACGTCACGGATTTTCCGCTCGACGACGGATACACTGTGCGGCGCGAACTGTATAACCTGTACCACGTGCTGAATCATGCGAATCTCTTCGGTGCCGGCTATGTCGGACAGGCCGCGCGGCACGTCGACAGATTGCTGGCGGAGATCCGGTAAGTGAATTGCGGGATGGCGCGATGACGCGTCGGATCCTCGTGGTCGACGACAACGCCGACGCGGCCGACAGCCTCGTCATGCTGCTGCAGGTGCGCGGCGACGATGTGCGCGTCGCCTACGACGGCGAGGAGGCCGTCGCCGCGGAAGCGGACTTCCGGCCCGAGGTGCTGCTGCTCGACATCGGCATGCCGAAGCTGTCCGGATACGAGGTCGCGCGCCGCGTGCGCGACCTGCGGGGGCCCGGGATCCTCATCGTCGCGATCACGGGCTGGGGACAGGAGGAAGACCGCCAGCGCGCACGCGAAGCCGGATTCGACCGCCACTTCACCAAGCCCGTGGATTACGCCGCGCTGCTCGAGGTGATCGACCACGCCCTTCCCGGATGAAGGACGCCCCGGCGCCGGAGCGCGGACCGGGGGATCGTAGAATCGCGCGATGTTGAAGATCGCGTTCCGGCCGCTCACGCCCGACGACCTGCAGCAGGTCTTCCTCTGGCTCATCCGTCCGCACGTCGTGCGCGGCTATGCGCCGGCGCCGAGCTCGTTCATGGAAGTCGTGGCGAAGTACGGCCCGCGCACGGTCGACGGCAACGTCGTGAAGTCCTTCATCGCCGCCGTCGATGGCCGCGACGCGGGCTACGTCCAGGCGTACGACGTCGCGGCTTTTCCCGACTACGCCGCGCTCACCGGATGCGCGCAAGGCACGTCGTCCATCGACCTTTTCATCGGCGAGCCGGATTTCCTCCATCGCGGCGTCGGCAGCCGCCTCATCGACCGCTTCGTGAGCGAGATCGTGTTCGCGCGGCCCGGCGTGCGGGCGTGCATGGCGGGCCCCGCGGAGGGAAACCTCGCGTCGGTCCGCGCGTTCGAGAAGGCCGGGTTCCGGCGCTGGAAAGTGATCCGCGACGGCGACGCGCCGCCGGAATGCCTGCTGCTGCGCGAGCGCGATGCCGACGTCGCGATCGCGCCCATCGTGCTCGAGCGCGACGCGCCGACGTGCATCGCGTTCCGGCGCGATTCGTTCCGCGCGAGCTTCGGAACGCTCGAGGGTTGCGACGAGGAGATGGGCGCCGACGGCTCGTTGTATCTCGCGAAGCTGCGCGCGCGCATCGCGCAGGTGCCCGAGGGGAATACGCACGTGTGGCACGATGGCCGGATCGTGGGCCAGACCGAGATGCGGCTCTCCGACGAGCCGTCGGCCGGCTACGTGAACCTCTTCTATCTCGTGCCCGAATGGCGCCGTCGCGGCGTCGGGCGCCTGCTGCACGATCACGCGGTCCGGGTGTTCGCCGATCGCGGCTTGCGCGCGATCCGGCTCAGCGTCGCGCGCACCAACGAAGCGGCGATCGCGTTCTACCGCAGGCTCGGCTGGAGGCGCATCGGCACGCGCCCCAACAAGGAAACGATGGAGATCCTCGAGCTGCCGCTATGAGCGCGATCCGCGTCGTACGCCGGGACGACGCCGCGCAGATCCTCGCGATCTACGCGCCGAACGTGACCGAAGGCTTCGTCTCCTTCGAGACCGAGGTGCCGACCGCGGACGAGATGCGCGCGCGCATCGCGAACACGCTCGCCGCCCATCCGTGGCTGGTGCACGACGACGCCGGCGAGATCCTCGGCTACGCGTACGCGAGCAAGCATCGCGAGCGCGCGGCGTATCAATGGTCCGCCGACGTTTCCTGCTACGTGCGCGTGCAGGCGCGCGGCCGCGGCATCGGCAAGGCGCTCTATATGGAGCTGCTGCGCGTGCTCGAGGCGCAGGGATTCCGCAACGCGTACGCCGGCATCGCGCTGCCGAACGAGGCGAGCGTGCGGCTGCACGAGTCCGTCGGATTCACGCCGATCGGCGTCTATCGCGGCGTCGGCTTCAAGCGCGGCGCGTGGCGCGACGTGGGATGGTGGGGCCGCCGGCTGGGGGACCTTGCGTCGGAACCCGCGCCGCCGATCCCTTTCGCTTCGCTCTAGTCCGCAACGGCAAGCGCGGGTCGCGGGTATTCGACCAGCTTCGCCGCCTTGCGCTCGAACGCGTCGCGCTTGACGAGCAGTTTCTCCTGCCGCCGCGAGATGAGCGGATAGTGCCGCAGCTCCGTGATGCGATCGTGCGTCGACCAGCACGACTTGGCGGACGTGATCCATTCTTCCGCAGGAATGCGGCGCAGGTCGAAGGAAGCGGAATAGCTGCGCAGCGTCTTGTGGCCGCGGCGGTTCGAGTACTCGTGGAAGTACGACAGCGCGAGCTCGCGCAGCGTGCGGTAGATCGGATCGCGGTAGCGCAGCGGTGCGCCGTTGGTCTTGGAGATCGCGCCCCACGCGCCGTGACGCCGGAAAAGCGTGAGCACGTGGGGAAAATCGCTCTCGTGGCAATCGAGATGCATCACGAGCGGGGGCTCGCCATGCACCCAAAGGGCGGCGGCCGCCAGCAGCGCGCCCTCGATGCAGTGCGCCCGGCGTTGCCGCAGCACCTCGCGCACCGACAGCACCGTTTCGCCGCCGATCTCGTGGTTGATCGGGGTCGCGTTGAGGAATGCCTGGATCTTCTGCGGCGTCGACAGGCGGTCGAGGGCGGCGAACTCCCCGCGCGTGAGGCCCAGGTCCTCACGGCGGGCGAAGCGCCTTCTGGCGAGCGCCCGGTCGCCGTTGCCGTGGCCGTTGCCGGCTCCGTTCCCGTTGGACTTGCCGTTGCCTGACGCCATTTCGTAATGGCGCGGCCTTCGCGCAGCAAGAGGACACGATCCGCGACCCGGAAGGCGTGGTCGGGATCGTGCGTCGTCAGCAGGATCGAGACACCGGCGTCGCGCAGCCCCGCGACCTGCGCCAGCACGCGCGCCTGGTTGCCGAAATCGAGGTTCGCCGTGGGCTCGTCCATCACGAGCGCGCGCGCCTCGGTCGCGAGAGCGCGCGCGATCAGCGCGAGCTGGCGCTCGCCGCCGCTTACTTGCGTCACTGGCCGCGCGGCGAGCGCGCCGATGCCCATGCGATCGAGCGCTTCGCGCGCCAACGCGCGGTCGCGCGCGCGCGGCGAGCCGAAATTGCCCAGGTGCGCGGTGCGACCCATCAGCACCATCTCCTCGACCGTGAAGTCGAAGTACGAAGTCGCGGCCTGCGGGACGTAGCCGACCTCGCGTGCGAGCCGCGCGCGCGTAATCCCCGCGATGTCGGCGCCGTTCACGGTGACGCGCCCGGCGAGCGGCGGGATCAATCCCAGCAGCGTGCGAAAGAGCGTCGTCTTGCCCGAGCCGTTGGGGCCCAGCACGCAGAGCACCTCGCCACCCTCGAGGGAGAGGTCCAGGCTGCGGCCTACGACGCGGCCCGGGTATCCGAAGTCCAGCGCCTGCGCTGCGATCGTCACGGCGTCCTTCGATACGTGAAGGCGAGGAGCCCGATGAACGCCGGCGTTCCGACGAGCGCCGTCAGGACCCCGGGCGGAATCTCGGTGGATGCGACGCTGCGGCAGAGCGTGTCGACCAACAGCAGGAACGCGGCGCCCAGCACCGCGGACATCGGCAGCACGCGCGAGAACTCGGCGCCCACGAGAAGCCGGGCGGCGTGCGGCACGACGAGGCCGACCCAGCCGATCACGCCGGCGATCGCGACGCTCATCGACGTGGCGAGCGTCGCCGCCGCGATGATGCCGATGCGCAGCCGCGCCACGTCCACGCCGAGCGCGCGCGCCTCGTCGTCGGGAAGCGAGAGCAGGTTCACGCGCCAGCGCAACAGCATGAGCGGCGCCATCGCGGCGATGGCGAGCGGCAACGCGAACGCGAGATCGCGCGGCTGCACGCCGCCGAAGCTGCCGAGCAGCCAGAAGGTGAGCGCCGGAAGCTGGTTGTACGGGTCGGCGACGTACTTCGCGAATGCGAGGCCGGCGCCGAAGAGCGATCCCACGACGACGCCGGTGAGCACCAGCGTGAGCACGCGATCGTGGCCGCGCACCCGGGCGCCGATCGCCAGCACCAGCGCCACTGCGGCGATGCCGCCGCCGAACGCGAGGCCCTGGATCGCCGCGATGGGCAGCGCCATGAAGATGCCGGCGGCGGCGCCGAGCGCGCAGCCCGAGGAGACGCCGAGGACGTCGGGCGAGACGAGCGGATTGCGGAAGAGGTTCTGGAACGCGGCTCCGCTGCCGGCGAGCGCCGCACCCACCACGAGCGCGGCGAGCACGCGCGGTCCGCGCACCTGCATCACGATCGCGCGCACGTTGTCCGCCACGTCCGCATCCGCGCCTGCGATCGCCGCCCACAGCACGCGCGCCACGTCGCGCGGGGGAACGGCGAAGCTTCCCCACAGCATCGCGCAGGCGGCGATCACCCCCAGCGCCGCGACGGCCGCGGCGAGCGCGACGCGGAAGGGCAGGGCGGAAAGGCGCGTCATGGCGGCCATTCTAGGGCCTCGCTGCCTGGGGCCCGGTCCTGCAAAATATGCGATCATCCGGAATTCCTGCAATCCACGGAAAACATGCAAAACGCGGCCTCCGGCCTCCTCAACGTCCACGAAGCCGCGGTGTGGCTGCGGATCGGCGAGCGCAAGGTGTACGACCTCGTGGCGAAAGGCGCCATCCCGCACACGCGCGCGGGGGCGAAGCTGCTGTTCTCGCCCGACGAGCTCGAGCGCTGGCTGGCGGCGCGCGCCTCGGGCCCGCGCGCGGGCTCGGCGGGGGCGACCACCGTGGCAGGCAGCATCGATCCGCTCTTCGAGTGGGCGGTGCGCGAATCGCGCTGCGGGCTGGCGCTGCTCACGCAGGGCAGCCTCGACGGCGTCGAGCGGCTCGCCGCCGGCACCGCGTGCGCGGCCCTGGTCCACGTGCCTTCGCCCGACCTCGCCGATTTCAACCGTCCCATCGCCGAGGCGAGGCTGAAGGGCCGCGGCGTGGCGCTCGTCGAGTGGGCGCGCCGCGAGCAGGGACTCGTCGTCGCGCGCGGCAACCCGAAACGCATCCGCGGCATGCGCGAGCTCGCCCGCAAGGACGTCACGTTCATGCTGCGCCAGCCGTCGGCCGGCGCGCGCGTGCTCTTCGAGCGGCTGATCGAGCGTGAAGGCATGCGGCGCTCGTCAGTTCGCTTCCATCGCGAGGAAGCGATGGCGGGCAGCGATCTCGCGGCGGCGATCCAGGGTGGCGAAGCCGACGCCGGCCTCGCGGCGCGCTCGCAGGCGAAGCTCGCGGGCCTCGACTTCGTGCCGCTCGTCACCGAGCGCATCGACCTCGCCGTCAGCCGCGCGCGCTGGTTCGACGCGCCGATGCAGGCCCTGTGGGCGTTCGCGCGCTCACGCCGCTTCGCCGCGCACGCCGCGGCCCTCGGCGGCTACGACATCGCCGGACTCGGCGCCGTGACCTGGAACGATCCCCGATAGGAAGCTCGCCGTGAACAAGCTCGCTGTACGCATCCTCCTTTCATTTGCCGCGTTTGCTTGCGTCGCCGCGTTCGCCGCCGATCCGGGCACGCTGCGCCTCGCCACGACGACGAGCACGGACAACTCGGGCCTGCTCAAGGTCATCCTGCCGAAATTCGAGGCCGCGAGCGACCTCAAGGTGCACGTGATCTCGGTCGGCACCGGAAAGGCGATGAAGCTGGGCGAGAACGGCGACGTCGACGTCGTGCTCGTCCACAGCCGGCCCGACGAGGACAAGTTCGTCGCGGCGGGCTATGGCGTCGAGCGCCGCTGGCAGGCGCTCGGCGCGCGGCCGCGGGGGCGCCGGTACCTTTCGGTCGGGCAGGGCATGGGCGAGGTGCTCACCATGGCGGGAAACGTCGGCGGCTACACGCTCTCGGATCGCGCCACCTACAGCGCCTACCGCACCCGCGTGGGACTCGACATCCTCGTCGAGGGCGATCGCAAGATGTTCAATCCGTACGGCGTGATCGCGGTCAATCCCGCGCGTTATCCCGACACCAACTTCAAGGCCGCGATGCAGTTCATCGAGTGGATCACGGGAGCGGAAGGGCGCCGCGCGATCGCCGACTTCAAGGTGAACGGCGAGCAGCTCTTCTTCCCGACGCCCAGATGATGCGCCGCGCGTGCGCCGCGATCCTCGCGGCGGTCCTCTCGCTTCCGGGCTTCGCGCAGGAGCTGCGGCTCGGCGCGACCCATACGCTCGAGGATTCGGGCGTGCTCGCGGTGCTGGTCGACGCGTTCACGAAGGCGTCGGGCATTCGCGTGCGGCCCGTTATCGCCGGGACCGGCCAGGTGATCAAGTATGCGGAGAACGGCGACGTGGACATCGTGTTCACGCACAGCCGCAAGGACGAGGAGACCCTCGTCGCACGCGGCATCGGCCTCGCGCGCGCCGACGTGATGTGGAACGACTTCGTGATCGCCGGCCCCGCCGGCGATCCGGCGCACGTGCGCGGCGAGCGCGATGCGGCCGCAGCGCTGAGGAAGATCCGCGCCGCCGGCGCGAAGTTCGTCTCGCGCGGCGACGATTCCGGCACCCACAAGAAGGAGCTCGAGCTGTGGAGCGCGGCGGGCGGGCTGCGCGCGTGGCCGGGATACGTCTCGTCGGGCCAGGGCACGGGCCAGGCGCTCGTGATGGCGTACGAGCTGGACGCATACGACCTGGTGGACCGCGCGACGCTGCGGCAGCTTTCGCCGCGCCATCCGCTCGCCATTCTCGTCGAGGGCGATCCACGCCTGCTCAACGAGTACGGCGTGACGACGCTGAAACCGGCGCCCGGGCGTGCGGTGCGCGCGCGCGAGGCCGACGCGTTCGCACGCTGGATCGTCTCGGATGCCGCACGCAAGCTGATCGCCGCCTATCGCGTGCAGGGCGAGCGCGCCTTCCACCTTCCGGGCGAACCGCGGACGGCCCGCTAGACGATGTCCCTTCTCGAAGCCACACACCTGGCCTTCGCGCGGCTCGCCGGCCTCGATGCCGAGCTGTGGACCATCGTGTGGGTCTCGCTCAGGGTATCGCTCCTCGCGCTCGTGATCGCCACGCCGCTCGCGGTCGCGACCGGCTTCTGGGTCGCGGCGCACCGGTTCGCGGGCCGGCGCTTCGCCATCGTCGCGCTGCAGGGCCTGCTCAGCTTTCCGACGGTGGTCGTGGGATTGATCCTCTACCTGTTGTTGTCGCGCAGCGGCCCGCTGGGTCCGTGGCACCTGCTCTTCACGCAGGACGCGATGATCATCGGGCAGGCCGTGATCGCGTTCCCCGTCCTCGCCGCATTCACGCTCGCCGCCATCACCGGTGCCGATCCGCGGCTTCGCGAGACGGCTTCGAGCCTGGGCGCGGGCGCACTGCGCTCCGCGCTCACGAGCCTCTACGAGGTGCGCTTCGCGGTGATCGCCGGCGTATTGAACGGATTCGGCCGCGTGATCTCGGAGGTCGGCTGCTCGATGATGGTGGGTGGCAACATTTCCGGCATCACGCGGAACATTCCCACCGCCATCGCGCTCGAGACGAGCAAGGGCGACTTCGCGCAGGGCATCGCGCTCGGCACCGTGCTGATGTGCTTCGCGTTCGTCGTCGTCGCGCTGCTCGCGCTGGTGCAGGAGGAGCGCACGCCGCGATGAGCGCGCTGGTGTCGATCGGCCGCGTCTCCAAGACGTACGGCGCGAAGCGGCTCCTGGATATCGGGCCCCTCGCGCTCGCGCCGGGCGACCTCGTCGTCCTGTCGGGCGACAACGGCAGCGGCAAGAGCACGTTGCTGCGCATCCTCGCGGGGCTGGAGCGCGCCGACACGCTCACGCTGCGCTGCAACGGCTTCGAGGCCGACACGAAACGCTACCCGCGCGAGATGCGCCGGCTCATCGTCTACGTGCACCAGCACCCCTACCTCTTCAGCACCAGCATCGCGGACAACATCCGCTACGGGCTGAAGCTTCGCCGCGCGCCGGCGCGCGAGCGCGAAGCGCGCGTCGAGGAGGCGATCGCATGGGCCGGCGTGGCGCACCTGCGCGGCGTGGCGCCGGTGCGGCTCTCGGGCGGGGAGAAGCAGCGCGTGGCGCTCGCGCGCGCCAAGGTCCTCGATCCGCGCGTGCTGCTCGTCGACGAGCCCACCGCGAACCTGGATGCGCAGGCGCGCACGCAGGTGATCGATCTGTTGCAACGGACCGCGACCGGCGACAACTGCGTCGTGGTGGCGTGCCACGACCGGGAGCTCCTCGAGCTGCCGGGCGCGAAGCGCTGGCACCTCGAGGCGGGAAGGATCGAGACCTAGGACTGCTTCAATTCGGCGAGCAGCTTCTGCAGCTCCCCGCTCTGGTACATCTCCTTCATGATGTCGCATCCGCCGACGAACTCGCCATTGACGTACAGCTGCGGGATGGTGGGCCAGTTCGCGTATTGCTTGATGCCCTCGCGGATCTCGGGATCCTTCAGCACGTCCACCGTGTGGATCTCGTTCGCCCCGCACATCCTGAGAAGCTGGGTGGCGGTGGCGGAGAAGCCGCACATCGGCAACTGCGCCGAGCCCTTCATGTAGAGCACGACCGGATGCGAGGTGACGGTCTGCCGGATGGTGTCCTGGACGCTCATGCAAATCTCCTGGTGATTACTTGATCTTACCCCCGGCCACGCGCTGGATCCCCGCGAGGTCCGGCAACGAGACGATGGAGCCGAATCCCGCGGCTTCAAGGAGCGCGTGCACCGCCTCGGCCTGGTCGTAGCCGTGCTCGAAGAGGAGCCAGCCGCCTTCCTTCAGGTGGTCCGACGCGCCGGCGATGATGGCGCGGATCGAGTCGAGCCCGTCGCGGCTGCCGTCGGTGAGCGCCGCGCGCGGCTCGAAGCGAAGGTCGCCGCGCCCGAGGTGCGGGTCGTCCGCCGCGACGTAGGGCGGGTTCGAGACGATCACGTCGAACCGGCGCGGGCCCAGGGGCGCGTACCACGAACCCTTCAGGAATTCGACGCGATCGGCGCAGTGGTGGCGTTCGGCGTTCGCGCGCGCGACGCGCAGCGCGGCATCGCTCACGTCGGTCGCCACGACGCGCGACTGCGGCCGCTGGCACGCGAGCGTCACGGCGATCGCGCCGCTGCCGGTGCCGAGGTCGAGGCACGTGTCCTTCGGGGCCATGCGCGCGAGCGCGGCTTCCACCAGCGTCTCCGTTTCCGGGCGCGGGATCAGCACCGACGAATCGAGCGCGAAATCGCGGCCGTAGAACTCGCGGCGGTCGAGCAGGTACGCGACCGGCTGGCCCAACGCGCGCTGCGCGGCGAGCATGTCGATCCTCGCATCCTCGGTCTCGGTGAGGAGGCGCATCGGATTGGCCGCGATCCACGCGCGGTTCACGCCGAGCACCTCCGACATGATGACCACGGCGTCGGTGCGGTCCATCGACAGCATCAGGTCCTCGAGGGCGCTCTTGACGGTCTGCATTACGGGTTCTGCGCGAGCGACGCGAGCTGCTCGGCCTGGTGCTCGGCGGCGAGCGCCGCGGTGATCTCCGAGAGCTCGCCGTCCATGATGGCGTCGATCTTGTGCAGCGTGAGGTTGATGCGGTGGTCGGTGACGCGGCCCTGCGGGAAGTTGTAGGTGCGGACGCGATCGGAGCGGTCGCCGGTGCCGATGAGGCTCTTCCTCTCGCTCGCCTCCTTCGCCTGCTGCTCGCGCATCTGCTTGTCCTTGATGCGCGCGGCGAGGATGCGCCACGCCTGCTCGCGATTCTTGTGCTGGCTCCTCGCGTCCTGGCACTCCACCACGATGCCCGTGGGCAGGTGCGTGAGGCGCACCGCGGAATCGGTCTTGTTCACGTGCTGCCCGCCGGCGCCGCTCGCGCGGAACGTGTCGACGCGCACCTCCGCGGGATTGATCTGCACGTCCGAAGCGTCGTCGGCTTCCGGCATCACCGCCACGGTCGCGGCCGACGTGTGGATGCGGCCCTGGGTCTCCGTCGCCGGAACGCGCTGCACGCGATGGCCGCCGGATTCGAACTTGAGCTTCGAGTAGGCGCCCCGGCCCACGACGCGCGCGATGATCTCCTTGTAGCCGCCCGCGTCGCCCGGCGATTCGGAAACCACCTCGACCTGCCAGCGGTTGCGCTCGGCGAAGCGCGCGTACATGCGGAAGAGATCGCCGGCGAAGAGCGCGCTTTCGTCGCCGCCCGTGCCGGCGCGGATCTCGAGGAAGAGGTTGCGCTCGTCGTTGGGATCGCGCGGCAGGAGCATCGCCTGCAGGTCCGCGCCCAGCTCCTCCAGGCGCGCCTTGCCCGCGCGCATCTCGTCCTCGGCGAACGCGCGCATCTGCGGATCCTTCGCCATCTCCACCGCCGCGGCGAGGTCGCCCTCGGCCTTGCGGTACTCGGCGAAAGCCTCGACGACGGGCTGGATCTCCGCGCGCTCCTGCGAGAGCCTGCGATAGTTGTCGATGTCGTCGGTGACACCCGGGTCGGCGAGGCGCGCGTCGATCTCCTTCAGTCGCGCGTCCAGGCTCGCGAGCTTCGCGGCGATGGACGGCTTCATGATTCGTTCGGCTCGCGCTCCGGGATGTCCGGGTAGAGCGTCTCGATCGCGCGCGCGAGCTCCTCGCGCTCGCCGTCGGAGGCGCGCGAAAGCGCCTGCGACGGGTGGTGCAGGAATTTGTTGGCGAGCCCGCGCGCGAGCGCCTCGAGCACCGCCGCGGGATCGTCGCCCCTCGCGAGCCGCGCCTTCGCCTTGGCGAGCTCGGCTTCGCGGTACTGCTCCGCGCGCCGGCGCAGCTCGACGATGGCGGGCGCCGCCGCGCGCGACGATTGCCAGTCGCGGAATTCGCGCACCTGGGTCTCGACGATCGCTTCCGCATCGGCGACCGCCGCCTGGCGCTTGTCGCGCCCTTCGCTCACCACCGCGCCCAGGTCGTCGATGGTGTAGAGGAAGACATCCTCGAGCGAGGAGACCTCGCGCTCGACGTCGCGCGGCACGGCGAAATCCACGACGAACATCGGGCGGCGGCGGCGCGCCTTGAGCGCGCGCTCGAACATGCCCTTGCCGAGGATCGGCAGCGTCGAGGCGGTGCCCGTCACGACGATGTCGAACTCGTGCAGGTGGTCCGCAAGCTGCGCGAGCGAGATCGCCGTACCGCCGAAGCGCTCGGCGAATTCCTCGCCGCGCGAGAGCGTGCGGTTGGCGACCTTCACGCTCGCCGGGCGCTGCGCGCAGAAGTACGTCGCCGCGAGCTCGACCATCTCGCCCACGCCCACCAGGACCATGCGCGTGCGCGAGAGGTCGCCGAAGATGTTCTGCGCGAGCTTCAACGCCGCGGCCGCCATGGAGATCGATTCACCGCCGAGCGCGGTCTCCGAGCGCACCTGCTTCGCCACCGAGAACGTCTTGCGAAAGACGCCGCCCAGGAGCTGGCCGAGGGTGCCCGCGTTCTGCGCCGTGCGCACCGCGTCCTTCACCTGGCCGAGGATCTGCGGCTCGCCGATCACCATCGAATCCAGCCCCGCGGCGACGCGGAAGGCGTGGCGGAGGGCGGCGTCGTCGGTGTGGAAGTACAGGTGCGGCGTCACATCGACTCCGCATTCCGCGCCCCGCGCGTGGAGCCAGGCGCGCACCGCCGCGGCGTCATCGGCGCGGAAATAGACCTCGGTGCGGTTGCACGTCGAGACGAGCACCACCTCGGCCACGCCGGGTTGGGCGGCGAGCTCGGCGAGCGCTTCTGCCTGGCGATCCGCCGGAAAGGCGACTTTCTCGCGGACCTCGAGCGAGGCGCTGACGTGGTTCAGACCAAGGACGTGGAGGGACATGCGGCTGCCGAATTGTCAGCTTTCAATTATAAACGGGTGGGGTAACCTCATCTTTACAGCCTGCATCCAGAAGGCGCATTATTCCCTTGATTTAGCGAATATTTCATGGCCGCCCAACCCGCCAACTTCAGCGCCCTCGGGCGCGCGCTCGTCGCCCAGGGAAAGCTCGCCCAGTCGGAGGCCAATGCCATCCACATGGAGGCCACCAAGCAGGGCGTGTCCTTCATCCAGCAGCTGGTCGCCTCGAAGAAGGCCACCGCCAAGGAGATCTCCCTCTTCGCGGCCAACACGTTCGGCTATCCGCTGCTCGACCTCAACGCCGTCGACGTCGATCACCTGCCGCTCACCCTGATCGACAACAAGATCGTCGCGAACCACCGCGTCATCGCCCTCGGCAAGCGCGGCAATCGCATCTTCGTGGCGATGTCGGATCCGTCGAACGAGCAGGTCTTGCAGGAAGTGAAGTTCGCGACCGGGCTCACGATGGAGCCGGTGGTCGTCGAGGACGACAAGCTCGCGAGCGTCGTGCGCAAGCTCACCGACTCGGCGAGCAAGACCATCGAGTCGATCACCGAGGACGTGGACCTCTCGGGCATCGAGGTGTCGGACGGCGAGACGAAGCCCGAGGTCACCACCGAGGAGATCGACGACGCGCCGGTCGTGAAGTACGTGCAGAAGATCCTGCTGGATGCGGTCAACGGCGGCGTCTCCGACATCCATTTCGAGCCGTACGAGAAGTTCTACCGCATCCGCTATCGAACCGACGGCATCCTCTACGACGTCGCCCAGCCGCCGCTCGCGATCAAGGAGAAGATCGCCTCGCGCATCAAGGTGGTCTCCAGGCTCGACATCTCCGAGAAGCGCGTTCCGCAGGACGGACGCATGAAGATGACCCTTTCCAAGACGCGCGCCATCGACTTCCGCGTCTCGACGCTGCCGACCCTCTTCGGCGAGAAGATCTGCATGCGCATCCTCGATCCGTCGAGCGCCACGCTCGGTATCGACGCGCTGGGCTACGACCCGGACCAGAAGGAGCAGCTGATGCAGGCGATCCAGCGCCCCTACGGGATGGTGCTGGTGACCGGACCCACGGGCTCGGGCAAGACCGTGTCGCTCTACACGTGCCTGAACATCCTGAACAAGCCGGGCATCAACATCTCGACCGCGGAGGATCCGGCGGAGATCAACCTGCCGGGCGTGAACCAGGTGAACATCAACGACAAGCAGGGACTCACCTTTCCGGTGGCCCTGAAGGCTTTCCTGCGCCAGGACCCGGACATCATCATGGTGGGCGAGATCCGCGACATCGAGACCGGCGAGATCTCGATCAAGGCGGCGCAGACCGGGCACATGGTGCTCTCGACGCTGCACACCAACGACGCGCCGCAGACGCTCACCCGCCTCATGAACATGGGCATCGCGCCCTTCAACATCGCTTCATCCGTAATCCTCGTCACGGCGCAGCGCCTGGCCCGCAAGCTATGCTCCTGCAAGAAGCCGGAGGAGATCCCGGACGAGGCGCTCCTGCGGGCGGGCTTCAAGGACGAGGATCTCGACGGAACCTGGCAACCGTTCGGTCCCGTGGGATGCGAGCTGTGCAAGAATACCGGGTACAAGGGGCGCGTCGGCATCTACCAGGTGATGCC
>WNFI01272893.1_pt1 | contig 20730 bp, 13 predicted proteins | sample 5400471 | NCBI WGS metagenome assembly WNFI01 (sample SAMN13153348, study PRJNA577476) | soil metagenome | isolation source: 100 cm saprolite on Douglas fir-dominated hillslope | place: USA:California | collected 2013-09-17
CCACGTCTTCGGGTGGGCAGCCGGCCACCGTCGCCAGCTGCGCGACATCCACGGGCCCCCCCTCGCGATTTCCTCGGCGCGCCTCCGCCGCGAACCTTTCCGCGCGATCCGCACGCACGGCACGTGGGCCCGCCGGCACGTAGCCGCATGCGATATAGAACGCCGGCGGCACGCGCGGATCGATGCGCACCGACGGCGCCCCCGCGAGCAACGGGACCGAACCCGCGTCGCGGTGCACCGACCACAGCAGCGCGCGCAAGCGCACGGCGTCCGGACGCAGCAGCACCGGCGCGAAGATCGCGAGCCGGCCCAGGCTGATCCCGCGACGCGACAGCTCGCGACGGTCGGCGGGTATCAGCGCCGCGAGCTGGGACGACACTTGCCGGCGCGCCACCGTCCCCAGTCCCGCGCGCCACGCGAAGAGGAGCCCGCGCAGGGGCGGCGAGAGCTCGGCCGCATGCTCTTCGGGCGCGAGCGAGGGCAGCCGCGCGCGCAGCGCGCCGTCCACCCAGGCGGCCAGGCGCCGGCGGACGCGCTCGCGCAGGGCGGGATCGAGCAGGTCCGACGGCAGGGGCTCGACGCGCGGAGAGAGCGGCCCGTCCCCCGCCAGCAGCCGGCCGACGGGCGCCCCACGCCAGAGGACGTGTCCTTCGGCGCCGAGAGCGAGCGTGGAGTCCGGCTCCTCCGCGAAGGAGCGCACGCGCTCGCCCATGTGGACGCGCAGCGCGCGATTGGCGACGGCGCGAAGGCCGCGGGCTTCGCTCAGGCCCGGGTCCGGCTCGAAGCGGAAGCCGAGCAGGCGGCCGACGGCGAGCCCCTGCACGCGCACCTCGCCGTCCTCCGCGACCTCGACCACCGCGCCCTCGGGAGAGATCCGCGACACGACGGCGGCGCCGCGCTCCACGAACTGCTCGGTGAGCCGCTCGTGCAGCGTGTCGGAGAGGCGGTCCTCGACCGCGCGCGTGCGCTGCTGCCAGTGCGCGGGATCGGCCAGCCATCCGCTGCGATGCGCCACGTAGGTCCACGTCCGGATGTGGGCGATACGCGCGAGCAGCGTCTCCACGTCCCCCTCGGTGCGGTCGATGGCCGCCACCTGCGCGGCCACCCAGTCCTCGGGCAGACGCCCGGCCGGGGAGCGGAGGTGCCGGAAGACCTGGGCCAGGAGACGCGTGTGCGCCTCCGTCATCACGTTGCGGAAGTCCGGGACCTGGGCCACGTCCCAGAGCAGGCGCACGGCCTCCGGCGAGTCCGCCTGTCGTCGCACGTCGGCATCGGCGCTGAGCGCGGTCAGCGCGCGATGGTCGTCCGCCTCGCGCATGCGCACCAGCACCGGCGAAGGCGGCCGTCGCTCCAGGCTGGACAGGAGGGCGGCCGGCGAAGCGAAGACGAGGTCCGAGTTGCGCCAGAAGACGCGATCGAGCGGCTCGAAGTGATGGCCCTCGACCGCCTCCACCAGCCGGTCGTCGAAGGGCCCGAGGTCGAGGGTCGGGCCGAAGGTGCCGTCGCGCGTGTGCCGGCCGGCGCGACCGGCGATCTGGGCGACTTCCGCCGGACGCAGCGGACGCGGACCGCGCCCGTCGTACTTGCCGAGCGCGGTGAAGGCCACGTGGTCGATGTCGAGGTTGAGGCCCATTCCGATGGCGTCGGTGGCCACGAGGTAATCCACCTCGCCCGCCTGGTACAGCGCGACCTGCGCGTTGCGCGTGCGCGGCGAGAGCGCGCCGAAGACGACGGCCGCTCCCCCCGTCTCGTGGCGCACGCGCTCCGCCACCTCGTAGAGGTCGGCCAGCGAGAACACCACGATGGCGCTCCGCCGCGGCAGCCGGTCCAGCTTCTTGTGCCTGGCGTAGGTCAGGGTCGAGAGGCGCTCGCGCGCGATGAACGCGGCCTCGGGCGCGAGCTGCCGCAGCAGCGGCTGGATCGTCTCCGCGCCGAGGAACATCGTCTCCTCGAGGCCCCGCGCCCCGAGGAGCCGGTCCGTGAACACATGGCCGCGCTCGCGGTCGGCGGCGAGCTGGATCTCGTCCACGGCCAGGAAGTCGACCTTGCGGTCGAGCGGCATCGCCTCCACCGTGCAGACGAAGTAGCGCGGCGAGGAGGGCACGATCCGCTCCTCGCCCGTGATGAGGGCGACCGCCTCCGCGCCCCGGAGCTGCACCAGCCGGTCGTAGTTCTCGCGGGCCAGCAGGCGCAGCGGGAACCCGATCATGCCCGTGCGATGCGCGAGCAGCCGTTCGACCGCGTGGTAGGTCTTGCCGGTGTTCGTGGGTCCCAGGAGCGCGATCACGGCCGGCATGCTCCATTAGACCGCGCCCGGGCCCGCTTTTGCATGGCGGCCACCGGCCGCGCGTAGAATCGGCGCCTCCGGGAGGTGTCATGGCCGTCTCCCCCGCCGTCTCTTGCCGCCGCGCCGCCGCACCCCTGCTCGCGCTTGCCCTCGTCCCCGCCGCCGCCGTCGCCGCCTCCCGTCCCATCACCGAAACCGACCTCTTCCGGCTCACCTGGGTGGCCGACCCGCAGGTCTCGCCGGATGGAAAGCGGGTCGCGTTCGTGAGGGTGACGGTCAACGAAAAGAAGGACGGGTACGACACCGCGATCTGGACGGTGGACACGGAGGGCGGCCGTGCGCCCCGGCCGCTCACCACGGGAACGCAGGACCTGGCGCCGCGCTGGTCGCCCGACGGCCGCCGGCTGGCCTTCACGCGCGCCGTGGAAAAGGCGGGCAAGCTCCAGCCCCCGCAGCTCTACCTCATGGCGATGGACGGAGGCGAAGCGCGGGCCCTGACCGACGTGGCCAAGGGCGCATCCTCCCCGGTATGGTCTCCGGACGGCCGCGTACTCGCCTTCACCAGCACCGCGAACCCGAAGGACCTCGAGCGCGCCGCGCGCAAAGGGGGCGACGGCGCCGAGGAGCGCGAGAGCGACGTCAAGGTCGTCACCCTCGCCGTCTACCGCAGCAACGGCCGCGGATTTCTGGACGCCAGCCGGCCCGGGCACATCTGGACGCTCGAGGTCCCCGACACCGGCGATCGGGCCACGCCCCGGCAGGTCACGTCGGGCGAGTTCGAGGAGACCTCGCCCGCCTTCGCGCCCGATGGCCGGACCCTCTACTTCGTGTCGAACCGCGTGAAGGAGCCGTACTACCTGACGCCGGACAGCGACATCTTCTCCGTGCCCGTCGGTGGGGGCGAGATGTCACTGGCCGCGAGCATCGACGGCACGATCGGGGAGTTCGCGCTCAGCGCCGACGGCAAGCGCATCGCGTTCCAGGGCGTGCCCCGCGGCCAGCCCGTGCGCTCCTACGACCAGCCCGAGCTGTACGTGGCGGACCTGGGATCGAAGGCGGCCCCGCGCCTACTGACCGGGACCTACGACGGGGACGTCGGCGGCGGGCTCACGGGCGATCAGCGTGCGCCGCGCGGCAGCCTGCCCGCGGGCCCGGTCTGGAGTCGCGACGGAAACTCCGTCTTCGTCCGCACGGCCGATCACGGGCGCGCGAACCTGCAGCGCCTCGACGTCGGAACCGGAAAGATGGACGCGCTCACCACCGGCGACCAGGAAGTCGTCGCCTACACCGCCACGCCCGACGGTGGCCGCATCGCCCTCGTCCTCTCGACCCCGACCGAAGTCGGGGACTTGTTCGTCCTCGGCCCCGGCGTGGGCACGCCGCGACGCCTGACGCGCGTCAACGAAGCCCTCTTCTCCGAAGTGCAGGTCGGCGCGCCGGAGGAGATCGTGTACCCGAGCTTCGACGGGAAGGCCGTCCAGGCCTGGATCCTCAAGCCGCCCGGCTTCGATGCCCGGAAGCGCTATCCGCTCATCCTGAACATCCACGGCGGTCCGCACGCCGCCTACGGTGCGACCTTCGACCACGAGTTCCAGTGGATGGCGGCCAGGGGTTACGTGGTGCTCTATCCCAACCCGCGGGGCAGCACGTCGTACGGCCAGGACTTCGGCAACGTCATCCAGTATCACTACCCCGGCGACGACGCCAAGGACCTCATGGCCGGCGTCGACGCGCTCGTGAGGCGCGGCCTGGTGGACGAGGCGCATCTGGGCGTGACCGGCGGAAGCGGCGGGGGGGTGCTGACCAACTGGCTGATCACGCAGACCACCCGCTTCGCGGCCGCCGTGTCCCAGCGCTCGATCGCGGACTGGGCCGGCTTCTGGTACACCGCGGACTTCACCTTGTTCCGTCCCACCTGGTTCAAGGGCGCGCCCTGGGAAGACCCGGCGGATTACGCCGCACGCTCCCCCATCACCTTCGTCAAGAACATCACGACGCCGCTCATGCTGATCGAGGGCGAGGCCGACCTGCGCACGCCGCCCGCCGACGGCGGCGAGCAGCTCTTCCGCGCCCTCAAGTACCTGCATCGCCCCGTCGTGATGGTGCGCTTCCCCGAGGAGAGCCACGAGCTGAGCCGCTCCGGCAAGCCCTGGCACCGCGTCGAGCGCCTGCGCCACATCGTGGGCTGGTTCGACAAGTACTTGCTCGGGAAGGCGGTCGAGGGGTACGACGTCCCCTAGCCCGCGGCCTTGCCGGTCGCCCGCGGGCGCGCTACGCTACGCGTTTGGTCGAGGCCGCGGCTCTCCCGTAGAGGCGTCGGGCCGCCGGCCGGGAGGGGACGGAATGAAGTTGCGCAAGGCTCGGACGGGCTCTCTGGCGGCGCTGGTGGCCACCGCTTTGTCCTGCTCAGGTGGATCCACGCCGTCCGCTCCCGCTCCCGCGCCTTCCGCGACCGTGGCCGCTGCTTCCCCCTCTCCCACCGCGGCGCCCTCCGCTCCCGCTTCGCCGGCCGCGACCGCCTGCAAGTACGGCAAGGGCGATCCCGACACGTTCTGCGCGCGACGCAACCCCGCCCTGCTCAGTGACGTGGACGCCGCCATCGACCGGCTCGTCCAGCAGCACCCGGACTACTTCATCCTGACCGACCAGAACGGGCCGGGCGGATACAAGGTGCTCAAGCCCCTCGAGTACCACCAGGGCGTCGTGGCCGCCCTTCAGACCGCGGGCTTCTGCGCGGAGACCGACACCACGACCGTCTCCGTGCGCAACGGCATCGACTTCAGCGAGGACTACGACATCCTGCTCGCCACCGGGCACATCCGGCGCGGCTCCGGCAGCTACCGGCAGACCTGCACGCCCCCGTCGTTCCCGCTCGACTTCGGCGACGTGATCTCCTACGTGCGCGTCGCGTTCTACAGCATCCGCTGCGACGCCGGCATCGAGCCGCCGCGCAACGGCGAGGACAAGCTCCCCGTCGGCTGCACCGGCTTCGTCACGGCCACCCCCAAGACCAAGGACAACCTGGACGTGAAGGAAGGGCTGATCGGCAACCGGATCGACTGGACGTTCGAGCAGGAGGGCGAGCACGTCCGCGTGAACGATTTCCCGGACGTCCCCTTCAACAAGATCCTGACCGCCGTCAATCCGGGGCACTGGCTCCTGTGCGCGGAAGTGAAGGGAATCAAGGGCTGCCAGTTCGGAGAAGTCGAGCCCGACCCACGGTAGGGCGACACCCGTCTCCGTGCCCGAGCCCGTCTCCGTCCGTTGGGCCGATCCAACCTACGGCTTCGGGATGTGTATCGTCTTGCTGATCATCAGCGACCCCGAGACCGCGTAGAGCAGGACCAGCGGATGGAAGTCCCATCCCGCAAGGCTCACGATCCCGCCAGGCAGCGCACGGTCCACCGCTCCGCGCCAGGCCAGCAGCATGACCGCCAGCACCAGCAGGACGCTGGTGGGGATGGGAGTGCCCTCGAAGTAGGTGACCTTGCCCGCCTCTTCGGACATCTTCTCCGCCGTGATGTTGTAGCGGGCCAGCCGGCTGATGCCGCAGCCGACGAAGTACAGGAGGACCAGGCAATCGAGCAGGCCGGTGAGGCCGACGGCGAAGCCCAGGCAGGCCGGCGCCACGCCGAAGCTGATGACGTCGGCCAGCGAGTCGAGCTCGCGGCCCATCACGGAGGCCTGGTGCCGCCAGCGCGCCACCCGCCCGTCCATCACGTCGAAGAACAGCGCGAGCACGATGAACGTGCCCGCGGCGTAGACCTTGCCGATGGAGCCCGCGCGCACGTGGTCCATCGAGAAGAAGATGGCGGCGGTGCCGGAGGCGCCGTTGGCGAGGGTGAGGAAATCCGCGAGGTGGAAGTCGCGGATCATCGAGAAATGCCGCTTGCGCGCGGAGTCGGTGCTCATGATGGCCTGGCTTCCAGGCTATCATGCGGGATTCGACACCTCGCACCCATGGACACCATCTACCGTAGCGACATCAATCGCGACGTGCCTCCCGCCCGGGCCGGCGAGTTCTCCGCCGTGCCCATCGGCCCGCTCCGGGTCTGGCCGCCCGTCGTGCTCGCGCCCATGGCCGGCGTCACCAATCCTCCCTTCCGCACCCTCTGCCGGCGCTATGGGGCCGGCCTCTACGTGAGCGAGATGATCACCGCCCGCGCCCTCGTCGAGGGGAATCGCAAGACGGTGCTCATGGCGAGCTTCGGCGAAGAGGAGACGACGCGCAGCCTGCAGCTCTACGGCGTCGATCCCCGTTACGTGGGCGAGGCGGTCCGCCTGCTCGTGGGCGAGGGCCGCGTCGACCACGTCGACATGAACTTCGGCTGTCCCGTACGGAAGGTCACGAGCAAGGGCGGCGGCGCCGCCATTCCGGCCAAGCCGCGCCTGCTGCGCGCGATCGTGCGCGCGGCCGTGTCCGCCGCGGGCGCGGTGCCCGTCACCCTGAAGTTCCGCATCGGCATCGACGAGCGCGTCCAGACCTACCTCGACTCCGGGCGTATCGCCCAGGACGAGGGCTGCGCGGCGGTGGGCCTGCACGCGCGCACGGCCGCGCAGCTCTACGACGGGCAGGCGCGCTGGGACGCGGTGGCGCAGCTCAAGCAGGCGGTAACCGCGATCCCCGTCCTCGGCAACGGCGACATCTGGGAAGCCGAAGATGCGCTGCGCATGATGCGGGTGACGGGCTGCGACGGCGTCATCGTGGGCCGCGGATGCCTGGGCCGGCCGTGGCTGTTCCGCGACCTGGCCGACGTCTTCGTGGGCCGCGCCCCCGCCAATCCGCCCGATTTCGGCGGCGTGGTGGACGTGATGCTCGAGCACGCGCGCCTGCTGGCCGCCTGGCTGGGCGAGACGGGCGCGATGCGGGCGTTCCGCAAGCACAGTTCGTGGTACACGAAGGGCTTTCGCGGCGGGGCACCCCTGCGCGAGCGGCTCATGCACGTCACCAGGCTGGAGGAGCTGGAGAGGATCCTCGCCACCGTGGACCGCGGCCAGCCCTTCCCGCCGGACGCCATGCGCGTCGCCCGCGGCAAGACCACGGGCACCCAGAACGTCGCCCTTCCGCCCGGTTATCTCGACGATCTCGACGACGCCACCCCGCCCGGCCGCGACGCGGAAGCGGCGGACTCCGGGGGCTGAGTCCTCAGCGCTTCGCCGCCACCTCCACCGTCTCCGGAACGAGCAGGTTCATCTTGCGCGCCGCGGCGTAGCGCTGGCTCACGTCGTCCCAGTTCCACAGGTTCCACACCGCCTCGAAGAACTTCGTCTTCTCCGTCTTGTACTGCAGGTAGTAGGCGTGCTCCCAGGCGTCGATGACGAGCAGGGGCACCCCGGCCTGCGCGAGGTTGGACTGGTGATCGTAGATCTGGGAGGTGAGGAGCCGGCCCGCCATCGGCTCGTAGACGAGCGCGCCCCATCCGGAACCCATGATCGTCCCCGAGACCTCGTTGATCTGCTTCTGGAAGCCCTCGAAGCTGCCGAAGTCGCGGACGAGGGCCTGGGCCAGCTCTCCCGTCGGCCGGCCGCCGCCCTTCGGCATCAGGTTGCGCCAGAAAAGGGAATGCAGGACGTGGCCGGAGAGGTTGAATGCCAGGGATTTCTCGAGGCCGGCGATGCGCGTGAAATCGGACTTGTCGCGCGCCTGGTCGAGCTGTTCCAGCGTCTCGTTGGCCTTCTTGACGTACGTCGCATGGTGCTTGTCGTGGTGGAGCTGCATGATCTGGCCCGAGATGTGGGGCTCGAGCGCGCCGTAGTCGTAATCGAGGTCGGGCAGGATGTAGGGCATGGTCCGTTCCTTTCCGAATGGGGTCCCGTTTGGTGGGGCCTATTCCCATCCTATCGGCCGCGGGCCGGGTGGGGACGAGGACGGCGTCGAATCTCGGAGAGATTCGACGCGCGCGAGGCCCAGGGCCTGGAGGGCGGGCGTGGCCATCGCGGTCGTGGCGAGGGCCATGAGCACCATCATCGAGTAGACGGGCGGCGTGAGGACGCCCAGCTCGAGGCCGGCGCCCAGGATGACCAGCTCGACCAGGCCGCGCGTGTTGAGGAGGATGCCGAGCCCCGCCGCGTCGCGCCAGCCCATTCCGGTGGCGCGCGCCGCCACCATCGACCCGCCCAGCTTGCCGCCGACGGCGGCGAGCAGGATCAAGCCGAAAGCAGACCAGGCGGCGGAGCCCTGCAGCCAGCCCACGTCGAGGCGCAAGCCGGTGGACGCGAAGAACAGGGGGAGGAGGACGACGGAGGTCACCGCTTCGAGGCTCACTTCCAGCGCGTGGCGCAGGTCGTCACGCCGCGGCATCGCGATGCCGGCCAGGAAGGCGCCGAAGAGCGCGTGCACGCCGATGGCCTCGGTGACGGCGGCGCAGGCCAGCAGGCACGCGACGGCCAGGGGCAGGAACGCGGCCGGCGACCGGGTCAACCGCCTCTTCAGGACCGGAGGGAGAAGGAGGAGGACCGCGGCCGCGAATACCGCGAGGAGAAGCAGGGTGCGCGCGAACGAGCTGCTTCCGGCGGCGGCCCGGACGTAGGCGGTCACCCCCGCGAGCAGGCACCAGGCGGTCACGTCGTCCACGGCCGCACACGCGATCGCCACCACCCCGATGCGCGTCCGGGCCAGCCCGCGTTCCTCCAGGATCCGCGCGAGCACGGGGAACGCGGTCACGCTGAGGGCCACGCCCATGAAGAGGGCGAAAGGGAGGGGCGAGACGTCGGGAGCGAATCGCGGCTGGATCACGCCCCCCACCACGATGCCGAGGCCGAGCGGCACGACGATGCTGACCGGGCTCGTGACGAGCGCGGTGCGGCCGGAGGCGCGCAGCATGCCGAGGTCGAGATGCAGGCCCACCAGGAACATGAAGAAGAGCAGGCCGAGATGGCTGACCGCGAGCAGCACGGGGAACGTCGCGTTGGGAAACAGCCAGGCGGAAGCTCCGGGGGCGAGGCGTCCCAGCAGCGAAGGGCCGAGCAGGAGGCCGGCGGCGATCTCGCCGACGACGCGCGGCTGACGGAGGCGGGCCGCGAGCGCGCCCACGAGGCGCGTGGCGGCGACGATGACGACGAGCTGGGCCAGGAACCGTTCCGGGTCGAACACGAGCGGGCAAGCCTATACCGAGGTGGTTGTACACTGGCGCCGCCTTCGGAGCCGACACGATGCGACGAGCCGTGCTGATCCTCGTCCTGACCGCCAGCGCCGCCGGACACATGCGGGCCGGCGATCGCCAGGGGGTGTCGTTCCAGGAGGTGCTCGCCCTCGAGGCGCCACCCGCCGATGCGCGTATCGCCTACGGCGCCGCGCCTCAGCAGTTCGGCGAGTTGTGGGTTCCGCGTGGACCCGGCCCGCATCCCGTCGCCGTCGTGATCCACGGCGGCTGCTGGTCCGCGGAGTACGGCGAGGGGCACATCCGGCCCGTCTGTGCGGCGCTCGCGCAAGCGGGAGTGGCGGCGTGGTGCCTCGAGTACCGCCGCGTCGGCGACAAGGGCGGCGGCTGGCCGGGCACGTTCGAGGACGTCGGTCGCGGCGCGGACCATCTGCGGGAGATCGCACCCTCTCATGGGCTCGACCTCACGCGAGTGGTGGCCGTGGGCCATTCCGCGGGCGGGCACCTCGCGCTGTGGCTCGCGGCCCGCGCGCGGTTGCCCGCGGCGGATCCGCTCCGCGGGAAGCCGCCGCTGCCGCTGCGCGGTGTGGTGGGCCTCGCACCCATCCCGGACCTCGCCCGCGCCGCGGCGGATCACGTCTGCGGCGACGCCGTCCCGTCCTTGCTGGGCGGGTTGCCCGAGGCGCAGTCCGCGCGCTACTCCGTCGCGTCGCCGATCGGTCTTCTGCCTCTGGGCGTCCCGCAGGCGATCGTGCACGGCCGTGAGGATCGGATCGTCCCTCTCGGCCTGTCCGAGCGCTATGTCGCGGCCGCACGCGAGAAGGGCGACGCGGCACGGCTCGTCGTGGTCGAAGGTGCCGGGCACTTCGACCTGATCGCCCCGACCTCGAAGGCCTGGTTCCGCGTGGAAGAAGCGGTGCGGACGCTCGTGAAATGATGAGTCAGGAGGTGATCACGTGATCATCGGAGCGCATTCGATCGTCTACAGCCTGAGTCCCGAGGCCGACCGTACCTTCCTCCGGGACGTCCTGAACCTCCCCAGCGTCGACGTGGGCGGAGGATGGCTGATCTTCGGCCTGCCCCCGGCGGAGGTGGCCGTGCATCCCTCGGACAAGAACGACGTCCACGAGTTCTACCTGATGTGCGACGACGTGGAGGCCTTCGTCGCGAGCATGCAGAAAGCGAACGTTACCTGCGGGCCCGTGCAGAACCAGGGTTGGGGGCTGCTGACACAGGTGAGGCTGCCCGGGGGCGGACGCCTGGGCGTGTATCAGCCGCGTCACGGCCGGCCGAAGCCGATGGCGGTGAAGAGCGCTCCGCGTAAGGCGGCGAAGCGTGCAGTCCCCGTCCGGCGGAAACCACAAGCGAAGAAGAAGGCGGTGGCGCGGGCCGCGAAGAAGCGAGCGAGGCGCTAGCCGCGACTCCGTGGAACGGTCGCGCGAGCGTTGCCCTCAGCGCTGGAAGGCGTAGGACAGCTTGAGGAAGAGCTGGCGGTCCTCGCGCTCGAAGGTCTCCTCTTCCGACAGGGCACGGTTGTCGCCGTAACCCAGGAACAGCACGGTCTGCCAGTTGAGCTTGTAGGCGAAGAGGGCGGAGCCGCTGAAGGACGCGTCGCGGCGCGCGGTCTCCTTGATGAACAACGCGGGGTCGCGGCGGGTGTCGACGTACTGTGCGATGAGGCGCAGGAAGACGCGCGAGGTGAAGGTGTAGGTGGCCCGCGCGCGCTCGACCTGCGCCGTGAACAGACGCCCGCCCGGCCGATCGGGGGGCTGCACGTCGAGCCAGCGGCGGCTGGTGTTGAGGCGCAGCTCGACGTGATCGCTCGGCCGCAGCGTTCCGGAGAGACGCACGTCGGCGCCCGTTCCCGTGCGCGCGTTCGCGAAGTCGGCCTCCTGCCCCACGAATCCTTCCAGGGCGACGCCGTTGAGCCGGCGCGTCGGGCTGGCGTTGATGATGTAGTACAGGCGCCGCCGCGGAACCGTCACCGTCCCCGCGCGCACGCGGGAGAAGCCGTAGCGGAAGCGCATGAACGAGTTGAACCGGCCGTCCATGCCTGCGCCGAAGGAGTACTCGCGGTTGATGAGCGCGTCCGCGCGGTCTTTCTGCGCTTCCGCGATCGCGAAGGTGCGGATGCGGCGCAGGAATCCCTGCGGCCGGAACGTGAGGCCGGTCTCCGCGTAGCCGGACCGGTAGCCGACCTGCGGTACGAACCCGTTGTAGGCGCGGTCGAGCCCATGGCCGGCCAGCTTCTGGCCCGTCCATTCGTCGGCCAGGTCGGGCCGGTCGGGCGTCCGGGTGCGGCTGAAGAGGACCTGGCCGGTCACGAGGTCGCGGTCGTTGGGCCGCCATTGGAAATCGGGGCCGAGCACGCGGTTGTATCCGCCCCCCCGCACTTCGCGATCGGTGGCGAGCAGGCTCACGACCGAGCGGCCGATGTCCCGCCGCACGCGTCCCACCGCGACGTAGGAACGGAAGTCCTGGTTCGCGAGGTCGGACTCGTTGGGGCCCGGAAGAACGACGCTGCCGCCGCCGCCGTCCTCGACCACCAGCCCCGTGTACGCGGCATGTCCCCACTTGCCCGTCCCGCGCACGCCCCAGCGCGGCGACGTGATGGTGCGCGTGTAGACGGCCTGGATCGGCGAGAGAAGGAGCTCGCTGCCCTCGAGGAAGAACGGGCGCTTCTCGGGGAAGAAGAGCGCGAAGCGCTCGTTGGCCCCGATCTGGGCGACGTCGGATTCGATCTGCGAGAAGTCGGGGTTGATCGTCGCGTCCACGGCCGCGCTGGCGTTGGGGATCCACTTGAGGTCGCCGCCGACGTGCCCCCGGACGCGTCCGCTGACCAGCGGCGTGCCCAGGCCGTCGCGCGGGGTCGCCATCTCGCTGGTGTTCACGTAGGGCGCGACGACGACGTGGCCGCCGGTGGGCAACGCCGTGAGGCCGGTCATGGTGTTGAAGCGGCAGACGAAGCAGTTCCCTCCGCGCGGAAGGCGGGTGCTCATCATCTGCGTGCGGTATTGGCGCGGGTAGTTGCGATAGAGCATGACGCCCCAGGTCATGGGATCCGCCTTCGGGTAGCGCAGGGATGAGAACGGGATCCGCATCTCGAGCGTCCAGCCGGTGGCGGTGACGCGCGCCGCCGCCTGCCAGAAGAAGTCGGGGGAGACGTCCTCGTTGCCGTTGACGTCGTCGATCACGCCGTCGAATTGCACGCCGCGCGGGTTCACCAGGAACTCCACGCCCGTCTTGCCGTCGTGGCGCGTGTCGAGGATGACCCCGGCGTAGTCCGTGTCGCCGCCGAAGCTGTCGCGGTCGGTGAGGGGCGCGCGCATCTGCCGGGGATCGGGATCCTGGAACTCGAAGGCGGCGTAGAAGGCCCGCTCGTCGTAGGTGACGTAGCCGACGTTCTTCACCGAAGGGGGAACGTTGTCGCCGGGGTTGGTCTCGAACCAGGTCTCGACGGGCGGGACGCCCTTCCATCCCGGGTCATCCAGTTTCGCGTCGATGGTGATCGCTCCCTGCGCCCGAACGATCTGGATCTGGGGAGGGGGCGGGGGCGATGGCGAGGGGTCGGCAGCGCGGGTCGCGACGGCCAGAGCCAGCGATGCCGCGGCGTTCAACGCGATGGACAGGGCACGCGCACGCGACCGGAGCATTACGCTATTTAACGCTCGGCACGCGGGAAGCGTTGCCTCAAAAGATGTGAAAGCGAATCAGGGCTGGGATGTGCGCTCTCCCCGGGCGCGCGCGGCTTCGGGATCGGCGGCGCGAGCGGCGGAGAAGGCTTCCAGCACCGATCGCACGCGCGGGTGGCTCGCGCTGATCGCATCGAGCGAAGCGCGGTCCAGCTCCAGGATCTCGCAGGCGGCGGCGGCGGTGATGGTCGCGCTGCGCGGACGGCCGGAGAGGGTGGAGATCTCTCCGAAGAAGGATCCCTCCCCCAGCGCGCCCAGGGGCACGCTGCTGTGGTCCGGCCCGCGCACGAACACCTTCACCCGGCCGGTCGTGAGGATGAATACGCTCTGACCCGGTTCGCCTTCCGTGATGATGACGTCTCCCGGCTCGAAGGTGAGGAGCTTGAGGCCGTGGATGAAGGCCAGCAGCTCCTCCTCGCTGAAATCCTCGAAGAGGGGATTGGCCAGCAGTCCCGGCCGGTAGGCCCGGAGGGCGGGGCCGTCGACGGGAGCGGCGGGCGTCTCCGCCGCCTGCAGCCGGCTCACGCTGTCGCGGACGAGGTCCACGAGCCAGCCGTGGAAGCGGTCGTCCGTCACCGCGCGCGGCCGAGCGCTCGGCGCGGCCGGGGCGGGGACCAGGCGGGGCGCCTCGAGGGCGGGGGCGGCCTCGGCGCGGAGGAGGGGCGCGAGGTTCACCACCTCCACGTTGCGGCGCTGGACCTGCTCGATCTTCTTGAGTATGGCCACGGCCTTGTCCGCGAAGCCTTCGCGCGCCAGCTCGTCGGCCAGCCCAATCAGGATCGCGATGGCGTCCTGGTCCTTGCCCGCCTTGAGCAGCACGTCGGCCAGGCGCAAGCGCATGCGCGGATCCCAGCGGCTCTCGCCGAAATGGGACTCGAGGACCTCGATGGCCTTGCGGCGCGTGCCGGAGTCGGGCAGGGGGACCGCGCGCACCGCCGCGACCTCCGGGCTGCTCGCGCGCTCGATGTACGAGGTCTCCAGCACGTCGCGTACGCGCGCGTGCGTGCGCGCGATCGAGTCGAGGGTTGGACGATCCAGCTCCAGGAGCTCGCAGGCGCTGGCGGCGACGACGGTGGCGCTGCGCGGACGGCCGGAGAGGCTCGAGATCTCGCCGAAGAAATCGCCTTCCACCAGCGTGGCCACCTCGAAGTTGCGGCGGTCGGGATTGGTGACGAAGACCTTCACGTGTCCCGTGGTCAGGGTGAAGAGGCTCTGCCCCGGCTCGCCCTCCGTGACCAGGATGTCGCCCGGCTCGTAGGTGTGGAGGCGGAGGCCCCGCACGATCGCGAGCAGCTCCTCGTCGGAGAGGTCCTTGAACAGGCGGGAGGCCACCATGCGTCGCGCGAGGTCGAGTACGCGCGCGCGGTCCCTTTCCACCGGGGGTTCGGGCGGTTCGAGCGGGGGTGGGCGGTGAAGGACGTCCTCGACGATGTCGAGGAGCTGGTGGTGGAAGGCGTCGTCCGACATCGCTTCTTCGGCCGTGGCCCCCACGGCCGCGGCCGGCGTCTCGGACTGGCCTTCGGCGCTCTCCGGCGCCACCGCGGGCGTCACCGCCGGCGTGCCGTGAGCGGAGACGGCTGGGGCTTCGACCGGTGCGACCGCAGCGGCGAGCGGAGCCTCGGGCTCGACGGCCGGGGGCTCGGCGGTCGGGGCCTCGGCGGACGGGGCTTCGGCGGCGGGTGCGGGCGGAGCTTGATTGTCCTCCTCGGCGCCCGGGAGGGACGCGAGGAAACGCCACAACGCTCGCCGGATCCTCTTGCCCACGCCGGGCTGTCCGCTCACCGGTGCGAGGCCGGCCTCGGCGGCCTCGGTCTCGTCCTCCACGACGGACGCCTCGACCGGAGGGGAAGCCGGCTCGAGCGGAGGCGAGGGCGGCGTCTCCGGCATGGGCGCAGTGTCCGGAACGAGGGCGGCGAGGATGTCCGGCGCCGCGTCGATCGGCTCGACGGTCGCCTCCATGGGCGGGCCCTCGTCCTCGATCGGCTCGGCCGTCGCCTCCATCTCGACGTCGCTCTCGACGTCGCTCTCGACATCGAGCGCATCCTCCGGCTCGAGCTCGAGGGGCGCGCTCTCCGGAAGGTCTGGCTCCAGCTCCTCTGCGGGGACCACGAGGTCCTGCGTTTCGCCGAACTCTTCGATGCCGAACACGGGAACCGCCGCCCGCGGCCGGGACGGAAGCTCGGCGACGCGCCTTTGCTGGTGGACCAGCTTCTCGAGCCGCTCCGCGATGTCCGCGCGGCCCGGCTGCACGCGGTCCACACGCTTGAGGATCGCGACCGCCTTGGCCACGAAACCGTCGTGCGCGAACTCGTCGGCCAGTCCGAGCAGGACCGGTACCGCCTCCTCGATGCGGCCGGCCTGCATCAACAGGTCGGCGAGCTGGAGTCGCACCGCCACCGGGGGGGCGAGGCGCCCCTGGAGCTGCCGCCGCAACGTCTCGATGGCCTTGCCGCGCTTCCTCTGTGCGATCAGCTCGCCGATGTCGGCGTCGAGGGGCGTGTTGAGCCAGTCCAGGGGCATCGGGATTTCGGGCCAGGCGCCACGCCTCGGATACCGATGCACGCATCCCCGAGGAAGGCGGTGGAGCGCTGGGCGAAAAGGCTACGTCCCGCAGAGGAGCGGGTCAAAGCCATACTTGACTTAAAAGTACAGATTCGATAACTTGGAAGAGAATCTGCAGGGTCTTCCAAGGAGCCTCCGTGAAGCAGGACGTCACCACCTCCGAGATCATCGACCGCGAGTACCGCGCCGGCTTCGTCACCGACATCGAGTCGGAGAACATCCCGGCCGGCCTCAGCGAGGACGTCGTCCGCCTGATCTCGACCAAGAAGAAGGAGCCTGAGTGGCTCCTCGACTGGCGCCTCAAGGCCTACCGCCATTGGCTCACGATGACCGAGCCGAGCTGGCAGAACGTCCATTACCCGCCGATCGATTACCAGTCCATCGTCTACTACTCCGCGCCCAAGCAGGCGAAGAAGGGGCCGAAAAGCCTGGCCGAGGTCGACCCCAAGCTGCTCGCGACGTACGAGAAGCTCGGCGTGCCGCTGCACGAGCGCGCGCGCCTGGCCGGGGTGGCCGTGGACGCGGTGTTCGACAGCGTCTCCGTCGCCACCACCTTCCGGGCGAAGCTGGAGGAGGTCGGGGTCATCTTCTGCTCGTTCTCGGAAGCGGTTCAGAACCATCCCGAGCTCGTGAAGAAGTGGCTGGGCTCGGTCGTCCCCTACACGGACAACTTCTTCGCGACCTTGAACTCGGCCGTCTTCTCCGACGGCAGCTTCTGCTACATCCCGAAGGGCGTGCGCTGCCCGATGGAGCTTTCCACCTACTTCCGCATCAACTCCGCCAACACGGGGCAGTTCGAGCGGACGCTGATCGTGGCCGAGGAGGGCTCGTACGTGTCCTATCTCGAAGGGTGCACGGCGCCCATCCGCGACGAGAACCAGCTCCACGCCGCCGTGGTCGAGCTGGTCGCCCTCGATCGCGCGCAGATCAAGTACTCGACCGTGCAGAACTGGTACCCCGGGGACAAGAACGGCAAGGGCGGCATCTACAACTTCGTGACCAAGCGCGGGAAGTGCCAGGGCCACAGCTCGAAGATCTCCTGGACGCAGGTGGAGACGGGCTCCGCGATCACCTGGAAGTACCCGAGCTGCATCCTGCAGGGCGACGACTCCATCGGCGAGTTCTACTCGGTGGCCGTCACCAACAACCATCAGCAGGCGGACACCGGCACCAAGATGATCCACATCGGGAAGAACACGCGGTCCACGATCGTGTCCAAGGGCATTTCCGCCGGCCACGGCCAGAACACCTACCGCGGCCTCGTGAAGATCGGCAAGAACGCGGAGAACGGCCGCAACTACTCGCAGTGCGACTCCCTGCTCGTGGGTGACAAGTGCGGCGCCCACACCTTCCCGTACATCGAGGTCCTGAACTCGAGCGCGCAGATGGAGCACGAGGCCTCGACATCCAAGATCGGCGAGGACCAGATCTTCTACTTCCAGCAGCGGGGCATCTCCGCCGAGGACGCCGTGAGCATGATCGTGAACGGCTTCTGCAAGGAAGTGTTCAAGGAGCTGCCCATGGAGTTCGCGGTGGAGGCCCAGAAGCTCCTGGGCGTGTCCCTCGAAGGCAGCGTCGGGTAGAGCCGGCGTCTTGAGCCGCGGGACCACCCTCGCGGCCGTCGCCGCCGCCGTCCTCACCCTGGCCGCGCTGACCGTCGTCGCGCTGCGGCCGATCGCGATGGCGCCCGGCGGAGATGCGTGGGCGCGCATTGTCCGCGGGCCGACCGCGGACGGCATCCTCTATCCCGGAGCGAAGGCCGTGATCGCGCTCCCCGACCTGGCCCGCTCGCGGCCGCGCGACATGGTCATCGATGGCCTTTCTCTGGGCGACACGCCGGCCGTGCTGAGCGTGTCCGTCGATGGCGCCGCCCCCGTGATGGTGGCCCTCGATGCGCGGCGCGCGGCGACGTTGACCATCCCGCCGGCGTCCCATTCCGGGATGCGCCTGGACGTGGCCACGGAGCGCGGCGCTCCGGCCCGCCTGCGCGCGGTGACGGTCGGCGGCGCGTGGCCTTCGGCGATGGTCGTGCTCGTGGTCGTGTTTCTAGCCGGACTGGCCACGGCCGGCGCGTCCACCATCGAGGCGCTGGACGCTCGCGGCGCGATCGCGCTGGCCCCGGTCGGTGCCGCGGCCGCGCTGCTCGTTTTCGCTTTCACGACAGGCGCCCTCTCCCTCGGATGGTCCGGCCTCGTGATCGGTGGGGCCGCCGTGCTCGTCGCGGCCGGAATCCTGGCCGGGGCACGCGGGCCGCGGGCTTCGCGCGCGGCCCGCGCACGGGCGGCACTGTTGGTGGCTGCGGTCGCGTTCGGGGCCGGCGCGCGGTGGGTCTTCGCGCCCTCGACCGGATCCTGGGACATGGAGTACTGGCGGGCGTTCCCCATCGACTATCCCCCCCTCGCCCTCGCCGCGTGGCAGGCCGCGGCCGCGGTCGTCCCGGCGAGGGACGCATCCTCCTGGAACGTCGCGCTGAAGCTGCCCGCGCTGGCCGGCGATCTCCTGGCCGTCGCGATCCTTCTCTTCTGGTGGCCGGCGAGACGCGCGGGCGCGCGGGCCGCCGCCCTGTACTGGGCGCTGCCCGCGTCGTGGCTGTCGAGTGCCACGCTCGGCTATCTCGACGGCGCGTACGCGCCGTTCGTCCTCGCGGCGGCGGTGGCGGCGGGCCTCGGGCGCGCCGGGCCGGCCGGCGCCGCCCTGGCGGTGGCCGCGCTCCTCAAGCCGACGGCCCTCGTGGCCGCGCCCGCGATCGCGGTCGCGCTGCGTACGCCGCGGCGGATCGTGGCCGCCGTCGCCGCCGGACTGGCCGTCGTCGCCGTCGTCCTCGTCCCCCTCGCGCGGGCCGGAACGGTGGGGACCGCGATCGCCCACGTCCTTCCCATCCTCTACCAGGAGCGCCTGTCCGGCGGGTACGCGAACGTGTGGTGGCTGCTGGGGGCGGTCGTGTCCGGCGACGCGGCGTCGGTGCCCTACGTGCGTATCGACGCCGTGCCCTTCCCCGCACGCGCGGCCGGAGTGGTCGCGTTCGCGGGCGCGGCGTTCGTCATCGGGCGCGCGCTGGCCCGCGCGCGTGGGACCGCGGCCACCCTTGCCGCGTCCGCCGCGCTCTTCGCCGCCTACGGCGTGCTCGGCGTGGGGGTGCACGTCAATCATCCCCATCCGCTGGTGCTGCTGTTCCTCGCCGCGGGGATCACGGCGGCGGCCTGGCGATGGCCGGCCTGGCTGTTCATCCACGGCTACGCGCTCAACATCCTGCTCCTCGAGCAGCTGGGCCGGCTGGCGGGTCCGCGCTACGGCGCGCTGGAAAGGGCCGGCGGCATCATCGAAAAGATCCGCTACGGCGGCGGACTCGACCTCACGGTGGCGCTCGCCGTCGCGCACATCGCCGCCCTGACGGTCCTCATCGTCCGCGCCTCGCCGGCCCTGCGTGCGGTCTCCGCCCATGCCAGTCAAGTCGATGACCAGCCAGCAGTTCTATAAACTTGACGAAATGGTCAAGTATGACCTAGAGTGAAGTGATGCTCGATATTCAGAACCTCCACGCTTCCGTGGGGGGCAATGAGATCCTCCGAGGTGTGGACCTCAGGGTTCCCGCCGGAGAGGTCCACGCCATCATGGGACCGAACGGCTCGGGCAAGAGCACGCTCGCCCACGTCCTGGCCGGCCGGCCCGGGTACGAAGTCACCAAGGGCGAGGTGCGCTACAAGGGCAAGGACCTCCTGGCCATGAGCCCGGAAGAGCGCGCACGCGAGGGTGTCTTCCTCGCCTTCCAGTACCCCGTCGAGATCTCCGGCGTCAGCAACGTCTACTTCCTGAAGGCCGCGGCCAACGCGATCCGCAAGCATCGCGGCCAGCCGGAGCTGGACGCCATCGACTTTCTGGCCCTGGTCAAGGAGAAGGCCAAGGTCGTCGCCATCGACGAGTCGCTGATCAAACGACCGGTCAACGAAGGCTTCTCCGGCGGCGAGAAGAAGCGGAACGAGATCTTCCAGATGGCGGTGCTCGATCCCGCCCTCGCCATCCTGGACGAGACGGACTCCGGCCTCGACATCGACGCCCTGCGCATCGTCGCCGCCGGGGTGAATCAGCTCCGCTCGCCGGAGCGGGCGATGGTCCTGGTCACGCATTACCAGCGTCTCCTCGACTACATCGTCCCCGACGTGGTCCACGTCCTCCTGGACGGCCGCATCGTGAGGTCGGGCGGCAAGGACCTCGCCCTCGAGCTCGAGAAGAAGGGCTACGAGTGGCTGGAGGCCCCGGCGGGCTCGCGATGACCACGGCGGCGCAGGCGCCCACGTTCCCGGCCGAAGTCGTGCGCTGGCGCGAGGAGTTCGAGTCCTTCCGCGCGGGTCTGCCTCGTGAAGAACCGGAGTGGCTCCGCGCCCTGCGCACGACGGGGATGGGAGCGTTCGAGGAGCTCGGCTTCCCCACGACCCGGCAGGAGGACTGGCGGCACACGAGCGTGGCCCCGATCGCGCGGACCTCGCTGCGTCGCGCGCCCACGACGTCCAGCGTCGCCGACCTCGCGGTTCTGGGCAGCCTGGACTTCGGCCGCGCCTTCGCGCGCCACCAGCTCGTGTTCGTCAACGGCCGCTACGCGCCGGATCTCTCTTCCGGGGGAACATCGGCGGACGGCGTGCATGTCCGCAGCCTGCGCGAGGTGCTCGACCACGAGCCGCAGATCGTGCAGCCCCATCTGGACCGGCAGGCCAGCGGACCCGGCCGCTCTTTCGCGGCCCTCAACTCCGCCTTCCTCGACGACGGCGCGTTCCTCTCCGTCCCCGCGGGCACGGTGCTCACGGAGCCGATCCACCTCGTCTTCCTGTCCGCGCCCGGTTCCCAGCCCACGGCCAGCCATCCGCGCGTGCTCGTGTGGGCGGGCCGGAAGAGCCAGGCCACGATCATCGAGAGCTACGGGGGGCCGGCGGACGCGGTGTACCTCACCAATGCCGTCTCCGAGATCACGCTCGAGGACGGCGCCGTCGTCGACCACTATCGGCTCCAGCGCGAGAGCGCCCGAGCCTTCCACGTCGGCACGCTCTGCGCGACCCAGGGCCGGGCCACCCGGTTCGCCTCGCATGCGATCTCCCTC
>WNFI01665544.1_pt2 | contig 20730 bp, 22 predicted proteins | sample 5400471 | NCBI WGS metagenome assembly WNFI01 (sample SAMN13153348, study PRJNA577476) | soil metagenome | isolation source: 100 cm saprolite on Douglas fir-dominated hillslope | place: USA:California | collected 2013-09-17
TCGGCGATCTTGTCGAGCTGCACTTCCTGGCCGAAGCGCGGCTGCGGCGTGCCGTGGCCGCGCTTGGGGCCGCAGGGCGGCTTGTTGGTGAAGGTGCGGCAGGCGTCGAACTTGTAGCGCGGGATGTGATAGCTCACGGTCTGAAGCACGCCCGTGTAGAAGGTGCTCGCCACGCCGTAGCCGCCGTAGGCGCCCCCGTCGAGCAGGGTCTGGGTGTGCATGCCCGTAATCTTTCCGTCCTTGGTCACGCCGGTGCGCATCTTCATCAGCACCGGATGGCGGCCGCGGTGCATATAGAAGACTTCCTCGCGAGTGAGGCAGATCTTCACCGGACGGCCGAGCAGGATCGCCGCCTTCGAAACCACGATCTCGTGATTGTGCAGGTCGCATTTTCCCCCGAAGCCGCCGCCGTTCGGGCAGGCGATCACGCGCACGTGCGCGGGCGGAATCTGCAGCGCGTTGGCGAGCGCGCGATGGATGTAGTGCGGCACCTGCGTGGAGGACCAGAGCGTGAGCTTGCCCTCGCCGTCCACCGCGGCGACCGAGGCGTGCTGCTCGATCGGGAGGTGCGTGTTGCCCTGGTAGAAAAACAAATCCTCGAACACGTGGTCGGCCTTGGCGAGCGCCTCGTCCACGTCGCCGAACTCGAAGGCCTGAAGGCGGTGGATGTTGCCCTGCTCGCCGTATTCGTGGATGCGCGGGTCGGCCGTTGCGAGCGCCTCCTCGGGATCGGAGATGGTCCTGAGCGGCCGGTACTTGACGTCGATGAGATCGAGCGCCTCGAACGCAGCCTGCTCGTCCTTGGCGATGACCGCGGCGACCGGGTCGCCCACGTAGCGCACGCGCTCCGGCGCAAGCGGGTACTCGTCCTGCGTGACCGGCAGGATACCGAAAGTGATCGGGAAGTCTTTGCCGGTGAGCACGAGATGCACGCCCGGGCATGCTTGCGCCCGCGAAACATCGATCGATTCGATCGTCGCGTGCGGATGCGGAGAGCGCAGCAGCTTGCAATGGACCATACGCGGCAGCATCACGTCGTCGGCGAAGCGCGTGAGGCCCGTCACCTTGGCGCGGCCGTCCACGCGGCGCCGCGGCTTGCCGATCACGTCGAAGCGTTTCTTCATCGCTTGGACCCCTGCATCGTCTTTGCCGCCTCCTCGATCGATTCGTAGATCTGCTGGTAGCCGGTGCAGCGGCACAGATTCCCCGAGATCGCCTCCTTGATGCGCTCGCGGCTGGGGTTCGGTTCGCGCTCGAGCAGCGCCTTCGCCGTCATCAGGATCCCGGGGGTGCAATAGCCGCACTGCGCGCCGCCCAGGTCGGCGAACGCCGCCTGCAGCGGATGCAGCTTGCCGCCGCTCGCCAGCCCCTCGACGGTCTCGATAGCCCGCCCTTCGCAATCGAGGGCGAGCGCGAGGCAAGAGAGCACCGGCACGCCTTCCACCAGCACCGCGCACGCGCCGCATTCGCCGAGCTCGCAGCCGTGCTTGGTGCCGGTGAGGTTCATGTCCTCGCGCAGCACTTCGAGCAGCGTCTTGTACGGGGCGAAGGAAACCCGGCGATTTCGCCCACAGACTGCGGCCCCTCGGGGCGATACCAGCGCGCAGTCCAGTTGACCGCTCCGAGCATCGCCCGCGTGACGAGCGCTGGATCCGTTTGCGTGAATTCACCGCGCTTCATCCCTTCGGCGACGAGACCGCGCACCGCGCGCTCGTAGGCATCCCGCTTCTCGATGACCGCTTTGCGCATCGCCTCGGGCAGAACTTCCACCTCGAGGTGGGCGGTCGCGCCCTCGAGCTCATCGAGCATGCAACGAACGTGCGCACTCATCACCGCGCGCAGCCGCCCGGCGCAGGCACCGGCCGCGGCGCGCGCCTCCTTCACCGCGGCAAGAAGGCGCTCGAGCGTGCGCTCCTGGCAGAAGAGCAGGATCTCGTCCTTGCCGCTGAAGTAGTAATACAGGTTGCCGGGCGACAGATCGGCCTCCTCGGCGATCTCGCGCATGCCGGTCGCCGAGAGTCCCAGGCGGCGGAACACGCGCGCGGCGGCGCGCAGGATCTCGAGGCGCCGCGCGTCGTTCTTGCGCTGCACGCGCTCCGACAAGAGGGTCTCGTTAGAACCCCGATTCAAAACTTGAACCATTGTTCAAATTCTAGGCCGGGAAAGGTCTCAAGGCAATCTAAATCGCAATCCTGCGGCGAGGAAGACCCGGCTACTCGCGAAGCTTGAAGCGCTGGATCTTGCCGGTCGCCGTCTTGGGTAATTCGTTCACGAACTCGATCCAGCGAGGGTACTTATAAGGCGCGAGCCGGTCCTTGATGTGCTGCTGCATGGTCGCTTTGAGGGATTCGCTCGGGGAGCGGCCCTGCTTGAGCACGACGAACGCTTTGGGCTTGATCAACCGGTTGCCGTCCTCGTGGCCGACCACCGCGGCTTCGAGCACCGCCTCGTGGCTGACGAGCGCGGCCTCGACCTCTGCGGGCGAGACGTAGAAGCCGGAGACTCTCAGCATGTCGTCGGAGCGGCCGGCGTAGACAAAGTAACCGTCCTCGTCCTGCCTGAACTTGTCGCCGCTCCTGAACCACGTGCCGACAAAGGTCGATCGGCTTTTCTCGCGGTTGTTCCAGTAATACGCCGCACTGGTCGGTCCGCTCACCTGGAGCTCGCCGATCTCGCCCCGCTCTACCGCAGCCTCGTGCTCGTCCACCAGGCGGAGCTCGTATCCGGGCACGGGCTTCCCGGTCGCGCCGTAGCGCACATCTCCCGGCCGGGCACTGATGAACATGTGCAGCATCTCGGTCGAACCGATGCCCTCCAGGATGTCGACGCCAGTTTTTTCTTTCCAGCGCCTGCCCATGTCGGCCGGCAAGGCCTCACCTGCCGAGACGCACAGACGCAAGGAGAGAGACTCTTTCTTCGGGAACTCGGGGCTGGCAAGCATCGCCCCGTAGAGCGTCGGGACCGCATAGAAGACCGTCGGCCTTGTTTCGGCGAGGCGCCTGAATACCGACGCCGCCGTCGCACGCTCGGCCATGAGCACAGCTTTGGCTCCGATGGCGAGACTGAAGGTCTGCGCGTTGCCGAGACCGTACGCAAAGGCCAGTTTCGCCGCGGAAAAAAGCACGTCCTTCTCGGTGATCCCGAGGACGCCTTTCCCGTAGAGCTCCGCGGTGACTGCCATGCTCGAATGCACGTGCACGGCCGCTTTCGGCGTGCCGGTCGAGCCCGAGGAATACAGCCAGAAGCAGGGATCGTCGGAAGTCGTCGGCGCGGGCGAGAGCTCGGGTGAACCTTTCGCGAGGACTTCCTCCAACGCTGCGTGGCCGGATGCGCCGCGACCCGAAACGATGACGTGTTTCAGGAACGGGAGATTGGGCAAGAGCGGCGCGAACTGGGGAAGCAGCTGCTCCGAGACAACGAGCGCCTTGGCACGGCTGTCGGAGAGCATGTACTCGTAGTCTTTCGGCGTCAGCAGCGTATTCACCGCGACCGGGATGATCCCCGCCTTGATCGCGCCGAAGAACGCAGTCGGGAAATCGATTGTGTCGGTGAGTGCGAGCAGCACCCGGTGCTCCATCTCGAGGCCGATTGCCCGAAGCCCCGATCCGAAGCGGTTTACGCGCTCGGCGAGCTCGCCGAAGGTATATTGACCGGTGTCGTCCACGAACGCGACCCTGCCCGCGCGGCCGGCGGAGAGATTACGCTCGATCAAATCGTATGCGGCGTTGTAGTCGCGGGGAATATGGACTTTAGGCGGGCTGACCGAATGGTCAGCGGCGCTGAGCGACGGCACGATTGTCTGTCCTTTCTTCGATCAACTCAGGCCGTGAGCCGGACTTCTTTGCGACACAGCGAGATCCAGCCGGCGATCCACGCGACGGCGATTTCCTCCGGCATGGTGCCCGCGCTCGCGTCGTGCAGCATGATCTCGCCGATGCGCCTCGCTCCCAGCTCGGAGAGGATCGCGTCGAAACGCTTGCCACCGTTGCAGAAGGTTTCCGCGTAGGTCCGGTCACCGAGGGCGATCACGCCGTATCGCACCGTCGAGAGGTCGGGACGCGCGGTGTTGAGCGACTCGTACAGATTCTTCGCGTTGTCGGGCACGTCGCCCTGCCCGTAGGTGGATGAGCAGATAAGAAACAGGCCGCCGCCTGAGAACACGCCCGCATCGAGGCCGTCCATCGTCCTGGTGTGCACACGGGTCTCGCCGTCCTCGAGCGTGAGCTCGAGCTCCTGAGCGACCAGCTGCGCGGTGCCGGTCATGGTCCCGACGAGGATGGTCAGTTCTAGCGCCATCGAGGGTCTTCGCGTTCCCGCTTGCGTTTCCTTTAGAGGTGCATCATACTGCATGCCTTGCGTATGGCAAGCATTATATTGCATTGCTGAACGTGCTCACTACTAACATTAATAAATCGTCTCAAGATACTGTTTATACAAAGAACGGTGAGCGAGATTACCTTGCCGCCTTGGGCGAAAGGGTGCGCGAGGCGCGGGCACGGCGGAGAATATCGCGCAAGCTTCTCGCACGCGATTCAGGGGTGTCGGAGCGCTACCTGGCCCAGCTCGAAGCAGGCCTGGGAAACATCTCCATCCTGCTGTTGCGCCAGATTGCATCGGCCCTCGATTCACCGCTCACCGAACTGCTTGCCGAGGACACGGGCGATACCGTGGAGCTGACCCTCACGACGCAATTCCTGAAGCGGCTCCCGCGGCAAAAGCTCGCCGCCGTGCGTTCGCAGCTGGTGCGCGACTACGGCAGCGCGCACGACGAGCGCATGAAGCGCATCGCGCTCATCGGACTGCGCGGCGCGGGAAAATCCACGCTGGGTGCCAAGCTCTCCAAGGTGCTGGGAGCGCCCTTTATCGAGCTCGACCGCGAGATCGAGCGCGAGGCGGGCACCAGTCTCTCGGAGATTTTTCTGCTCTACGGGCAGGCCGGCTACCGGCGCTACGAGCGGCGCTGCCTCGAAAGGGTGCTCGAAAAGAACGCGCGCGCGGTCATCGCGACGGGCGGAAGCATCGTCTCGGAGCCCGGAACCTACGAGCTCCTGCTCTCGGCCTGCTTCACGGTCTGGCTGAAGGCCGAGCCCGAGGAGCATATGGCGCGCGTGATCGCGCAGGGCGACACCCGCCCGATGGCCGGGAACGACCAGGCGATGGAGGATCTGCGGCGTATACTCCACGGCCGGGCCGTGCTCTATGGACAGGCCGACGTCACGGTGGACACGGCCGGCAAGACACCTGAGCAGAGCCTCTCGGCGCTGCGCAAGGCTGTCGCCGCATAGTATTCAGGAGAGTTCCATGGCCGCAGTTCTCGAAGCTCCCTCCCCTTCCTTCACCTACGACACGCACCCGGACCGCTACAGCCACTGGCGTCTTGCGTTCGACGGGCCGGTGGCGACGCTGTCCATGGACGTGGACGAGGACAAGGGCCTGAAGCCCGGCTACAAGCTGAAGCTCAATTCCTACGACCTCGGCGTGGACATCGAGCTCGCCGACGCGTTGAACCGCGTCCGCTTCGAGCACCCCGAGGTGAAGTGCGTGGTGATCACGAGCGCGCGCGAGCGCATGTTCTGCTCCGGGGCCAACATCTACATGCTCGGTCAGTCGACGCACGCGTGGAAAGTGAATTTCTGCAAGTTCACCAACGAAACGCGCAACGGCATCGAAGACTCGAGCCGCCACGAAGGCTTGAAGTCCCTTGCTGCGGTCAACGGCACGGTCGCGGGCGGCGGCTACGAGCTCGCGCTCGCCTGCGATGAGATCCTGATGATCGACGATCGTTCCTCGACGGTGAGCCTGCCCGAGCTGCCGCTACTGGGCGTCCTGCCCGGAACGGGCGGCCTCACGCGCGTCACCGACAAGAGAAAGGTCCGGCGCGATCTCGCCGACGTGTTCTGCACGACGAGTGAAGGCGTGCGCGCCGACCGCGCAAAGCAATGGAAGCTGGTGGACCACATCGCCAAGCCTCAAGGCTTCAAGGATGCCGTAAAGGAGCGCGTTGCGGCGCTCACCGCGCAAAGCCGGCGCGGAAGCGGCAAAGGCGTGACCCTCAGCGCGCTCAAGCGCTCGATCGATGCCGGTGGATATCACTACGACAACGTGGACGCGGTGATCGACCGCAAGCACCGCACCGCGACCATAACGGTATTCGCTCCCCGCCAGGAAGTTCCCTCCGGCATCGAGGCGATCCTCGCGGCGGGCGACAAGTGGTGGCCGCTCGCGATGGCACGCGATCTGGACGATGCCATCCTGATGCTGCGCACGAATGACCTCGACATCGGTACCTGGATATTCAACACGCGCGGTGACCTGGACAAAGTGCTGGCAGCAGACGCAGCGCTCAAGGCGAACGAAAACACCTGGTTCGTGCGCCAGGTGATCGGTTTCCTGCGCCGGACCCTCGCGAGGCTGGACGTCTCCTCGCGCACCCTATTCGCCATCATCGACAAGGGTTCCTGCTTCGCGGGAACGCTGTTCGAGCTTGCGCTCGCCGCCGACCGCAGCTACATGCTCCAGCTGCCCGACGATGAAGCCGGCGCGCCGACGGTCGCGCTGTCGGAACTTAATTTCGGCGCCTATCCGATGGTCAGCCAGGAGGCGCGCATCAGTGCGCATTTCTGCGGCGAGTCGAAACCGATCGACGCGGCACGCACGCGCATCGGCGAGAAGCTCGGCGCCAGGCCCGCCTCCGAATTGGGCCTGGTCACCTTCACGCCCGATGATCTCGATTGGGACGAGGAGGTGCGCATCGCGATCGAGGAGCGGGCGAGCCTCTCCCCCGACGCGCTCACGGGCATGGAAGCGAATCTGCGCTTCTCAGGCAAGGAAACAATGGAGACGCGTATCTTCGGCAGGCTTTCCGCCTGGCAGAACTGGATCTTCGTCCGCCCAAACGCGGTGGGCGAGCACGGCGCGCTGAAAGTGTACGGCAGCGGCGCGAAAGCCAAATTCAACTGGGAGCGGGTTTAAAAGGCCGGACCGAAGCGGGAGCGCGCATGAGCAACATCGATTATTCCGACAAAATCCCCAACAACGTCAACCTCGCCAACGATCGCACGCTGCAGCGCGCGCTCGAGCACTGGCAGCCGCGCTTTCTCGACTGGTGGCGTGAGATGGGACCGAATGACTTCGCCTCGGTCGACGTCTATCTGCGGACCGCGGTCGGCGTGGACGCACAAGGCTGGGCACATTACGGCACGGTGAAGATGCCCGACTACCGCTGGGGCATTTTTCTGGCCGATCCCATCGCGAACCGCACCATCGGCTTCGGGGACTCTTTCGGCCAGCCGGTGTGGCAGCAGGTGCCCGGCGAATTCCGCTCTCAGTTCCGCCGCCTCATCGTCACCCAGGGCGACACCGAGCCCGCTTCGGTTGAACAACAGCACCGGCTCGGCCACACTTGCCCTTCTCTCTACGATCTGCGCAATCTCTTCCAGATCAACGTCGAGGAAGGACGGCATCTTTGGGCGATGGTGTATATCCTGCATGCCTATTTCGGCCGAGACGGTCGCGAGGAAGCCGAGGAGCTCCTCGCGCGCCACTCCGGCGACGTGGACAAGCCGCGCATCCTCGGCACCTTCAACGAGCCGATCGAAGACTGGCTGTCGTTCTTCTGCTTCTGCTATTTCACCGACCGCGACGGCAAATTCCAGCTGAAGAGCCTCGCAGAGTCCTCGTTTGACCCGCTCGCCCGCACCTGCCGTTTCATGCTGACGGAGGAAGCCCACCACATGTTCGTCGGCGAGACCGGCCTAGGCAGGATCGTGCGGCGCACGCTCGAAGTGATGAAGGAGATCGGCAGCGACGACCCCGAGGCGATCCGCCGCCGGGGTGCGGTGGACCTGCCGCTCTTGCAGCGCTATCTCAACTACTGGTTCAGTTCGTCGCTCGATCTCTTCGGATCGGAGGTCTCCTCGAACGCAGCAACGACTTTCGCCAGCGGCATCAAGGGACGTCCCGACGAGACTACTCAGTATCGGGACCACGTCTGCTCCGATTCGACCTTCGAGATCGAAGTGCCGGACGGCAGAGGCGGAGTCGTCAAGGACACATCCCCGATGCGCAACGCCATGAACGAAGTGCTGCGCGACGCCTACGTCAGGGACTGCGAGATCGGTCTGAAGCGCTGGAACATGCACATCAAGCGCGCCGGTTACAACTTCGAGCTGAAGCTGCCGAGCAGCCGCTTCCGCCGCGCGATCGGTGCCTGGGCGAACATTCCCACCGACCTAGAGGGCCGGCCCATCGGCCGCGAGGAGTACGACCGAAGCCTGCCCGGCTGGCTGCCGAGCGCGTCCGACAGAGACTACGTGAAGAGCCTGATGCAGCGCGTGGTCGAGCCGGGAAAAATGGCCGCGTGGATAGCGCCGCCCGAGCGCGGCGTCAACAACCTGCCGGTGGACTACGAGTACGTGCGGCTGAATTGACCCGCGGAGCTACGCGAGCGTATCGCACTACTGCTTGCCTTCGAGTCGCAGCAGGGCACGTGTGATTTCGAGGACCATCTTCCGGTGCGGCTCGCTGAGCGAGTCGAACTTTTTTCCCTGCCAGGCTGAATCCACCGCGTAGGTCGCGGTGTCCTGCTTTGCGGTCGTATGCGCTCGCTCGGGCTCGCCGTAGCGCAGCCAGTGCGGCGGAACCTCCAGCCACTGCGCCAGCGTGCGCAGCTTGTCCTGCGTGGGAAGCGCGCTGCCGTAAAGCCATTTGCGCGCCGTCTGGGCGGTCACCGGCTCGCCGTGATGCCGCAGGTTGAACTCGCGCGCAAATCGCGTGGGACCGGCGTCCAAGCGAGCTTTGCGCATGGCTTCCTTGAGACGCCTGCTGAAGTCCCCTTTTTCTTCGGCGATCGTCATGCCGTGGAAATTATCACCGGGCGCGACCACATACGGTTACTTTCAGTTTCATTTTATTGAAACCCATGGTAACATACTTCGGTCGGGGATGCGTCGGGTTCCAATTCAAATTGCCGGCGGCATGCAAAACCCGTGACCTGGCGAACACACGATCTTTCGCAAATCATCGAGCAGATCCCGATCGGGGTGGCGGTAACGCTGCCTTCGGGTTCCATCGAGTATGTCAATCCGCATCTGAGCGGCATGTTTCGGTCCCCGCCCGCGCGCCTGGAGGGCGTCGATCTCGCCGAGTTGAGGATCTCCGGCACCTCCTCGCAGAATGAGCGGATGAGGCGCCGGCTCCTCGCCGCTGAGGCTTGGCGGGAGGAAGCGCAGTTCCTGACGGGAAGTGGCGATAGGCTCCCGGTGCTCGAATCTGCATACCCCCTGCGCGACAACGAGGGGCGAGTCACGCATTTCATTCACTTTCTGCAGGACTCGAGCCTCCTCGAGATCTCCGAGCCCTCGAAGAGCCCGATGTTCTACGACGAGCTGACGGGCCTGCCCAATCGCAATCTTTTCCAAAACAGGCTCTCGCTCGCCATGGGGACGGCGCGCCGCACCCGTCATGGCTTTGCGGTGCTCTCGGCCGACATCGATCACTTCAAGCTGGTGAACGATTCGCACGGACACGACGCGGGCGACGACCTCTTGGGCCAGGCCGCGGCGCGCATGCGCGCGTGCCTGCGCGAGACCGACACGGTTGCGCGCCTGGGCGGGGATGAATTTGGCGCGATTCTCGATCGCGTTCTCGACTCCGAGATCGCCGCGAAAATCGCCGATAGGCTGCTCGCGGCCTGCTGCGGGAGCTACGAGCTCCGCGGTGGTCCAGCGCGGCGATATGGATTCGCCTAGGGACCGGACTACTGAACGGCGATTCGGGCAGGATCGCTGAAGCGTATCCGCGCGTTCAGCTCCCGAGTGACGTGCACCACGCCGTCGGTGTCGACTAGCATCGCGCAGGAAACGCCCATGCGCGCTGCAGCTTCCTTCCAACCGCGTGGTCCTTCGATGAAAATCGGCTTGGAGGCCGCGTCGGACAACGCGCCCGCCCCCGGCTGCCTGGGCACCAGCACGGTCACCGACTGGACCCCCGGAACCGGATAACCGCTGCGCGGATCGATGATATGCGAGTAGCGCTTGCCGTCGATCTCGTAGTAGCGCCGGTAGTCACCCGAGGTGCCGATCGCTTCGCCGTCCGCCAGTTCTATCGTGGCGAGTATGGCTTTGCCACGCGGGGATTCCAGACCGACGCGCCAGGGACGCCCTGCGCGGCGCCCCAACGCCATGATGTTGCCGCCGACGTTCACGAGCGCATTCTGGATGCCTTTCTCGCGAAGAATGTCCGCCGCGCGATCGAGCGCGTAACCCTTCGCGTAGCCGCCGAAGTCCAGTTGCACGGCAGGATTGGCGCTGGTCACCCTATCGCCCACCACGCTCAGATCGCTTATACGCGGGTTGGCGCGGATGAGTCGGGCGATTTCTTCGGGGGCAGGCGGAGGACCTCCGGGTTTGTTTCTGTGAAAGCTCCACAATCCGACCAACTTACCGATCGCAGGATTGAACAAACTTCCCGATTCCTCGGCCAGCACCTGCGAACCGCGAATAAGCTGCGCGATCTCGGCAGTTGTTTGGATGTTTTTTTCGCCGCGGGCGATCGCCTGGTTGAGCGCCACCAACTTCCCGGGCTGCCACGCGTGCAACTCGCGATGCATGCGGTCGAACTCCCGGAAAATCCGCCCGGCCGCTTCCTGCGCGCGCACTGTATCGCGGTCGACAACGGTGATCTCGACCACGGTGCCGAACACGTAAGAACTCGCGCGATATTCCGCCGCGGTCGCTCGCACCTGCGGGAGCAGCGCAAGCACGGCGAACAACAGCGCTCGATTGCCGTAGCGAGGTTTCAATGCCGGTGCAGTCGAGGCACGAGAAAGAGCCAGGCGCCCGTAAGAGACACGACCGCGAGCAGCAACGCCAGCAGATCCACGAACACCGGTCCGTAGCGCCCCGCGAACCTGCCGCTGTGCAGATCGAGCAGCAGCTGCTGGACCGAAACCCCGGGCGTCAGCGCCTCTTCGTAGGCTTGCCGCCGGGCTGCGGAAAGTTCGGCCGCCGCCGACCAGAGCACGCTCCGCTGCTTCAAGGGACGCCACGACAAGGCATCGGCGCTCGTAAAAATTCCCGATGCGGTGCGAAGCACGATGCCGCGCGCGCTCGAGCCTATCGCCTGCACGGGGACACCGGGCAGAGCTCCCCGCTCCAGCTTTTCGATCAACTCGCCGTCCTCGCGGAATACGTACAGCGCCGTCTCGCTCGCAACCACGAAGATATCGGCGAGCTCGGTCAGACCAACGGGTTGCGGCAACCGCTCGCCCGAAATCTTTCCATCGAGCAGCCAGCGGCCGTTCGCGGCGACCAGCACGTGATGGCCGGAGCGGAATGCTTCGCGCCGATCCGCGCGTGCCAGCGTCGCAGCAACCGCAGCAGGAAGAGTCTCAGCAACATCTACTGGCGGCTCATCCGGTCGAAAAAAAGCGCGAGCCGGGCCATGCGTTCCATCGCTCCGACGGAGAGCGTGGCGCCGGCAATGCCGTCGATTTCGCGGTCCAGGCGATCGCCCCGCGCGAGCTTCGCCTCCCCGAATTGCCTCAGGAACGAGGGATAGCGGACTTCCTGTCCCCGGCTTTCGCGATAGACGAGTACGCGTACATGATCGATGCGCTCGTCGACGACGACGAAACCCGCGGTGATCGGCTCCTCCTTGCCGATCTCCTCCAGGATCCACACGCTCTTGTGGGAGTCGCTCCAGTAGCGCTGGCGCAATTGCGCCGGGGCATGGCCCAGAATCGCCGCGGCTTGCGCCTGTAGGTCCCTGGTCAGCCAGAGCACCTTGGGCGCCGGCTTAGAGCCGAACACTTCTGCGACGAAAGCATCGGGCTCCTGATAGACCTCCCCGTGGACGAGTCCCGCCCCGGCCGCGCCGAGCGCCAGCGTCAACAACGCAAGCGAGCGACGCGGTCTCCAATTCATCAGAACATGAATCCCAGGCCGAGATCGAACCGGTCTTGGGATTTGTCGGTCGCGTAGCGCTGGATGTCGGCCTTCAGCACCACCTGCGGATGGAGCCAGAAGTTGACCCCCAACGTTTTGATGCGCTCGTTGTTGTTCGGATTCTCGAGCAGATTGTTCCCGGGATCCTCCGCCTGCCTGATGTCGACGCGCTCGTAGCGAATGAAAGGTGCCACGTCGAAATTGCCCTGCTTGTATACGTGGTACGCCGCCTGCACGTACGCGCCCTTCATCGACTTTGGTGCCGCAAAAGCGGTGACGCTGGGGTTGACGAGATTGGCTGCAACGGTCGCAGCAGTAATCTTGTCGGCGTCGCCCAGCGTGCCCGCCGCATATAGGGCATGTAAATCGAGGCCCGCTACACGGTATTGGGCGTGGACGTCCCACATGGTGAAACGGGCAGCGACTCCCTGCAGCGCCGCGTTGGACGCTCCGTTCTGGCCGGTGTCACCGGTGAACACCCCGCCGCCGACCAGCAGACCCGGGCGCCGATAGTTGAGCGCGCCGTAGACCGCGAGATTGCGGGCGTTGGCGAGCTCTCCTTCCTGGTGGGCGCTGCGGATCCCCGTGGTCGGATCGTCGAGCTTGCCCGAGTCGAAATTCGTGGTGATACCGACGTCGTACCGAACGCCTTCGCTGACGATACCGTGAACGCCCGCTCCCAGCTCTCGCCAGGTCGTGGGAATGATGCGGGTTTCGACTTGATTGCGCATGACCCCGTAATAGGTCGGCGGTTCGTGGGTCTCGTTCAGGATGCCAAGGGGGATTAGGAACAGGCCGCCTTTGAAATTGACCGCGTCGTTCATCTTGTAATTCACCCAGGCCTGTTCGATCTCGGCCTCGCCCTCGTCGTCCTTGCTGACGACGGCATGCTCCAACTCGACTTCCGAATGAAGGGTGAGGCGCTCATCGAACCGGTGATTGAAGCCGAACACGAAACGCTGCAGATCGGCCGTGGCATTTCCGCTCTGGCGAAACTTGCTGTACCCCACTTCGCCGTAGCCGACGATATTGATGCCCCCGTTGGCGAGCCCGGAGCTCCGGTCGAGCATCGAGCCGTAGTCGAGGGAATACGGCGAAGCCTGTTGCGTGGGCGCGGCTGATCTGCGGGCCTGGGCTTTGAGATCGTCGATTTCCTGCTGCAGGATTTGAAGCTTTTGATCTACGGTTGCTTGTCCGAATGATGGTGCCGCCGCGAACGCGGCGGCGAGTGCCAGCGCCAAATTGGATTTCTTCATTGCGTCTCCCACTGAGTTGACAACCGATAGGGATAGGGCTGGCTTTACTCAGCTGGACGCTGACTGGCTGGCTGATTCGAAGCAGAATCGTAAAGGCGGGCGCCCCGCTCCCCGGCGCAAATTCTCAGGATTTCGCGGGCCCGGCTGGTCCCACGTTGTGTCCGCGGCCGAACGCCGACCATGCGATCCACAGCGCGGGCAGCAGCACCAATGCATAGGTCAACATCGCGCCGTACTTCCCTTCGGGTCCGTAGGGCTCCGTGGCGATATGCCAGTACGGGTTGTCGATTGGGAGCACGTTCGCTTCGGTAGCCTCGTGGAAGGAGTAGATCAGGAGCTGCAGTGCGAACAGCACGAGGAAAATCGAGGTGACCTGGAAAAATAGCCCGAGATTAACGCGGTGCCCAAAACGCGACCAGCCCCAGGCGAGCAGCGCCGCGAGCGCGATGCCGATGAGCGCTCCCCACAACATGTGAACCGATTCCTCCTGGCGCGCGAGCGACGCGGTGATAAACGCCATCTCCATGCCCTCACGAGTGATCATCAGAAGCACCAGCAGAAAAACGCCGACCCAGGCGCCGGTGCCCGGGGACCGGCTCGCGCTTTCTATGCGCCCACCGATCTCGCCGCGCAATTTTTTTGCGTGCTTCAGCATGTACACCACCATCGAGATCACGAGTGCGGCCGCCACGGCGGCGAGGACAGCCTCCCAGATCGGCAGCACGGCGAACTCGGCGAGGAACACTCCGAGCACCACCGAGAGCGTCACTGCAATGCCCGTACCCCACCACGCGGCGGGAACTAGGCCGTCGCGGCCGGTTTTGCGCAGATAGGCGATGGCAATGGCGACGATGAGAAATGCCTCGATCCCTTCTCGAAGAGTGACAACCAGCATTTGCAGCATTTGGACTTTTGCCTCGAGGTGTGAGTGATCAGGATCTACGCGGTGAGAATCAGCTTGCCGTTCTGGGTGCGGCGCAAGCGCTAATCGCGACCGTCGTGCTCGATGATCAGCTCGCCGCGCTCACCGAGCAGCTGATTGCTCATAACCCGTTCGCCCAGACAAGAATCGCAGGCTCAGGTGTTTGATTTGACATCGATTTTTTACGCCAGCTCGTTTGCATAAGCAAATGATAACCATTCTCATTACTGCTGTCAAATTCCGCCCTTCCAGGCCGCGCGTACAATCGCGAACTCACCCGGTCGGCGCGTCAATGAGTAGGATTCGATTCGGATTTGCGCTCGCAGCCCTGCTGTGCGCGCCCGCGTGGCCACAGACTGCTGCACCCGAGCGCAGCTCGCTGCCGTCGCGCGAGCTGCCGCCGGCGGAGCTGCTCGCCGAATTGCGCAAGGGCGGCTACGTCCTCTACTTCCGTCACGCGGCGACGGACTTCAGCCAGAACGACGAGAGAATGAAAAGCTACGAGGATTGCGCCAATCAGCGCAACCTCATCGACAGGGGCCGGGCCGAGGCGCGCGCGGTCGGTGCAGCGATCCGCGAGCTCCGAATTCCCATCGAGCCCGTTCTCGCGAGCCCGTTCTGCCGCACGGTGGAAACGGCGCAGCTCATATTCGGCCGCGCGCAGAAAATGCAGGAAGTGCGCGGCGGGCCGACGGCGCCGCCCAACGCGGAGCGCTACGCGTCCCTGCAAAAGATTCTCTCGACACCGGTGAGCGCAGGAACCAACCTCGCGGTCGTCAGCCACGGCAATCCGTTCTACAGCGTCGCCGGTCCGCCTTACCTCGCCGAGGGAGAGGCAGCCATGATCCGCCCGATGCGCGGAGATTTCCAGATCGTCGGGAGAATACGCGTGGAAAGCTGGAACGAGTTGAAAGGCACCGCTGGCAGGAACTAGCCCGCTGCAGTTAGTAGCCGCCCGATTGGGCGTAGTTTTCGAAGCGGGTGTATTCCCCGAGGAAGGTCAGCTTGACCGTCCCTATGGGGCCGTTGCGCTGCTTGAGAATGATGATTTCGGCCACGCCCTTTTCCGGTGTGTCCGGCGTGTAAACCTCCTCGCGATAGATCGCGAGGATGAGGTCCGCGTCCTGCTCGATTGCACCGGACTCGCGCAAGTCCGACATGATCGGGCGCTTCGGGCCGGTGCGTTGCTCGACCGCGCGGGAGAGCTGCGAGAGCGCCACCACCGGAACCTTGAGCTCCTTGGCGAGTGACTTGAGCGAGCGGGAGATCTCGGAGATCTCGGTCGCCCGGTTCTCGCCTTCGCTCGTCGCCTGCATGAGCTGCAGGTAATCGACCACGATCAAGCCGAGCGAGCCGTACTGCCGGTGCAGCCGCCTAGCGCGCGCGCGCAGCTCGAGCGCGTTCAGCGCACCCGACTCGTCTACGAGGATGGGCGCATCGTGGAGCTTCCCGACGGCGTTGGTGAGGCGATTCCAGTCGTCGTCCGAAAGTCTCCCCGTCCGCAGCTTGTGCTGATCCAGCCGCCCGATCGATCCCAGCATGCGCATCGCGAGCTGGCTGCCCGACATTTCCATGCTGAACACCGCCACCGGAAGCTTGTTTTCCACAGCGACGTGCTCGGCCATGTTGAGCGCGAGCGCGGTCTTCCCCATCGAGGGGCGTCCGGCGATGATGATGAGGTCGCCCGGCTGCAATCCCGAGGTCTCGCGATCGAGGTCGCGGTAGCCGGTCGGAATTCCGGTAATGTCGGAAGGATTGTCCTTGTGATACAGGAGGTCGATGCGCTCCATGACCTGCGTGAGCAGGGGTTGGATCTCCATGAATCCCTGGCGCGTCCTCGCCCCGGCCTCGGCGATCTGGAAGATCTTGGACTCGGCCTCGTCGAGCAGCTGCCCGACATCCTTGCCCATGCGATTCAGAGCGCTGTCGGCGATCTCGGTGGAAACCTCGATGAGTTTCCGCAGGACCGCGCACTCGCGGACGATCTCGGCGTAGCGCCTCACGTTGTGCGCCGAAGGCGTGTTGCCGGCAAGAGCCGCGAGATAGGTAATGCCGCCGGTCTTGTCCTTGTCCTCGCTTACCTTGATCGCCTCGTCCACCGTGACCACATCGGCGGGCTTGCCGCGCTCGATCAGTCGGGAAACGTGGCGGAAGATTCGCCGGTGATCGTCCCGGTAGAAATCGCCGTCGGTCACAACGTCGCCGATCTTATCGAAGGCGCCGTTGTCGATCAGGAGGCCCCCCAGCACCGACTGCTCCGCGTCGATCGAATGCGGCGGAACCCTGAGGTTCAGCAGCTGGGAATCAGAGCTGGTTTGCGGTACGGGCTGAGCCATGAAAGTGCTTGAAACCTGTGGCGGAGACTTTACCGCGTCCGGAAAGGAAACGCACAAACAAAAAGGGCCGCCTGCCGCGGCCCTTCATATCAACGGCTTGCGCTCGCGCTACTCCTGCGGGGTTTCTCCCAGCACCGATACCTTGATGTGGACGAGGACGTCGGTGTGCAGGGCGACCGCGATGGAATGGTCCCCGACCGTTTTCAACGGACCCTGCGGCAGGCGGATCATCGAGCGCTCGACCTCGAACCCTTGCCCCTTGAGCGCCTCGACGATGTCGAAATTCGTGACCGAGCCGAACAAGTGTCCGTCGACGCCCGCCTTCTGGGTGATCTGGACCATAAGGCCCTCCAGCTTGGCTCCTTTTTCCTGGGCCGCCGCAAGGCTCTGTGATTGAGCCTGTTCAAGCTCGGCGCGCTTTTTCTCGAACTCGGCGAGGCTTTCCGGCGTCGCTCGCTTCGCCTTGCCTTGCGGCAGGAGATAGTTGCGGGCGTATCCGTCCTTCACCTTGACCACGTCGCCCAGACCGCCGAGGTTGACGACTTTTTCCAGAAGAATGACTTGCATGGCGGTTCCTTCAGTGCAGGTCGGTGTACGGCATCAGCGCGAGATAGCGCGCGCGCTTGACCGCCGCCGAGAGCTGGCGCTGGTAGTGAGTACGGGTTCCGGTGATCCGCGCCGGGATGATCTTGCCGTTTTCACCGACGAAGTCCTTCAGCAGATCGACGTCCTTGTAATCGATCCACTCGATCTTCTCGGCGGTGAAGCGGCAGAACTTGCGGCGCTTGAAAAGCTGCTTCGAGCCCTTCTGTTCGCGCTTGCCGTCGCGGCCCTTGCCTTTTCCCTTGCCTTTTCCGAAGCCGCCTCGACCTCTGGGTGGGGGCATGTCTACTCTCCTTCTGCGAATTCAATCTGTGTCGCGTGCAGCAAAGGCGCCCGGCTGGACCGGCTCCTTGCGGCAAGAAACCCGTTTACTTTCACGCTGCTTCCCAGCTTCGCGGCGGCAAGGAGCTTCGCCTCGCGCTCGAACGCTACCGCAGCGATCTCACAACTCACCTTGCGCTCACCGCCCGCTTCCGTTTGCACAGAATCGTGCTGAAGCCTGAATTTCAGCATCGGAATGCCCGCGGGCGTGTGCCGCAGCACATCCAGCTCGATCAGGCGGCCTGCGATCGTGACCCGGTTCGCTTGCGCCAACGCTCAGGCGCTCGCCGGCTCCGCGGGCTTGGCCGCCTCACTGCGCGGCGCTTCGCCGCGCGGGGCCTCGCCCGGGCCGAGGACCGACTTCGCCTTTTCCTCCTTCATCATCGGCGAAGGCGTCGTCCAGGCGCGTTCCATTCTGATGATCAGGTGCCGCAGCACCGCGTCGTTGAACTTGAACGAGTGCTCCAGCTCGGTGAGCGTTTCGTTGTCGCACTCGATATTCATGAGCACGTAGTGCGCCTTGTGCACCTTTGAGAGCGGAAAAGCGAGCTGGCGGCGGCCCCAATCCTCGAGCCGGTGGATCTTGCCGCTTTTCGAGGTCACCGTGGCGCGGTAACGCTCGATCATCGCCGGCACCTGCTCGCTCTGGTCCGGATGGACGATGAAACACACTTCGTAATGTCGCATGCAAACTCCCTATGGATAAAGCCGCCCGCTCGGTCCACCGTTGCGACACGGCGGAAACAGGTGCGGCAGGGTTGGCAGTCTAAAGCAAACGACCGCCGAAGCGGTCGTCGAAGTGATTGAATTCTAACCGAATCGGGGGCCGTCGAGCAAGAGCCGCGCTCGCCATCATCGCCCTAAGAGACGCGACAGGCATTCTCGCATCGCTATAGGCGAACGAAGCTATGATATCCGGCTGTTTTGCTGACTATTTTAGGAAGGAAGGGTCATGCGCTCGAGGATATTCACCGCTGCAGTCGGCGGATTGATCGTGGTGCTCTGCCCACCCGCCTTTGGCCAGGGCATTCCGGCCGGTGACCCTGTCAGGGTCCTGGTCGGGCGGCTCGATCTGGACAGGTACAAGGCCACGATCATAAGCCTGACCGAATTCGGCGATCGGCGGCAGGGAACGGATCGCAATCGCGCAGCGATCGACTGGATCGAACGCCAGCTGAAGAGCTTCGGCTGCAATACCGCTCGCATCAAGTACGAGTACAGCGCGCCGGAGCCGCAATTTCGACTGAAGAGCCGCGCGCCCATTCCCGTCGCCAGCGGGGAAATCCGCGCCGGATCCGGAGGCTCGCGAATCCGCGGCATTGCGGTGCCCACGGGCGTGAACGACGATCCCGAAGCGCAACCCGATGCGAAGCTGCGCGAGCTCAACTCGCAGCGAAGCACTCCCGGCCCGCGCGAGGAAGTTTATTGCACGAAAATCGGCGCGACGCGGCCCGACGAGATGTACATCATCAGCGCCCACATGGACGGAATAGGCTGGGGCGAGGCGGCCAACGACAACGGCTCGGGGACAGCGCTGGTCATTGAATTGGCGCGCGTGCTGAACAGTCCCGATGTGCGGACAGAGAGATCGATCCGGTTCGCCCTCTGGAACAACGAGGAAACGGGCCTTCACGGCGCCCGCGCCTATGTCGCACAGCGGGCGGCACTCCAGGGAATAGAGGATCCGCCTGGATCAGGCCGGTATCCGGAGCCAAAGTGGCTCGGCATGGTCCAGCACGACATGGTGCTGTTTGACCACGGCATGCCCCGGGCGGACGGCACGCCCAGCCCAGAGCAGCGGCCCGAAGCGGACGTCAATGTAGAATTCCAGTCCACCGCGAAGTTTGCCGATCAGGCCATGAGGCTGGCTTTCTTTTTCCGTGACGCCAACGAGAAATACGCGACGGATTATCCCGCAGCGGTCGGCCACCACATGACCAATACGGACTCAACGCCCTTCATGGATCTCGTTCCGGCGATCAGCGTCCGTGAAAACGAGCGGGGAATGCAGATCGGCGCCGGCTGGAGCCCTCACTGGCACCAGCCGACAGATCGGTACTCCGCGTACTCCGACAAGGATTTTCGGCTTGGGCTGAACGCGGCGCAGACGACGCTGGCGGCGATCGCCCAGCTGACGGGCGCTGCGCTGAAGAAGTGACGGCCGGGGCCGATGATTTCGCACGCCAGGTTCATCGCCGCAGTCTGCCTACTCCTCGCGGCCTGCGAGAACGTCGTCGGCTTCGACTATCGCGTGGCGTCGAAAGATCCGAAAGTGACCTCCGCTCAAATGCTCGGGGTCGTCGCCGAGGCCGTGGATCGCGCCGAGGCGAAGGCCTGGGCGCAGATCGACGAGAAAACGGGCGAGGTGACCTTTACTCTCGGAGCCTTCGGCAGCGGAAAGCCACCGAGCATCCGCAGCGCGGAAACCCACCTGCTCGGCGCGCTGCGTTACGAATTCGGGGAGCGCGTCGAGGTTTTCTGCAACGGTGTGCCGCTGCGTTGACGATGCCGCACGGGATCTCTTCAACTCCCGCTCCATGACTCGGTCGGGCGACAAACATCGCAGGGTTCTCTCTCACCTGCGCAGGAATGAGTGGAACGAGGCCCACGCGATCGTCATGGGCATGCGCCGTGCCGTTCAGGAAATCGAAGAGCGCCGCTTCGGAAGTAGAGGAGATCGCGGCGATGCTGGAGCGCTGTGCCCCCGTCACGCGGCCGCGCGCCGCCGCCGCGCCTCGAACAGGCACACGCCGCTCGCCACCGAAACGTTCAAACTCTCCACGCTCCCGCGCATAGGGATGCGCACCAGGAGATCGCAGCGCTCGCGTGTGAGCCGGCGCATCCCCTCGCCTTCCGCGCCCAGCACCCAGGCGGTCGCCTCGGGCAGGTCCACTTCGTACAGCGTTTTTTCCGCGCGCTCGTCCGCGCCGACGATCCAGACGTTGCGCTCCTTCAGTTCATCGAGCGTGCGGGCGAGGTTCGTCACCATGTAGTAAGGGACGGATTCGGCCGCGCCGCTTGCCACTCTGGAAACGGTCGTGCTGATGCCGGCGGCACGGTCCTTGGGCGCGATCACCGCATGGGCGCCGGCGGCGTCCGCGACTCGCAAACAAGCCCCGAGGTTGTGGGGATCTGTCACGCCGTCGAGCACCAGCAGGAGCGGCGCTTCCTTCACCGAGTCGAGCAGGTCCTCCAGGCTTTCCCGCGCCGGCTTTTCGAACGCCATCGCCACCACGCCCTGGTGGCGACCGCCGCCGTAGAAACCGTCCAGGCGCTTGGTCGGAACGCGAATGAGCGATACGCCCGCCCTTTCCGCGGCGAGCACAAGGTCTTTCGCCCGCGCGTCC
>WNFI01019991.1_pt2 | contig 20727 bp, 19 predicted proteins | sample 5400471 | NCBI WGS metagenome assembly WNFI01 (sample SAMN13153348, study PRJNA577476) | soil metagenome | isolation source: 100 cm saprolite on Douglas fir-dominated hillslope | place: USA:California | collected 2013-09-17
CGGCGCCGAAGCCGCACTCTTCTTCACCGCAAGTATTTGCTCGGTCTATTCGAAGCGAAAGCGTGAAATGAGGAAAGCTGATTGCTGACGCGGGTATAAAAAGCGAATGAGAGCGGGACCGCCTCGGCGCCGACCGCGGCTCAAATCGTCTCCTGCTTGTGTCCGCATTCCTTGCAGATGAATTTCACGCGGGACACGCCTTTTGCTGCGGAGACGCGATTTGGCGCACCGCATTTTCCGCATGTCGCGTTGATGCGGGTATCACCCTGCTTAACGACAATGGGCTTGCGTTCCATTGCTTCGCGGATCAGGCGCTCGGCCTCTTCGCGCATCGCTCGCTTGTCCATGGGTGTCCCCGAAAGTAACAAGGGTCCCGAAGGACCCTTGCATTCACACCGCGTCTTTTGCCGCTTTGACGGGCCGGGCCCTGACGATCTTGCGGGCCGGCTTGGCCTTGAACATCATCGGCTCCCCGGTAAAGGGATTGGTGCCCTTCCGCGCCTTGGTGGCGGGCTTCTTGATGACGACGAATTTTGCGAAGCCGGGAACGAGGAAAACACCGGCCTTCTTCAGTTCCTTGTGGCCGATCGATACAAGCGTCTCCAAAACGCCCTTAACCTCTTTCTTGGCCACTTCCGTCTCGGCAGCGATTTTCTCAATCAGCTGCGACTTGGTCATCTGGTCTGCCATTTTTCATCCTGTTGGTTGATTCGCGGAAACCGCTACTATGAAGCTGTTTAGCGCTCATACCAAGCATTGCGAGCCCTAAATTAGGCAATCTGCGCAACATGCCGCGCCGAATAGACTATATCCACAGGGTAAAACCGGGTGGAGACCCCAAATTGCGTTCATTCCGACCAGCGGGCGCTCGACGGCCGTGGCCCCAGGGGGGGCCCCCCCCCGGAATGGGCAATATCGCTGCGATTCCATATCGGGCTGCCGCCCGAGACAGGCCGGCGACCGCCATCCCTCATGCTTCCGCCCGCGCCTCCGACCGGAGAATGAGGTGGCTGCAGCCACCGCAACGCGGAGATGCCAAGCCCGCGAAGCTTCGTGCTTCGACGGCCCGGCATTTCGGGTTAACGGGGAACCAGCCCTTGGGCGCGCGCTACGCGCTATTCTTCTGATAGACGTCGACATAAACCGCCGACAGCAGAACGATGCCTTTGACGACGTACTGCCAGTAGATGCCGATGCCCAGGATCGACATGCCGTTGTTCATGACGCCCATGACGAAGGCGCCGATCACAACGCCCAGCACCTTGCCGACGCCGCCTGACGCCGATGCGCCGCCGATGAAACAGGCGGCAATGACGTCGAGCTCGAACGAATTGCCGGCGCTCGGCGTCGCCGAGTTCAGTCGCGCCGCGACAATCAGCCCGGCGAGGCCCGCCAGCACGCCCATATTGACGAAGGTGAAAAAGATCAGCCGCTCGGTTCGGATGCCGGAAAGCTGCGCCGCCAACCGGTTGCCGCCGAGTGCATAGATGCGGCGTCCGATGGTCATGCGCGTGGTCACGAAGGTGTAGAGCAGGATCAGAACGCCCATGATGACGAGCACGTTGGGCAGGCCGCGGTAAGACGCGAGCAGATAGCTCAATCCGACGATCAGCATGGCGAAGATGGCGTTCTTGCCCACGAAGAGGGCGAACGGCTCCGTCTCCATCGTGTGCGCCTTCTCGTTGCGCCAGCGGCGGGAACTGGTGAATATCAGCAAGGCGGCGCCAAAGATCCCGATCAGCATCGAGGTCCAGCGAAAGTTAGGACCGAAGATAAAACCATTGCCGAAAAGACGCGTCAGCGGTTCGGTCAGGAAATCCGGGATGAAACCCGAGCTGATGCTTTGGAAGTCCTTGGGAAACGGTCCCACGAACTGTCCGAGCAAAATGTTACCGGTGAGGCCGCGGAAGATCAGCATGCCGCCGAGCGTGACGATAAAAGACGGTATCCGGGCAAAGGCCACGAAATAACCTTGCGCCGCGCCGATGGCGCCGCCCAGAAGCAGGGAGATGCCGACCACGGGCACCCAGGGCATATGGTAATCCACCATCATGGTGGCGGCGATGGCGCCGACGAAACCGACGATTGAACCGACCGACAGATCGATGTTGCCGCCGACGATGATCAGCAACATGCCGAGCGCCATGACCACGATATAGCTGTTCTGAAGAATCAGATTGGTGATGTTCACGGGCGCCAGCAGCACGCCGCCGGTCACGAATTCAAAGAACGCCATGATCAGGAGCAGCGAGCCGAGCAGGCCGTAGTCGCGCAGGCTGCTCTTCCAGATGCCCGCGCCGGCGGTTCGTTCGCTCACCGGGGCCTTGATCGTGTCGTGTTTCATTGCATGGCCCCATATTGCTTCATGATCGAGGCCATGATCTTTTCCTGACTGGCCTCACTGGCCGGCATTTCGTCCACGAAGCGGCCTTCGTTCATCACATAGATGCGGTCGCAAATGCCCAGCAGTTCGGGCATCTCCGATGAAATGACGATCACGCCTTTGCCAGACGCCGCCAGTTCGTTGATGATCGTGTAAATCTCGTACTTGGCGCCGACATCGATGCCGCGGGTCGGTTCGTCGAGGATCAGAACCTGCGGCTGGGCGAACAGCCATTTGCTGAGCACCACCTTCTGCTGGTTGCCGCCCGAGAGGTTGAGCGTCTTTTGCAGGATGCTGGAGGAACGGATATTCAGTTTTGCGCGATACTGGCCCGCGACGGTGGCTTCCTTGCGATCGTCGATCACGCCGCGCCAGGCGATGCCCGGAAGATTCGCGAGCGTCACATTGTTCTTGATGTCGTCGTTGAGGATCAGGCCGAGGCTCTTTCGATCCTCGGTCACATAGGCGATGCCGGCGGCAATCGCCCTTTGAATCGAACTCAGGTCGATTTCGCGGCCCTCCATGAATGCCTTGCCGGTGACATTGCGGCCGTAGGCGCGGCCGAAGACGCTCATCGCCAGTTCGGTGCGTCCGGAACCCATCAGGCCGGCGACGCCCAGAATCTCGCCGCGGTTGACATGGAGCCCGACGCCCTTGATCATCTCGCGTCCGGCATGCAGAGGGTGTTCGACGCGCCAATCCCGGATCTCGAAAAATTTCTCGCCGATATGCGCCTCGCGGTGCGGATAGCGCTCCGACATTTCGCGCCCGACCATGCTCCTGATGATGCGGCCTTCGCTGATCTTTTCGCTGCGGCAGTCGATGGTTTCCACCGTCGTGCCGTCGCGCAGCACCGTGATGGAGTCCGCGACCTTGGCAAGTTCGTTGAGCTTGTGAGAAATCAGGATCGAGGCGATGCCCTGGCTCTTGAACTCCAGCAGCAGGTTGAGCAGCGCGTCGCTGTCGCTTTCGTTGAGGCTGGCGGTCGGCTCGTCGAGGATCAGAAGTTGGACCTTCTTGGCAAGCGCCTTGGCGATTTCGACCAGCTGCTGCTTGCCGACGCCGAGATTTGTAATCAGCGTAGTCGGTGACTCCTTCAAGCCGACCTTGGCGAGGAGTTCCCTGGTTCTGCTGAACGCGGCGCTCCAATCGATGATGCCGAACGTCGCGGGCTCGTTGCCGAGGAAGATGTTCTCCGCGATCGACAGCAGCGGGACCAGCGCCAGCTCCTGATGGATGATGATGATACCGAGATGCTCGCTGTCGGAGATCGTCGCAAATTGCCGCTCGGCGCCTTGATAGACAATCTCACCCTCATAGGATCCGTGAGGATAGACTCCGCTCAGCACCTTCATCAGCGTCGATTTGCCGGCGCCGTTTTCGCCGCAGATGGCGTGGATTTCACCCGCCTGCACCTTGAGATTGACGTCTCGCAACGCTTTCACGCCCGGAAAGCTCTTGGATATCCCTCGCATTTCCAGGATCGCGGTCATCGTGAACTCTTCAGCTTCCGAATTCGCCGATAGAGGGCCCCGCCACACGCCAACTGGAAGCCCCCGCCCCCGCGTGTGCATGCGCGAGGGCCGATTGTTGGCCGGCCTTACTTGAACTGTTCGGCCTTGTAATAACCGGTGTCGATCAACGCTGATTTCCAGTTGGTGACGTCCACGGCAACCGGTTTCAGGAGATAGGAAGGAACCACCTTGACGCCATTGTTGTAGGTCTTGGTGTCGTTGATCTCCGGCTTGCCGCCGGACAGCACGGCATCGACCATCCCCGCGGCGACCTTGGCGAGATCGCGCGTATCCTTGAAGATCGTCGAATATTGTTCGTGATTGATAATGGATTTGACCGACGGCACCTCGGCGTCCTGGCCGGAGATGACCGGCATCGGAACTTCCTTGGAGCCGTAACCAACGCCTTTCAGCGCGGCGATGATGCCGATGCTCAAGCCGTCGTAAGGCGAGAGAACCGCATCGACGTGCTTGTTGGTATAAAAGGCGCTGAGAAGATTTTCCATGCGTGCCTGGGCCACCGAGGCTTCCCAGCGAAGCGTGGAGACCTTGTCCATTCCCATCTGCTTGCTCTGCACGACGAGCTTGCCGCTGTCGATATAGGGTTTCAAAACCGACATCGCGCCGTCGTAGAAGAAGAAGGCGTTATTGTCGTCGGCCGAGCCGCCGAACAATTCGATGTTGAAGGGGCCCTTGCCCTCTTTCAATCCGAGGCCTTTTTCAATGGTGCTGGCCTGCAGCACCCCAACCTGGAAATTATCGAAGGTCGCATAGTAATCGACATTGGCGGAGCCGCGAATCAGTCGATCGTAAGCAATCACCTTGATGCCTGCATCGGCCGCATGTTGCAGCGCGTCAGAAAGCGTCGTGCCGTCGATCGCGGCGATCACCAGGACTTTTTCCTTCTTGGTGATCATGTTCTCAACCTGGGCGAGCTGATTGGGAATGTCGTTGTCGGCGTATTGCAGGTCGGTCTTGTAGCCTTTGGCCTGGAGCACCTTGACCATGTTGTCGCCGTCGGCAATCCAGCGCGCCGAAGACTTGGTGGGCATCGCAATTCCGATCGTACCCTTGTCTTCGGCCTGCGCTGCGCCGGCCAAAGCCATCAGGCCGAACCCCACCGCGACAGCGAAAATTCCAGAATGCAGCATTTTTTTCCTCCCAGGAAGAACACGTATTCTTGTGCGCGCACGTTACGCGCCCATCATAGGCGGTCAAGGGGTAGCGGGATCCGTTATTGTGACACTTGATTCCTGTGCCAGTTCGCCACCGAGGCTTGATGCACTCGAATTGGTCGAAAGGTGAATGCCATCGGGTTCCGGCAGCGCAACGGAATTTTTGGATCGTCGATCGGCTCGGCGCCCGGCAATAAATCTCATGCCCGACTGGGCGCGTGCCGGGTCGCCCGCATGCGCACGAGGCGGCGACGGCTCATTTGCCTCGCAATTGCACAGCCGACGCCTATCATCTGCCCTTGCCAGATGGCGGCTTCCTCGAATATGTCTATACATGATCGTTATGTCTATACATGATAGCACCCGACATGAGTGATGCGGTTCTCACCTTCGAGGATATAAGGCAGGATTTTCCCGCGCCGGGACAAAGCGCGGCCATCCGCGTGCTGGACGGAATCAGCTTTGAGGTCGGCAGCGGGAAATTCGTCGCGGTGATCGGACCCAGCGGCTGCGGCAAGAGCACGCTGCTGCAGATGGCCGCCGGACTGCTGGCGCCGACGCGCGGCGTGGTGCGTCACCGCGGCCGCGCGGTCGACGCCGTCAACCGGGAGGTCGGCTTTGTGCCGCAGCAGGCGCAACTGTTTCCCTGGAAAACTCTCGCGGAAAACGTCGAGCTTCCGCTGCTGCTGCGTGGCGTCGTCACCGCCGAGCGCCGTCAGCGCGTCGCCGCGGCGCTCGATGCCGTCGGTCTTCGTGGCTTCGAGCAGTATTTTCCCGGCCAGTTGTCCGGCGGCATGCAAAAACGCGGGTCGATCGCCCGAACCCTGGTGTACCGCCCCGATGTGATCCTGATGGATGAGCCGTTCGGCGCGCTCGACGCCCAAACAAGGATGGTCATGCAGGACGACCTGCAGATGCTGTCGCGCGATGCCGGCGCGACCGTCCTGTTCGTCACCCACGACATCACCGAAGCGGTGCTGCTCGCAGACAACGTCGCGATCATGAGCCAGCGCCCATCGAGGCTGTTGGCAAACATCCCGATCGATTTGCCACGGCCGCGCAATGTCTTCGAGCCGTTCCGCAACGCAGGCTTCGAGGCGGCCTATGACGCGGTGTGGTCGGTGTTCCGGTCGCAGATCGACATCCGGCAGCGAACCCATTGAGAGCGAGGGTCAAGACCATGAACGACCTCGCGACCACCGTCGGCGAACCCGGCGCAGTAAAGAGCTCGGCGGCAAGGCGGCGGTCGCTCGCAGGCAGGGCTTCGCGTGCTCTGGTGACGCTGCTGCCGGGCATCGCGATGCTGGCGTTTTGGCAGTGGGCATCGGGCCGCCTGATCAAGGAAATCTATGTCAGCAAGCCGACCGCCGTGGCGGCGCGGCTCTACGAACTGTTCGCTTCCGGCGAGATCTATCCGCATTTGTGGACCACCGGCCAGGAACTCGTGCTGGGCTACGTCATCGGAGTCGGCGGCGGCATCCTCGGCGGCTACGCGCTCGGCCGCTCGCCGCGCCTCGCCAACATCTTCGAACCCTATGTGATGGCATTCTACGGCATCCCGAAGATCGCGCTGGCGCCGCTGTTCATTATCTGGTTCGGCATCGGCATCGGGTCGAAGGTGGCGCTCGCCTCGATCATGGTGTTCTTCCTCGTCTTCTACAACGTGTATACCGGCGTCCGCGGTGTCGACCGCGAGTTGGTCAACCTCACCTTGGTGATGGGCGCCAACCAGCGCCAGCTGACCTATCACGTGTACTTTCCCGCGGCGGCGCCTTACGTCCTGCTCGGGATGCGCATGGCGGTGCCTTACAGCGTCATCGGGGTGATCGTCGGCGAATTCACATCGTCGATCCAGGGCCTCGGTCTCTTCATCCATGAAGCATCCTCAACCTATGATCCGGCGGGCGTGTTTGCCGGAATCGTGATTCTGCTGGCCTTCGTGATCGTCGCCAACTTCCTTGCCGGACGGCTGGAACGGCGACTGCTGCGCTGGAAAACGCCCACAGGACATGCCCCCAACGACATCTGAAATTCGCAGACCTGCAACAGGAGCCCAGCATGCGTTCAATCCACGGCCTGACCCGGACCGCAGCACTCGCGGTGACGTTGTCGTTGCTTCCTGCGCTGGCATCCGCGCAGCAGACCGTCCGCATCGCGCAGGGCTTTGCGTCGTTGAGCTTCCTGCCGGTGTGGGCCGCCCGCGCGCAAAACACCTTCGCAGCCGAGGGATTGACGGCGACCGCGGTGGTCTCGCCTGGCGGTGATCCGGCAGCGCTGGCGGCGCTCGACTCCGGCGATGTCGACCTCGCCGCTGTGGGTACGGAGTCGGCGCTGCGCGCCGCGGCCAAAGGCCAGCCGTTTGAAATCATCTACAGCCTGATGTCGAAGGTGACGCTGGAGCTGGTGGTCGCGCCGTCGTTCCTGGAGAAGGCGGGCGTCAAGGCGGGCGATCCGCTGCAAAAGCGGATTGCCGCGCTGAAGGGAGCGACCATCGGTGTCGGCGCCATCGGCGGCACCCAGGAAACAGCGGCGCGCTGGCTCGCGGCCAAGGGTGGACTGGACCCGAAGGCCGATATCAAGATCGCGCAGGTCGGCAGCCCGGTCGCGCTGCAGGCGGCGCTCGAGAACAAGCGCATCGATGCGTTCGTGCTTTCGCCGCCGGAAGGATATCTGGCGACAAAATCCGGTGCCGGCACCATCCTGATTTCGCTTGGTGACGATTTTCCGCTGCTGGCAAACCAGCCTTATCTGGTTCTCGTCGCCAAAAAGCCGATCGACGACAAAGCATCGGACCTGATCGTCAAAACGGTGCGGGCGATGCAGTCGGCCAGTGCGGCACTGGTCAAGGACCCCGAGGCGGCCGCGATGGCGATCCAGAAGCAATTCTTCGCCAAGGCCGATCCGGATGCCATCGTCGCCGCGATCAAGGCCATCAACAGCGGCGTCGCCAGCGGCGGCAAGCTGGACGTGCAAAGCTTCCAGAACCAGTTGATCTTTTCCAAGGAGGTCGGCACCAATTTCGGCAAGGATTTTGACGCTGCGGCGTCGCAGAACGATCTCTGGACCAACGCTTTCGTCGAACGCGCCGGAAAAAAATAGAGCGTTTTCCAGCTCACTTCGCCCATTTCTTCGTCATGGCCGGGGTTGTTCCGGCCATCCACGTCTTTACTGCAGCCAAGACGTGGATGCCCCGGGACAAGCCCGGGCATGACGAACTTTGATGCACCGCGCGGAGCGGCGATTCAATCCAAGTCGAAACAGCTCATTCTGCCGCGCGTCAGCCGGTCGGCGTGAACCGCGCGATCAGATCATAGAGATGTCCGGGATGGGTGATCCGCACGGCAGTGATCGGCTCGCCGTTACGCCAGGTCCGCCGTTCGATCACCAGACAGGCGGCGCCCTGGTCGATCCCCAGATCCGTCGCGACGCCCTTGTCGGCGTTACAGGCAGTGATGCGATGCTCGGCCTCGGTCCAGGGCACATGGCCGACAAGCCAGGTGTTCGGCGGCATGATTGAAAAATCCTGCTTGAGCGCGTCCGGCACGGCCTGCAGGTTGATCAGCCGATCCTCGATCGCGAAGGGCTGGCCTTCCGCTTCATGCCGGCAGCGCAGCGCCAGCACCGACGTCCGGCCGCCGACGCCGAGACGCGCTCTGTCGTGCACCGAGGCCGTGCGCTTGCGAAGTTCGAGCAGCCGGTAGACGTAGCGTTCGCCGCGTTTCTCGACTTCCGCCTTGAGGTCGGGAATCTGCAGAATGGCGGATTGCACGCGCGGCCGTGACACAAAGCTTCCGGCCCTGCGCCGGCGCACCACCAGGCCCGCGGCGGCGAGCGCCGACAGCACCTTGTTCACCGTCATGCGGGAACAGGAATAGGTCTCCATCAGTTCGTGCTCGAACGGCACGCGATGCCCCGGCGGCCAGGCGCCGGACATGATCCTGGCCTCGAGATCGTTGCGGATCCGCTGGTAAAGCGCGGCAGTTTTCACGCCCGGCTTTGATTCCAGTGTCATGCGGCTAGCAGTCCTTCCAGCATTTGACGAAAGCGCAGCGCGATTGTCTCGCCGGCATGATGCCGGCCGTTGTTCACAACCTTGCGGCCCCGCGCCCAGACGCAATCGACCAATGCGCGACCGGCGCCAAAAATCCAGCTGTCGAGAATCGCATCACCTGAACGACTGGCCAATGCGACGTGTTGGGCGTCGAGGCTGACGATATCGGCGAAGCCGCCCTCGGTCAGTCCCGGGCTTACAACACCGAGCGCCTGCGATCCGCCCTTGAGCGCGCCTTCGAACAGCGCACGGCCGGTAGAGGCCGCGGTCACTCCCGCCATGATGTTGCGGGCCCGTTGCGCAAGCCGCTGCGAATATTCGAGCTGACGCAATTCCTCGCTGACGCCGATCAGGACGTTGGAATCCGAGCCGATGCCGAAAGTACCACCGCGGTCGAGAAATTCCGTGGCGTTGAATGTCCCGTCGCCGAGGTTCGCCTCGGTGATCGGGCACAGTCCCGCCACCGCCCCGCTTTCCGCGAAACGCGCGATCTCGCCGACGGTCGCATGGGTCGCATGGACCAGGCACCACTGCCGATCGACCGCGACGTGGTCGAACAGCCACTGCAGCGGACGCTGGCCGCTCCAGGCGATGCATTCGTCGACTTCGCGGGTTTGCTCAGCAATATGGATGTGAACCGGGCAGTCCCGGGCAAGATTCAAAATTGCATCAAGTTCGTCCGGCGTGACCGCCCTTAGCGAGTGCGGCGCGAGGCCGACGATCGCACCCTCTTGCCCCGCCACAGCGCGGCGACTGGCGTCCATCAGCCGCGAAAACCCATCGATGCCATTGATGAAGCGCTGCTGGGCCTGGTCGGGAGCACGACCCCCGAACCCTGCATGGGCGTAGAACACCGGCAGCAGCGTCAGGCCGATGCCGGTGGCCTGCGCCGAAGCCGCGATCCGCTCGGCCAGTTCGCCGACGTTGGTGTAGGGCGCGCCCGACACGTCATGATGGATGTAGTGAAATTCCCCGACCCGGGTGAATCCCGCTTCCAGCATTTCGACATAGGCTTGCGCCGCCACGGCCTCGATATCGTCGGCGCTCATGCGAGCGACGAAGCGATACATCAGGTCGCGCCAGGTCCAAAAACTGTCGGCGGCGGTGCCCCTGATTTCGGCGAGCCCGGCCATGCCGCGCTGGAAGGCGTGGCTGTGCAGATTGGACATGCCGGGGAGCCCGATGCGGTGGCGCTCATCGCCAGGCTGCGCTGAAGCGCCGGCCTCGACGCTCATGAGCCGGCCGGCATCGACCGCGATCCTGACATCGCGGGCCCAGCCTTGCGGCAGCAGCGCTTCCTCAAAGAACAGTCCGGCCACACCCTTCTCCCGACCAATGCTGCGAAACTCTGGACAGCTCCGCGTCGCTATAATATGTATAGACAAATAAACGGAATTGCCAAGCATCGCTTCAGGAAATGGGCCGCAGCCGTCATGACCCTCGTCGACCGCATCTGGCACCGGTGTCGTCTTGCAACGCTTTCACCCGCTCGCCAAGGCCTCGGCCTCATCGATGATGGCCTGATCGCCGCCAGCGATGGCCGCATCGTTTACGCCGGCCCTGCCAGCGAAGCGCCAACGGCACTCGATGCGAAACAACGAACCGATTGCGCCGGCCGCTGGATCACGCCGGGCCTGATCGACTGTCATACCCACCTGGTTTATGGCGGCAATCGCGCCCACGAGTTCGAGCAGCGCTTGGCGGGCGCGAGCTATGAAGAGATTTCGCGCGCCGGCGGCGGCATCGTGTCGACCGTGAAAGCAACGCGGCAGGCAAGCACCGACCGGCTCGTCGACGCAGCACTTCCACGGCTCGACGCTTTGATCGCCGAAGGTGTCACCACGATCGAGATCAAATCCGGCTACGGCCTTGAACTGGATACCGAACGCCGCCAGTTGCAGGCCGCGCGCAGTCTCGGCGACAAGCGTGCGGTGTCCGTTCGAACCACCTTTCTTGGCGCACACACCGTTCCCCCCGAGATGGCGGGAAATAAAGCCCGCTATATCGACGCGGTCTGCAACGAGATGCTACCGGCGATCGCCGCCGAGAATCTTGCCGACGCGGTCGATGCCTTCTGTGAAGGAATCGCCTTCTCGGTCGAAGAAACCGCGCAGGTCTTCGCAAAAGCCCAAGCGCTCGGCCTTCCACTTCGCCTTCATGCCGACCAGCTTTCGAACCTGCATGGTGCCGCGCTCGCCGCGCGCTTCGGTGCGCTTTCGGCGGATCATCTCGAATATGCCGACGAGGACGGGGTGGCGGCCATGGCCCGCGCCGGCACGGTCGCCGTGGTTCTGCCGGGCGCGTTTTATTTCATCCGCGAACGCCAGTTGCCCCCGATCGACGCGATGCGGCGCCACGGCGTGCCGATCGCGCTTGCGACCGACTGCAATCCCGGCACCTCGCCGCTGACCTCGTTGCTGTTGACGATGAATATGGGCGCGACCCTGTTCCGCCTCACCGTCGACGAATGCATCGCCGCCGTGACGCGGGAGGCGGCGCGGGCGCTCGGGCTGTCCAGGGAAACCGGAAGCCTGGAGGCCGGCAAAGCCTGCGATCTCGCCATCTGGGATATCGAGCGGCCGGCCGAACTCATCTACCGGATGGGATTCAATCCGCTTCATGCCCGGGTGTGGCGAAGCGCCTCACATCCCCTCCCCACCCGCCGCATTTGACGTCTCTTCTTGCCAAGGAATTCAAACATGACCCGCATCGACAATGCACGCGTGATCCGCGCCGCGCGCGGCACGGATCTCTCCGCCAAGTCCTGGCTGACCGAAGCGCCGATGCGCATGCTGATGAACAATCTCGACCCCGACGTCGCGGAAAAGCCCAGCGAACTCGTCGTCTATGGCGGCATTGGTCGCGCGGCGCGCGATTGGGAAAGCTTTGACCGCATCGTCGCGACGCTGAAGCGGCTCGAAGGCGATCAGACCCTGCTGGTGCAGTCGGGCAAGCCGGTCGGCGTGTTCCGCACCCATGCCGACGCGCCGAGGGTGCTGATCGCCAATTCCAACCTGGTGCCGCATTGGGCCAACTGGGAGCATTTCAGCCTGCTCGATCGCAAGGGTCTGATGATGTACGGCCAGATGACGGCCGGCTCCTGGATCTACATCGGCAGCCAAGGAATTATTCAGGGCACCTACGAGACGTTCGTTGAAATCGGCCGCCAGCATTATGGCGGCGATCTCAGGGGCAAGTGGATTCTCACCGCCGGGCTCGGCGGCATGGGCGGCGCCCAGCCGCTCGCGGCCGTGATGGCGGGGGCGTCGTGCCTTGCCATTGAATGCCAGCCGTCGCGCATCGAGATGCGCCTGCGCACGCGCTATCTCGACCGGCAGGCCAAGAGCCTCGATGAGGCGCTTGCGATCATGGCGCAGGCGGGTCGCGACCGCAAACCGGTCTCGGTCGGTCTGCTTGGCAATGCCGCCGACATTTTTCCGGAGCTGGTGCGGCGCGGCGTGCGGCCCGACGCGGTGACCGACCAGACTTCGGCGCACGATCCCGTCAACGGCTATCTGCCGAAGGGCTGGACCACGGCCGAATGGGAGGCGCGCCGCGAGACCGATCGGAAGGGCGTGGCCACCGCCGCGCGCGCCTCGATGGCGGAACACGTCCGCGCCATGCTCGACTTTCATCGCATGGGCATTCCGGTGGTCGATTACGGCAACAACATTCGCCAGATGGCGTTTGAGGAGGGCGTCAAGGACGCGTTCGATTTTCCGGGATTCGTGCCGGCCTATATCCGGCCGCTGTTCTGCCGCGGCGTCGGTCCGTTCCGATGGGCCGCGCTATCAGGCGATCCGGAGGATATCTACCGCACCGACGCCAAGGTGAAGGAGCTGCTGCCCGACAACGCGCCGCTGCATCACTGGCTCGACATGGCGCGCCAGCGCATCGCGTTCCAGGGCCTGCCGGCGCGGATCTGCTGGGTTGGGCTTGGCGACCGTCACCGGCTCGGCCTCGCCTTCAACGCGATGGTGGCAAGCGGCGAACTGAAGGCGCCCATCGTCATCGGCCGCGATCATCTCGACTCCGGTTCGGTCGCCTCGCCCAACCGCGAAACCGAATCGATGCTGGACGGCTCCGACGCCGTCTCCGACTGGCCGCTGCTCAATGCGCTGCTGAATTGCGCCAGCGGCGCCACCTGGGTGTCGCTGCATCATGGCGGCGGCGTCGGCATGGGTTTCTCACAGCACGCCGGCATGGTGATCGTCTGCGACGGAACGCCTGAGGCCGGAGCGCGGATCGGTCGCGTGTTGTGGAACGATCCCGCCACCGGCGTGATGCGCCATGCCGATGCCGGCTACGACATCGCGATCGATTGCGCGCGAGAGAACAACCTCGACCTGCCAAGCCTTAATTCAGAAGCCTGAATTGAGCAGCCTGAACTGACGGAAGCCGCCGTGCGTATCATTCGCGCCAAGGACTGCCAAACGACACCATGGAAGAACGGCGGCGGCTCGACCACGGAGATCGCCGCCGCACCCGCGGGCAGTTCGCTCGAAACTTTCGACTGGCGCATCAGCATGGCGCAAGTCGCGTCTGATGGACCATTTTCCGACTTCGCCCGCGTCGATCGCACCCTCGCCGTCGTCAAGGGAAACGGTCTGGTTCTGACGATCGGCAAAAACGCGCCGGTGACGCTTTCAAGCAGAGCGGACCCGGTCAGTTTTCCCGGCGACACGCCGACGTCCGCGCGCCTGACGGCCGGCGCGATCACTGACCTCAACGTGATGACAAGACGCGGGCGCTTCAGCCACCGACTTAAGCGCATCGCGAAACCGACGTCGTGCGATTTCGGCGACGACGATATCGCCGTCGTGCTGTCGCTCGAAGGCACGACGACGATCACTTCCGGGCGAGACAGTGCAACATTGAATCATGGCGACGCGACCGTTGTCAGCCGAACGACAACGACCGGCTTTCGGATATTGCCGACAACGAACAACTGCTATCTAATCTGGCTGCAGGAGCAGCGCGCACGATAGCCGCGGCGCGCCGCCGGCACCAACGACGTTGCAACGACCCTCTCAACGTCATTGCGAGCGCAAGCGAAGCAATCCAGAGGCGACGAAACAAGAGCTGGATTGCTTCGTCGCGGAGTTTATCATCGGGCCGGCCGAAGGCCGGACCCGTTGGCTCCTCGCAATGACGTCGCGTTGTGGCGCTGCCTTTGCATCACCCGGGATGCGCATACCCCGCAGCGCGGGCTTCGGCGTCCCAGCGCAGCATCAAACCGTAATCCTCGATCACCACCGGCGCGAAGCCTTGCAGGCACAGCCGCTCCCTCAGGCCGGCGCCCGCCGGGGCATCGCCGAACTTCAGCAGCGCTGTCTGCAACGAGGCCACCACTTCTTCGGGACACTGCGGGCTTGCGACCAGGAACGGAATTGGCGCGGCGTCCGTGGTCGCGACGATCCTGATCTGCTTCGTCAGGTTAGGATCGTGACGTAACATCAGATCCAGCGCATAGCTGTCCAGCGGCCCTATATCGATCGCATCGGCGAGAACGGCCTCGATCACGCGCCGCGGCGTAAAGAGCGGTCCTATGCTCTCGCGATAGAGCCTGGCGCTGCGTTGCAGCCGATACGGCAGGAGATGATGCCGTAGCGCGTTGTAGCCGGAATGGGAGTCCTCGACCGTGTAACCCAACCGGCCGCCAAAAGTATCTTCGAGCGTTCGAAAGGTGGAATTCGCCCGGACCACGAGACGCGTGGCGTAGACCGGCCTTCCCTTCACCGGCGCACCCAGCGGAACCGGAGCGGCGACCGGTCGCGGCGGATTTTTCGCCAAACTATAGGGAAAGCCGCACATGAAAGCGCAGCCGAGATCGGGGCGAGACCACAGCTCCGCGAGCGGCGCAGGAAATCCGTGGTCGATGACGCGCAGGTCGACATCGCTCGCCTGCGCGAGCCGTTCAAACAACTCGTACCACGCCGATGCCGCGCCGGGATCGACGCCATACATCCGTGCGTTCGCCACATACGACATGGTCTCAGCTTTTTTCCGGCGTATCTTGCAAGGCGGAGCTCACGCGAAGCGAAGCCTCTGGCCGATGCCCAGCCGCTTCGATTTTTCCAGCATGGCGTGGCCCAAGGCGATGTCGGAGAGCGACAGGCCGCGATGCCAGAACAGATTGGTCTCGGCATCGCTCTGCCGTCCCGGTTTCAGGCCGGCCACGATCTGCCCAAGCTCGGCGTGCAAAGTCGCCTCCGACAATTTGCCGCTCTCGACATGCGCCCGCAGGCTGCCGAACTTGCCGCCCTTGCACTGGCCCCAGTCATCGACGACGAGCTTCGCCATGATGTCGGTCAGCGACAGTTCGACCGCGCTCATGGTGCCGTAAGGTACCACAAAGGCGCCCGGCTTGATCCATTCGGTTTTCAACAGCGGCGTCGGCTCGGAAAGCCGCGAAGCCTCGACCACGATGTCGGCTCCCTCGACGCAGCTCTTCCAGTCGGCGGTCGCCACCACCTTCTTGCCGAGATCCTGACTCAAGCGTTCGGCGAACGCGTCGCGGCTTTCCTCACGGCGGGAATGGACGCGGATTTCGTCGAAATCGAACAGATGATTGAGCAGGCGCACGTTCCAATAGGCCGTCCCGCGCGCGCCGATATGACCGAGGATCTTTGAATTCTTCCGCGCCAGATGCTTGGCGCCGATCGCGGTCATGGCGCCGGTGCGCATGTCGGTGATGCCGCTCGCATCGAGGATCGCCTTGGGGGCTCCGGTCCGCGGATCGAACAGCGCCAGAATGGCGAGTTCGGAGGGAAAGCCGAGTTTGTAATTGTCGACGAAGTCGCCGACCACCTTGACGCCCGCGGAGTCGATCGGCGCCTTGATCGCGCCGCGCAGGACGTTGAAATGTCCGTTTGCCACCCCCGGTTCGAGATGAACGCGAGGCTCGATCACCGTCTCGCCGCGCCCCTGGCTGGCAAGACTCGCCTCGATGGCCGACAGGATTTCGTCGTCCGTGATCTTGAGTTCTTCGATATCGAGGCGATTCAGATAGGCGATGTAGATGGGCGGCAAGGGCGGACCTCCTCGGAATGCAGCCACGACCGGCCGGCGATTTCGGCCCAGCTGCAATATGTCTATACATTATTGCCTTGGTCCGGGAAGTCAACCTAATCCGTCGTTGCGAGCCAACGGGTCGGCGCAAAGCGCCGCCCGATGACAAGGCTCCGCGAAACAATCCAGAACTGCGCAGCCATACAGAAAACTGGATTGCTTCGTCGCGGAGTTTATCATCGGGCCGGCCGAAGGCCGGCCCCGTTGGCTCCCCGCAATGCCGCGGCGAGCCGCTACGACGGCAATCCCAGCGGCACTGTGGCCGACAGGCCGAACCGCTCGGCCTGCTCGATCGCAATGTCATAACCGGCGTCGGCGTGGCGCAGCACGCCGATGCCGGGATCGCCGTCGAGCACGCGTTTCAGGCGCTCGGCGGTTGCCGGGTTGCCGTCGGCAACGATGGTCACGCCGGCGCTGACGCCGCGGCCGCCGAGCCCATGGATGGCGACGAGATCGGCGCCGGATGAGCAATTCAGCAGCGCGTTGAGGATCGGCCAGTCGGCGATGGCGTCGGAGCCGTCCATCATGTTCTCGGTCTCGCGATGCGGCATTGCCGCCGAGCCCGAATCCAGATGATCGCGCGTGAAGGCGATCGGTGCGGAGATCCTGCCGCTTGCGACGGCCTCGTTGACCAGCAGCGCCAGGCGGCTGCGCTCGCCATAGCCGAGCCAGCCGATGCGCGCCGGCAGCCCCGTGAACTGAACGTGCTCGCGCGCCTTCTCGATCCACGACGCGATCGGATGGTTGGAAGAGAACGTCTTCAGGATCATGTCGTCGATAGTGTAGATGTCCTGCGGATCGCCTGAGACCGCGATCCAGCGGAACGGCCCGATGCCCTGGCAGAACAGCGGGCGGATATAGAGGTCGACGAACGAGCGCATGCGAAAGGCGTCCTCGACGCCGGCGGCCTTGGCCTCCGCGCGCAGGCTGTTGCCGTATTCGAACACGATCGCGCCGCGATCCTGGAAATCCAGCATGGCGCGAACATGGATGGCGACGGATCGCCGCGCCATCGCCATCAGCTGTTGCGGATCGTCCTTGCGCATCGCGCGCGCCTGTTCGAGCGACAGCTCGGCAGGGACATAGCCCTTGAGCGGATCAGGAAAAGTCTGGTCGGTGACGATGTCGGGCACGATGCCGCGCTTCGCCAATTCCGGCAAAACCACCGCGGCGTTGGCGCACAAAGCCAGCGCCAGCGGGCGACGCGCGTCGCGCGCGGCCTGCCACTCTGCGATCGCATCATCGAGGTTGTCGGTGGTGGCGTCGCAATAGCCGCTGGCGATGCGGCGATCGATGCGGGCCTGATCGACCTCGATCACCAGTGTGGAGGCGCCGGCGAGTTTGCCGGCCAGCGGCTGCGCACCGCTCATGCCGCCGCAGCCGGAAGTGAGCAGCAAACGTCCGGCGAGCGTGCCACCGAAATGCTGGCGCCCGATCGCCATGAAGGTTTCATAGGTGCCCTGCAGAATTCCCTGGCTGCCGATGTATTGCCACGCCGCGGCCGTCATGCCGGGCATGATGGTGAGCCCCATATCGTCGAGCTTGCGACGGCTTTCTTCCTGACTCCATTCGCCGACGATATTGCCGTTCGCCATGATGACGAGCGGTGTCGTGGTCTGGCCGGGAAAGACGCCGATCGGCTTGCCCGACTGCATGACGAAGGTCTGATCCTCGCGCAGCGTCGTCAGCGTCGCGACGATGCGATCAAAACTTTTCCAGTCGCGCGCCGCGCGGGCGATCGACATGTAGATCACGAGATTGTCGGGATCCTCGGCGTTTTCGAGGTTGTTCTCCAGAAGCCGCAGGATCGCTTCCTGGCGCCAGCCTTTGCAGCGCAGGGCGGTGCCGCGCTCGGCTTTGACCTCTTTGCCGCGACGCACGGGAATGTTCATGCTCAGACCTCCTCCACCAAAGGGACCCAGCCGGGCTGGGCCTTGACCCGCTGCAGCCATGCGCCGATCGACGGAAAGCAGTCGGCGATGCGGCTTGCCATCTGATCGGCGATGCCGCGCATGTGGTAGAAGCGCGGCAAGGCCAGCGCGCGCAGCAGGTCTGCCTGCTCGAATGTCAGCCAGCTCGTCACCTCGGCCCGCAGATAGCGATCGTCTGGCAATAGCGCCGACCCCTCCGCCAGAAACAACATGATCGCTGCCGATTCCACGATGGTGCGGCCATCCTCGAACTCGAGCACGGGAACGCGGGCGAAGCGGCTCTTGGCGCGGAACGCCGGGTCGGCGGTCTCGCCCTTTGCCAGGTCCAGGGTCACGCGCTCGAACGGAATGCCGAGTTGGGTGAGCAGGATGCGAACCTTCCAGGCATTGCCGGACAAACGGCTGTCATAGAGACGCAACATGATCGCGAGCCTTTCCTCAGAGATATGAACGCATGTCGACGCCCATGGCCTTTTCGACCTCGGGAAACACCGCGGGGTCCAGCGCGCCCTTGCCGACCGGAAATTTGGACCGATGCGCGATGATGACGGCAACCCGGCTGCCGGGCTTCGACTCCGAGATCGAAACGCACTCTCCGGTCGCAGGGTCCAGTGTTCCGATCATGTCCGGAAATGTGGCGACGCGCTTGCCGGCGAAATCCGCGGTCATAAATTCGTTGTAGACGCCGAGCACGGCTTCGCCGTCCTTGCCGCGCACGGTCAATTGGCCGAGATCGAAGCCGCCGCCATATTGCACCGTGTTCTGCGTGACCTCGCCGTCCACCAGCAATTGGCCGCCGAGAAACTCGACCGTGGCGCGGACGCGATCCGCGCCTGTCGCTGCCAGCATGGCGCGGCCGAGAGCGAGCTGAAAGGTGATGGCGCCGGCCGCGCCGTTCTCACTGATGAAGCCCGCGGTCAAGGGACCGCGCGCGGCATAGATCAATCCGCCGTTGATCACCGCCGCCTGCCGCATCACATTCGAGGTGCGCACGATGTCGCCTTCGGCCAGAATAGCGAATTCCGATTTCTCGGCCTTGCTGCCGCTGCAGGCGACCTGGGTGATCGAGAGGTCGAGCCGCGAGGCCAGTCCCATGCCGCCCATCTTCACGGTGGGGTGTCCGCGCCCATTCGATGCCGCGTCGACATAGTCGAGCCCGAGTGCCGCGGCAACCAGCCAGGCGTTGAAACCGGGCACATGACCGCAGATCACGCCGACCGGCGGCTGGTCCAGCTTCTCGATCAGCCGCCGCGCCGCATTGATCGAATCGCGCGGCTTGATCGCCCAGTTGGCGAAGCCGGGCGCACCAACCGCGGTCGCGGTAATGATCGTTGCGTCTGGACTGAGTTCGTCGAGCCCGACCAGACGCACGCCGCCATAGTCCAGCGCCATCTGTCCGAGCCCGCGATTCTTGGCGACCGCATTCCTGCCGCTGCCGCCCGCCGACAGGAACAACCCGCCGACCAGTCCCGCCTCCACATCCTCGCCCGTCAGCATTCGCGTCATGGTTCTTTCCTTCGGCCGCGGCGGCGGCCAATCCCTGTTTGAGTGTGACTACACCGCTTCGTTGATGCCGAGGAACGTCGCGAACATCGAGCCGGCGGCTTTGGCTTCTACCGCCGTGCCCTGATAGACCTGCACGCCGGATGACATCACGCAGACCTTGTCGGCGACGTCGAGCGCGCGGGCGGTGTTCTGTTCGACCAGCAGGATGGTCAGGCCTTCCCGCTTCAGCGCAAGTAAAGCGTCGAGGCACAGGTCGACCATCTTCGGCATCAGGCCAAGCGAGAGTTCGTCCACCAGCAACAGCCGCGGTTCGGCCATCAGCGCTCGCCCGATCGCCAGCATTTGCTGCTCGCCGCCCGACAGCGATCCCGCCAGCTGGGTCCGGCGCTCGAAAAGCCGCGGAAAAGTGCCGAACACGCGATCGCGTTTGGCGGCGTCCCGATCGGCCGCGCGGGCGTAACCGCCGACGGTCAGATTTTCATCGACCGTGAGATCGGAAAACAGCTGACGGCCCTCGGGCACCAGCGATATGCCGAGACCGACCCGATCGATCGCGCGGCGGCGCGTGATGTCTTCGCCTTCGAGGATAATGCGGCCGCCGTGAATATCGACATGTCCCATGATCGCCATGATGGTCGAGGTCTTGCCCGCGCCGTTGGGACCCAGCAGAGCGAACACCGAACCAGCGGGGACGTCGAAGCTGACGTCATGCACCGCCTGCACGGAACCGTAACCGCAGTTGAGGTTCTCAAGCTTCAGCATGCGCCACCATCCCGCTTCCGACGTAGGCGTCGTGCACCACCGGATCGGCCATGACCTCGCGCGGCTCGCCGTCGCCGATCACAAGCCCGTTGTTCAGCACGATCAGGCGGCGGCAGATGCGCATCACTTCTTCCAGATTGTGCTCGACCAATATGACGGTGATGCCGCGCTTGTGGACATCGGAAATGGTCTCGACCTGCTTTCCTGCTTCGGTGTGGTTGAGACCCGCCAGCGGCTCGTCGAGCAGAATGACCTTTGGATCGACCGCGAGCGCGCGCGCGACTTCGAGCCGCTTCATCTGACCGAGCGGCAGCGCGCCCGCAAGCTTGCGCTC
>WNFI01031789.1_pt1 | contig 20724 bp, 23 predicted proteins | sample 5400471 | NCBI WGS metagenome assembly WNFI01 (sample SAMN13153348, study PRJNA577476) | soil metagenome | isolation source: 100 cm saprolite on Douglas fir-dominated hillslope | place: USA:California | collected 2013-09-17
TGCTCGGGCCAGTCAAGGCCAAGCCCTGCGGGTGGCCGCGAAGACGCGGCCAGCCTTGACAGGCCCTGCGCGCGGCGGCTGTGCGATTTGACGGTCGGGACGGAAGAATGCTCGCGGCGCGGGTCGAACCAAAGAATGGACCCAACAGAACAGGAAAACGACTTCAATAAAGATCGCAAATCTTTGTTGTGCCCAGGACGCGTCGCCATATTCTGCATGGTTTCTAACCGCCGTTCACAATCTGCGGCAGCAGCCGCTGCTCGAGCGAAAAGCGCGTTTGCGCACCATTCTCGGCCGACTTATTCGCTACAGCCCTCACAGGAAGCAGCACGGCAACGCGGAATTCAAGAAGGCGCAGCGCGCCGGAGAGGAAGGCATCATCGCCAAGCGCGCAGCAAGCCACTATTGGTCCGGCAAGCGCACAAGAGAATGGCTAAAGGTAAAGACCGGCCACGAGCAGGAGGCCATCATTGTCGGCTTCACTGAACCTCGCGGCAGCAGGCAACATTTCGGCCCGCTCGTTCTCGGTGTCTACGACAAGGGCAAGCTCGTCTATGTGGGCCACAGTGGCGGAGGATTCTCGCGCGAGATGCTCAAGACGCTGCACGAGCATATGGCGAGGTTGAAGACCGACAAGAGACCATTCGCGGGAGTCCCGCACGAGGACCAGACGACCTGGGTGAAGCCACAACTCGTGTGCCAGGTCAAGTTCACCGAATGGACTCGCAAGGGCGAGATGCGTCACCCGGTATTCCTTGGGCTGCGCACCGACAAGCCAGCGCGGCAGGTCAGGCGAGAGCAAACATGAGCATGAACTTCACCCATCTCGACAAGATTTTCTGGCCGAAGGAGCGATACACCAAAGGTGACGTGATTGCCTACTATGACAAGATCGCGCCGTACATCCTTTTCGAGGACCGGGCTGAATCCCTCAACCGCTTCCCCGACGGGATAGTGGGCGAGCATTTCTATCAGAAAGACATCGATCCCGAGCAACTGCCCGGCTACGTCGACTCCGTTTCTCTGCCCGAAAAGAGCGTCGGAAAAACCACCCACTACGTGGTGTGCAACAACAAGGATGCCCTTCTCTATCTAGCCGATCTGGGCTGCATTGAAATCAATCCATGGGCCTCGCGCATCGGCCAGCCGTCTCTGGCGATGGCCTCGACCAGCGCCTCGTATTTGTCTCTCACGGCGGGATGAAGATCGGGAGGTGGCGCCGGCAGTTCGCCATCGCGCGCGATTCGGCGCGCCGCGTCTACGACCTGGCGCCGCGCGTCGAATCTTAGCAGCGATCGCGCCGCTATAGGCGTCACGCGGGCGGCTGTTCTTGTAGGGATCGAGGCTGAGATAGGTGAGCCGTGAGAGTAGCTCCGGCAGAAGGGTGCCCGGCTTCAACTCCTCGATCCGACGCAGTAGCGCTATAGGGCGAGCCAGCAGATGGCGGCGATAGATGGCGCCGGCATAGGTGTGCCGCTTCAACCAAACCTCATAGCGATCGAGCAGAGCAGGTTCGATCGCCTCTACCCGGTCAACGGCTTCACCCGCATCGTCCAGGAAATGCAGAAACCGGCGTAGCTGATCGACATGCGTGCGCACCTTGGTGGGCGTGCAGACGACACCTGGCGCAGTCAGACTGTCGTGCAGCGCTGAACCGAGAGCACGCGCAAGTCGAGAGCGCGAAGCGTCATTAAGGGTGACAACAACATGCTTGCCGCCCTCGACCGGTATCTCGAAGCGAAGTCTCCCAAGAGGCCTTGGCGCGGCCGTCTCGACTGGAGGAAAGCTCGCCCGTCTGCCACTCACGACATACTCATCGGCGTGTCGAGTGCCTCACTCCACCGCTCGGCAGCGGCCTCGACGAGCGCGCGACTCTCTTCCAAGCTGTCGAGATAGATATAGGTGCTGGTGATGCTGGCATGTCCCAAAAGGCGCTGCAGCTTTTGCAATGGATCGCCAACCATGCGCCGGTAGGCGGCTGAGCCTGGCTCGCCGGGAGGACCGTCCGCTAACACGGCCCCGATTTGCTCGCGGATCAACATTGACAGCATGTAAACCGCGAAGGTATGCCGCAGAGCGTGCGGGGTGACGTCCAGATCGATGCCGAGATTACAGCACCGCACGCTCGCCCGCCGAAACACCGCCGCCCAAGCCTCGGCAGTCATCGGACACCCCTGTTCATTGAGCCATAGCGCCATCGGCTCGCCGGCCGGCGTGATAAGCCGCTTACGTTCTGTAGGACCAAGCAAATCCAGGCGGAGAGTGCGGGCCTCACCGTCTTTGCCGACGATGCCGATCGTGGTGCGGGTTGCGTCGACACCTAAGATCGGTCTGCGCGGGACGACACGGCGCTTGCCAACGGCGTTGGCTCGCTCAATCGCGATGTAATCAGCGAGCCGGCGCAGAAGACGAAGCGGCAGTCTGGTCTCCCGCGCTCTTCCACCCTTGGCGATTGCGGCCGAAAGGCGGAATGAGAGCGATCGCTGTTTTGCGGGTATCCGATCCGGCGTAGGTATGTCGATCGCGAGCAGACTCGCTGCTTCCTCCAATCGGAGTCCGGTCGTGACCAGCAGTTCGGCGAACAAGGCATTGCGCTCACCATGACGTCCGCTCCATGCAGAATCCTCACGTCCGTCGTGGTCACGACCGCGCAGGCCTACATCCCTGAAGAGTAGGAAACGATCGAGGCTGACGAACTGAACATCGCTGCGCCTTGCACCCGGTTCGCGTGCCCGCATAGTCTTCACAGGCACAAGTCGGCCACGGTGAATCCGCCGCCAGCCCATTCCTGACCCGAACGGAGAAGCAGTGATCAACTCTTCTTCGAGCGCCCAGGCATAGAACTTCTCCAGCGCTGCGACAGCACGGTTCCATGAGGCGGCTGAGATGCGATGCACCGGCGGCCGACCGGCGGCGAGCAGCATGATAGGCGGCGACATCGTCTCGATCGGCTCGCCAGACAGGCTTGCCATCGCGCCGCTTGCGGAGGAATCGCATCCAGACCACAAGATCGCGGCCATAGGCCCGGAGGCTGTTCGGCGAACGTACGCCCATAGTGGGGCAGGCGCACCGATTGAGCTCGATGTCGTAGCTTCCAGGACGAGATGCGGGTCGGCCAGAAGAACAAGCTGACCTATCGTTGGGCCACGAAGGGTTCACGTCCGCGAGCGGTCCATGATCAACGCACTCAATCGACCTATGTGTTCGGCGCCGTCTGCCCCACGCGTGGCGCCGGCGCTGCCCTGGTGCTGCCGGCCTGCAACACCGAAGCCATGCAGCTTCGTCTCAACGAGATTGCCACGAAAGTCACCCCGGGCGCGCACGCCGTCGTCGTTCTCGATCAAGCCGGATGGCACAAGTCGCAGGCCCTCAAGGTCCCCAGCAACATCTCGCTGCTGCCGCTGCCTCCGCGTTCGCCCGAGCTCAATCCCCAAGAAAACATCTGGCAGTTCATGCGCCAGAATTGGCTGTCAAACCGCACCTTCAAATCCTTCGACGATATCGTCGACTACTGCTGCTATGCCTGGAATACCCTGATCGACCAACCCTGGAAGATCATGTCCATTGCTCAGCGTGACTGGGCAACCGTGCGTCAGTGTTCAATGAGGATTGGTTTTAGGAGATGCACGCGGACGCCGAGGCTGCGCTTGTGTGGCATCGTCCTGCATTCCTATGAAGCGTGCGGCGTCGTGCCGCGTTTTTGTGTCGAGGCGGTCATATTTGGTTACATATTTTTCAGGCGGGGTGGTCACAGAGAAGGAGTGGTCATGAAGATGAAATTCCTTCCAGTTGCTGCCATCGTCTTCGTGAGCTTGCGGTTAGCCGGGGTCACGCGGTAACGCTTAATGAACATCGACCCGTTGGCCGGGGTCCTTGCCGTGTTCCTGGTGGTGATCGTTGGGCTTATTTGCTGTTCGCATCCGCCTCCAGATGTTTACACCGGGCCCGGTTGCAACGCTCCGTAAACGCGTTACACAGTCGCGCAACAGTTCTCGTAGAACGAGTTTGATGTTCACTGAAGCGAACCTGCTGCGACGACGGCACAGCGGCGGTCAGGGACGCGGCAAATACCCCGCCTTCGATGCGCTACCCGTGGATGCGGGCGGCGTCAGTTCGACATGGTGATGGCGTGGTCGATCGATCGAGCTTGGCCGCTCGTTGCAGGATCTCACGGACTTCCTGTCTAAGCTGCACGCGCCAAACCTCGAGGCGCCACCCTATTTACCAATCACGGACGCGCCCCGGCGGGCGATCGAAAGCTGATCGGGCGCTCCACTATTCATAGCAGCCGAACTAACTAGGGTGTGTTACATTTGTAGTGACGGCTCGGATTCTCAAGGCGGTAAAATTCTGATTCAAGGCTGAAAAATGGAGGTCAGCCTTGATTCGCACGGTCTTGAGAGACGATCAATGGGAACGAATTGCGCCAGAACTGCACGGCAAGGCTGGGGATCCCGGTGTCACCGCACGGGACAATCGGCTGTTTGTCGAAGCCGTTTTGTGGATCGCGCGGACCGGCGCACCGTGGCGTGACCTGCCGGAAGAATTCGGCAACTGGTACACCGTCTACACACGCTTTTGGCGCTGGGCACGAAAGGGCGTGTGGGAGCGCATTTTCAAAATCCTGTCGGACGATCCCGATCTCGAATACGTCCTCCTCGACGCAACACATATCCGGGTCCACCAGCATGGAACCGGCGCAAAAGGGGGACTCGCAATCAGGCCATCGGCAAATCGCGCGGCGGTCTGACGACGAAGATTGCAGCACTCGTCGATGCGCTCGGCAATCTGGTTCGTTTCGTGCTGTTGCCGGGTCAACGTCACGACATCACAAGCTTTGACGTTCTCATGGCCGGCATCGCCTGCCTCGCCTTCATTGGCGACAAGGCGTTTGATGCAAAGCGGTTACGCAAGTATTTGGCTGGCCGGCGCATCGGGGCTGTGATTCCGATGCGCAAGGGAACCTCCGGACACCCCGCGCATGACGCAGAAAAGTACAAGTGGCGCCACCTCGTCGAAAACTTCTACTGCAAGATCAAGGTGTTTCGACGCATCGCGACGCGCTACGAAAAAACCGACACATGCTTCGCCGCGATGATCAACCTCGTCGCCATCGTTCTCTGGACACGATGAATGTAAACAGGCCCTAGTCGCTCACGGGTGGCTTCGAGGACAAAGCAGCCTGAAGAAAGCCGGCGCACGGTCCTACTTTCTTCAGTGCCGCGCCTTAATTAGGGTAACGAAAAGCTATGCCTCGTCAATTCCAATTGATCCATCGCTTGACCTCTGGTTGTGCAGAGCACGCGATGCTGATCGATTTACCTGTTGGCGAGTGTCTATTTTGATAAGAACAAATACATTATGCTGGATACATCGCATAACGCGAAGCGCCGCTCAGCCTGTGCAAGTGCGGTCTACTTTCCTGGCAGAGAAGCCCAGTCTATTGAAACCGCACACTGCATCGGGTCGCCGGTGTTCTGGTCACCTCAAATTCCCCCCCAAGCTGCCGGGCCAGTCCCTGAACGAGAGCCAAGCCTGACGATCGTCGCTGGACCGATTGCAGATCGAAGCCCGGGCCGTCGTCTTCGACATAGAAGAGAAACGAGTCGTTCTCCCGTCTCAACCGAACCCGAATAGTGCCTGCACCTTGTCCATTCAACCCATACTTGACGGCATTTGTAAGCAGTTCATTCGCAATCAGCGCGAGCGGCATGGCCGCGTCGTTCGACAACTGTACGGCATCAGCTTCACAATCGATGGCCATTTCCTGAGGGAAGGTCTGCCTTGCGGTTTCACATACCGTTTTGAGAAAATCACATGCGTCGAATCGCGTCGCGTCATGCGTGGTGTAAAGGACGCGCTGCGCTGCTGCCATGGCGATGATTCGACCGCTGGCCTCCTCCAGCACTTGTCGCGCCTCGCGGCTTCTGGCCCGTCGCGTCCCTGCCTCCAATAGTATTTGCAACATCTGCATATTGTTTTTGACACGATGGTTCAACTCGTTGAGCAAGATCCGCTGCTGCGTCTCAGCCTGTTTGCGCTCGCTGACATCCACCAGCAAATTGATCGCCCCGATTATCTTCCCGGCGCTGTCGCGAAGCGGTGTCGGATATGGAATGAAGGGAACCCGGGTCCCATCGGGACGCTGCGTCACGACTTCGGCGTTGCGGATGGCACGACCCTCTTTGAGTGCGATCGCCATGGGGCACTGGTCATGCGGGAGCGGCCTGCCGTCGGGATGGTACAATTTCCACGTGACGCACCATTCGTCGCTCCCGATCGTCGGAGTGCGGCCGGTCAGGTCCGCAGCCGCCTGATTGAAATAGGTAATCTTGCCGTCCGCGTCGGTCGTGTAGATCGCGGCCGGCACGGCCGCGATCAGATCCTGGAGTTGCTGCTCGCTATCGCGGAGCCTGGCCTCGGATTGCTGCAGCGAAGTCGTTCGCTCGGCGACGCGTTGCTCAAGAGTGTTGTTGAGCTCGCGCAATTGCTCCTCAGCGCGACGCCTCGAACTCACTTCACCCAGCAAGGCGCGGTTTACGTCTTCGAGATTGCGTTGCTTTCGATGAAGTTCCGCAAAAATCGCAACCTTCGAGCGGAGAATGGCCGGATTTACGGGTTTATTAAGATAATCCACAGCTCCGGTGTCGTAGCCCTCAATAATGTGCTGATCCTCAATGTAGTAGGCAGTCAAAAAGATGATCGGCACGTTGGCGTTCTTCTTTCGCGCCTTGATCATCTGGGCCAGCTCGAATCCCGTGACGTCCGGCATGCGGACGTCGAGAATGAGGAGAGCAAATTCGTCAGCGAGCAGCGCAAGTAACGCTTGTTCAGCGGACGCGGCCCGAACCAGCCGGTAACCTGGGTCGTCCAGGATCGCCTCGAGGACGGTCAGATTTTTCGGCTCATCATCAACAATCAAGATGTTGATAGGTGCCTGGCTGGGCAGCACGGGTGTGGCAACGGTAATTTTTGTCTTAGCCATTGAGCATCCCGCCTGCGACTTGCGCTAAACCCCGCTGCCACCAAGGCGGGCGATGTGATCCCTGCCGCGCCTCTCCAATATATACGTCGAGTCCCGATCGCACCGCAAGGGACCTTCGCATGCATCTCACTTTCAACGGAACAGCCATACTCGCATCAGCGACAGCAACTGATCTGTGTCCACCGGTTTGGAGATGTAATCGCTTGCGCCGGCATCGAGGCATTTCTCGCGGTCTCCCTTCATTGCCTTCGCCGTGAGCGCCAGGATCGGGAGGGTGCGAAATCGTGGATCCTCGCGGATTTTCCGAATTGTCTCGTATCCATCCATATCCGGCATCATGATGTCCATGAGCACGAGGCTCAGATCGGGTGTTCGGGCGATGAGGTGGATCGCCATACGGCCGCTTGTCGCGGTGATAACCTCCATTTCCTGGTTCTCGAGGAGCGAGGCTAGGGCGAAGATGTTACGCGCATCGTCGTCGGCCACCAGGACCTTCCGGCCGCGCAAGACCTCGCCGGAGCCATGGATGCGCTCGAGCATAGCCTGCTTCTCCTTCGGCAGATCCGCGATTACGCGGTGGAGGAACAGTGCTGTCTCGTCGAGCAGACGCTCCGGCGACTGGGCGTCCTTCAACACGACACTCTTCGCCATGAACCTGAGCTGGGTCTGCTCAGCCGCCGTCAGCTCCTTGCCGGTAAAGACTACCACAGGCAGGGTCGCCAGTGCCGGTTCGGCGTGCAGCCGCTCGAGCAGCGCAAACCCGGTCATGTCCGGCAACCGCAAGTCGAGCACCATGCAATCAAAAGCGCTATGGGTCAGCGCATCAATCGCCTCGCCTCCGGTGGCGACTGTCACGATCTCGATGTCCTTGTAGTCTAGCAGTTCAAGTATGGACTGTCGTTCGATCTCGTTGTCCTCGACGATCAGCAAGCGTTTGGTGCGTGGAGCGCTGAAGTCCTTGAGGCGGTCAAGCACTGTTTTCAGGCCGTCAGTCGTCGGCTCCTTCACGTAATAGGCGAAGGCGCCGTGGCCGAGGCCGTGCTGTCTTTCTTCAACGACTGTGATGATCTGGATTGGGATGTGCCGCGTGCTTGGATCCAGTTTGAGCTGCCTAAGCACCGCCCAACCATGTATGTCAGGCAATAAGATATCGAGTGAGATGGCCGTGGGATTGTAACTACGGGCCAGAGAAATACCCGTCGCGCCGTTGGAGGCGACTATTCCCTTGAGACCCTTGTGGCGCGCTAGGCCGAGCAGGATCCGCGCGTAATTAGGATCATTCTCGATGATCAACAGCAGCGGCTCACCGGAAGCGATGTTGTCCCGGTCGTCCGCAATGTGCTCTTCGCGGAAGGTCGACAAGACAGTGACGTTGCGCGCCCTAGTCAAAGAGGTTGCGGAGGCATCCAGTAGCTGAATCCGTGCGCCTTCTACCGCGGAGTAGTGAAGAGGCAAATAGAGTGTGAAGATACTGCCTCGCCCCGGCACGCTGGTGAGCTTGATCTCACCGCTGAGCAGCAATGCCAGTTCGCGACTGATCGCGAGACCAAGGCCGGTGCCGCCATATTTTCGCGATGTCCCGGCATCGGCCTGCTGGAAGGCCTCGAAAATCAGCTTCTGCTTCTCCGCCGCAATCCCGGTGCCGGTATCCTCGACTGTGAAAGCAATAACGTGTTGGGCTTTGCTGAGCACGGGATGATCGACGCTCCAGCCCTCCGTCACCACATTGACGCGCAGCTCGACGTGGCCACGCGCCGTGAACTTGAGCGCATTCGACAGAAGATTCTTCAAGATCTGCTGAAGACGCTTCGGATCGCTCTCGATGCTATGCGGAAGCCCATCAGCAAACTCCACCCTGAACGGGAGGTTCTTGGCCTCGGCAACATGCCGGAATGTGCGTTCGATATTATTGCGCAGACGATTGAAGGGTATCTCCTCGATTTCGAGAGTCACAGTACCCGACTCAATCTTCGACAGATCCAGTATGTCGTTGATCAGATGCAGCAGATCGGACCCTGAGGAATTGATATTGCGGCAGAATTCGACCTGTTTCTCAGACAACCTACCCGACGGATTCTCTGCGAGTTGCTGACTGAGAATGATGATGGAATTGAGCGGCGTGCGCAGCTCATGAGACATGTTGGCCAGAAATTCGGATTTATACTTCGATGTGAGTGCCAGCTCAGCGGCCTTCTCCTCGAGGGCGAAACGCGCTTGCTCGACCTGGGCATTCTTGCGCTCGACCTCGGCATTCTGCTCGGCAAGCAACTTCGCTTTGCTGGCCAGCTCTTCGTTGGTCTGCTGAAGCTCATTCTGGCGGGATTGCAACTGGGCGGTCAGCCGTTGCGACTGCTCGAGCAGGCCTTCCGTACGCATTGTCGCCTCGATCGTGTGGAAAACGGCGCCAATGCTGACGGTCAGCTGGTCGAGGAAAGCAAGGTTGACGTCGGTAAAGCGGTGTACTGTAGCAAGCTCGATGACCGCTTTCGCCTCGCCCTCGAACAGAACCGGGAGCACAACGATGCTCACGCGCGGTGCTTCACCCAGACTGGAAGAGATGATGAATTTCGGCGAAACGTCGTTGAGCAAAATGAGCTTTTTCTCCACGGCGCATTGGCCTACAAGCCCCTCTCCCAGGCGGATGGTCTCGATTGACTGTCCGGTGTGAGCATAGCTGGACAGCAACCGGAGCTCACGATTTTCCTCAGTTCCACCAAGATGATAAATCGTGCCTTGGTGGGCTCCGACCAGCGGGCTGAGCTCGCTCAGCAACATCTGGCCGACGGTGCTCAGCTCCCGCTGCCCCTGAAACATTCCGGCGAATCTGGCGAGGTTCGTCTTGAGCCAATCCTGCTCACGATTGCGCTCGATCGTTTCGCGCAGATTGGAAATCATCGTATTGATGTTGTCTTTGAGCTCGGCCACTTCGCCCCTCGCCTCGACCTCGATCGAGCGCGTGAGGTCACCCCGGGTCACCGCCGTGGCCACTTCCGCGATCGCACGAACCTGGCTGGTGAGGTTCGCAGCAAGAAGGTTGACGTTGCCGGTGAGGTTCCTCCAGGTACCGGCGGCACCGGGGACGTTTGCTTGTCCACCGAGACGGCCTTCGACACCGACCTCACGCGCGACATTCGTCACCTGATCGGCAAAAATCGCGAGAGTATCGGTCATATTGTTGATTGTGTCGGCGAGGGCGGCGACCTCGCCCTTCGCTTGCACGGTGAGGCGCTGATTGAGATTACCATTGGCCACCGCGGTTACGACCTTGGCGATCCCGCGGACCTGTTCGGTCAAGTTGTGGGCGATGAAATTGACGTTGTCAGTGAGGTCTTTCCAGGTGCCACCGACGCCTGCGACTTGTGCCTGGCCGCCGAGCTTGCCCTCGGTGCCGACCTCGTGCGCCACGCGACTGACCTCGCTGGCAAACGCGTTAAGCTGATCGACCATAGTATTGATCGTATTCTTCAGCTCCAGGAGCTCGCCTTTGACGTCGACCGTGATCTTGCGGTTGAGGTCACCGCGCGCCACGGCGGTTGTGACCTCGGCGATGTTACGGACTTGCGCAGTCAGGTTGCTGCCCATGGTGTTGACGGAGTCGGTCAGGTCCTTCCATGTCCCCGCCACGCCCGGAACGACCGCCTGCACGCCGAGCCGGCCCTCCGTGCCGACCTCGCGTGCGACGCGGGTCACCTCCGAGGCGAAACTATTGAGCTGATCGACCATCGTGTTGATGGTGTTCTTCAGGGCAAGAATTTCACCCTTCACATCCACGGTGATCTTGCGCGAGAGATCTCCCTGCGCGACAGCGGTTGTCACCTCAGCGATGTTGCGGACCTGGCCAGTCAGGTTCGACGCCATCAGGTTCACGCTGTCTGTGAGGTCCTTCCACGTGCCGGCGATGCCGGCCACCGCCGCTTGGCCGCCGAGCTTTCCTTCGGTCCCCACCTCTCGTGCGACGCGGGTCACCTCGGAGGCGAAACCGTTGAGTTGGTCGACCATCGTGTTGATGGTTTCCTTCAGCTCGAGGATTTCGCCTTTAACATCGACCGTGATCTTGCGGGAAAGATCGCCGCGGGCGACCGCCGTTGTGACATGAGCGATGTTGCGGACCTGTGCAGTGAGGTTGGTCGCCATCGCGTTCACGGAATCGGTGAGGTCCTTCCAGGTACCAGCTACGCCCGGCACGATAGCCTGACCGCCGAGACGGCCGTCGGTGCCGACCTCGCGGGCCACACGAGTGACCTCAGAAGCAAACGAGCGGAGCTGGTCCGCCATCGTGTTGATGGCTTCCTTGAGCTGCAAAATCTCCCCGCGCACGTCGACGGTGATTTTCTTGGACAGGTCGCCGTTAGCGACCGCGATGGTCACCTCGGCAATGTTACGAACTTGCGCCGTCAAATTGCCCGCCATTTGGTTGACGGATTCGGTGAGCTCCTTCCACGCGCCCGACACACCCTTGACCCGAGCCTGGCCACCAAGCTTGCCCTCGGTGCCGACCTCGCGGGCCACGCGGGTAACCTCCGAGGTGAAAACAGCCAGCTGGTCGATCATCCCGTTCACGAGCTTCGCCGAGCGAAGGAACTCGCCTTTGAGCGAACGCCCCTCCACCTCGAGCTCCATTGATTGCGCAAGGTCACCTTTGGCCACCGCGCCAATCGTCCGCGAAATCTCAGTTGTCGGTCTGACCAGATCGTCGAGCAGAGTGTTGAAGCAATCGACTTTGGCGGCCCACCCGCCAATCGCCCCGGGAACCGACATGCGCTGATTGAGTCGCCCTTCCCGGCCAACGGTCCGGCTCAACCGCTCAATTTCGCGCGAGAGTCGGTCCTCCTGCGAAAGAGTCTGGTTGAAGGCTGCCGCGATTTGCCCATCTATTCCCTCCCAGTCCGACGGCAATCGCACGGAAAAATTACCATCACGAAACGCAACCATGGTTGCGAGCATCTGCCTCGACCGGGCCTCCGCGGAACCGTTCCCCGTCGGCCTATTCGTCTTGGCCGATTTCTTGGAGCGCGGGATCGTCGTTTTGATCATGGTGCACCAGGACTTGAGTTTTTGGGGAAGGCATATCTTAGAGCATTTTCCCCTAGGTTTGAATCAGGAAGGATTCTCAAGGAGTTGTTAATGAGCGAGTCTGACGGCCCGATTTGATTTCGGGGAGCCAATAGTGAAGCCGTATTCGAGGGACTTGCGGGAACAGGTAATTGACTCCATGGAAGCAGGGGCATTGCGGGGCCGCCAAACCCTGTGGAATCAGCCTGAGGTGGTGAATAGGGGCGCAGCGCGGGAAGACAACAGGAAATATTGTCGCGAAAGCCACGGGGGACACGCCCCTACAACGCGAAGGCATATACTCGTCCATCGGCGCCTACGTAGAGACGATCCTTGGTTGCAATCAACGTTTGGAAATGATGAAGCCCGGCCATTGCGGGACCTGAGCGCTCAAGGATTGGCTCGCCAGTATCTCCCGGAAGCCGTGCAACCGGTTGTCACCCTCAGCCCCGACCATCCAAACGATCGGATCGGCGTGTCCGTCGCTGGTCGTAACAATCGGAGAGCCCGCACCGCGTAGGCTGCCGCACCACGCAGTGGTGAAGGCGGGTCGCTCGCCTGCGCGGATCTTCAAGACGGTGAGTTGGTTCTCAGTTGCCCCCGATGGGCAATGAGCCCCGGCACCTTGCAGGGCGACGTACAGGTCTGCGCCAACCTCGTAAGCCGCTGGTGCGGTCCGGATCGGCCGGCGAGAAACGGTTTCGACCGCGAGACTGCCGCCAACGCCGCCAAGATTGTTTTGATCGAGCAGATAGCCTCGCCCGTCCTTGCCGAGCGCCAGCATCAGAGCTTGTCGCTTCGTAGAAGCCGCGGCGTTCAACGGTATCGGATTGGTTCCGCCGAGGTCGGCATCCTGCTGATCCAGCGCAAGCCAGTTTGGCGGGGCAAAGAAGTCCCGCTTCTCGCTCGATCGATGCAGGTCCGGAGCAAGACGGAAGACCGCCTCGCCGTCCTTCCACGTCGAGGCTCCGAAAGTATTTCCCGTGGCTACGATCAGCGACTGGCCAGCGACACTGATGCCGCCCGGAGCCCAAATACCGCCGCCGCGTGCACGCGTCGACCATGCCACCACTCTCCGCGGCTCCTGGAGCGAAACTCCCACCACCCAGCCGTGGTAATCACGGCAATCACCGAAATGACCGCCAAATGGCACGTACAGCATGCCGCCAAGAACAGTCAGCGCACCACGCTGGTTCTGGTCCCGAGAATTGAAGGATTGCTGCACGCTGCGTAGAGCGTCGGTGACATCGATCGGCCATCCCGGCATAACCGAGCCGTCCTTTAGCGACAATGCAAAAAGGCGGTGTCGTGGACCCGATGAATCCGCGATGTTGGCGTCGAGATAGATCTCGGCGCTAGCGTCGTCAATCACTGGGGTGCCGGTAATCCCAAGCGGACTTATGTTTCCGCATCGGAGCGCCGAGCGTGCGACCGGCCTGCCGAGTGACCGGGTCCAGATCGCGTTGCCGGTCGCCGCGTCAAGAGCATGGACATTGTTCTCCTCCGTAGCGACCAGCAGCATCCCCGAGCTCGACCCCGGTGCGCGCCAATGGAGCGGCTGCGCATAAACATTGCCGACCACACGTGCGTTGAATTTTTCGTCCACGTGCAAAGATTTTGCTCGCTGCCAGGTCAGCCCCGGCACAACGAAATTGCCCTTACGATCAGGGCTGCCATGGTAGGTCAGGACATTGTCTTGCGCCGAATCTTGCCGGGATTGCGCCAACACGGAACGACTCGCCGTGATCACTGCGACCGCAAGCAGCAGAAGCTTTGCCCGGCTGATCATTGTCCGCTTCATCATTCGTCTTCCAGCCATGTTGAAAACGGCAATACGTCAGTCGCAGCGACAGTTTCCGCTGAAACGGCTGGCACCTGGCTGCGCCGCAAAGTGTGGCCAAACCTCGACGAGCTTCTCCCGAGCGATTTTCTCCGTGCTGAGGCAATCGTGAATGGTAGACTCACCGCAGCTTGGCCCGACACCGATCTCGGGAACGCGATCGGCAATCGCGACGATCAGCTGTGAACTCAACTAGCAGCGTACATGGGAAATGGCATGATGGCATTCCCCCAACGCACCGCAATGGAATGCGGACCCCAGGGCCACGCCGAGGGTTTGGGGGATGGCCCTGGGGTCCTTGGCCTAACGGTACGAGGCGTGTGCGAGACGCCTGCCGTTAGGTTCCTCTATCTAGGGAAATCAAACGCGCGGCTAATCGCCGAGCGTGTGAGGTAGAGCAGCCAACTCCTCGGCCCGCTGTAATGCTTTCCATCCGCAGATGGTGGTTTCGCTTTTCGATTGAGGAGCAAGTTGCCGGTACGTGACGACACTCCTCTGCCAGGTCGCGGCAACGTCCTGAAGGATTCCATGCATCCGACATGATACGCCTCCTATTGCTAGGCGCCCACCTCCTCGGCTGAGCATCTATAGGGCCCAGCTATGGGGCAGTATCAAGGCGAACCGAACTTATAACCTCTTCCGTGTGCCTAGACTGAATTGAACATGGCGTGGCGCTGGTATGCTGCTTTTCGATACCAACTCATCGCGGCCGCGGGAACACATGGTCACAACCCGCGTTAAAAACGACGCCGAGGGCAAAACCGGAGAAACAACATGCGTAAGAGTGTTTATAGTAGCGCAGTCGTGGCCGCGTTTCTCGGAAGTGTTGCTGTTGCCACAGCGGCAGAGCTCAATTTGACGGCCCAACAGAAGCAATCCGTCATGCAGAGCGTCCAGAGCGAAAAGGGCCAACCTGCGGCAGGATTCCAACCCAGGGTCGGCACGGCGGTGCCGCAGTCGATGTCTATGCATCAGCTGCCGTCTAGTGTTACCACCCAGGTTCCGGCCACCAAGGACCTCGAGTACATCAAGCTCGATAACAACACGGTTTTGTTGATCGACCCGAAAGACAAGCGAGTCGCTGAGATCATCACGCCGTCGGGTACGACAAGTGCCGCGCCCGCCCCGACCTCGCCGGTCCCGGCCGTCCCGAGATAAGGCGTCCGTAGGCAACCGGATGCGGCGCTCACCCGCCGCATCCGGCGTCCCGGCACATGCTCCGTGCAGTGCTCCGATTCGCCGGGGTGCGGCAACTATCCCTGGAGCCCATGCCCTCGCTTTCCCGCGGTACCACGGCTCGATCGCTCACTGCGGCGGCGTTTTTACTCGAGGGGCGCGGAATGGTCGCGCAGGCAAAACTTCTGTGAGGACCTTAACGATTTGTAACTGGGCCGAGCGAAACCCGGTCCGCATTGAACCGTTAACTCGCCGCTGAAAGTAGGCTGAGGACAACCGAAGGAGTCAATGATGAAGAGAACCTTTGGTCTTCTCACAGGCACGGCAATCGCGCTTGGCTCGCTTGCGATCGCGCCGCAGGCCAACGCCCATGGGAGGTACTTCGGCCAATATGGCTACTACCAGGTCACACCATGATTCCGCGAGAGCCCGACCTATGCTCCGGACCGGCGGGCGCCATGGAGTTACAACAATCCTGGCCGTCCAGACCATCACGATGGGTCGCGCGGCTAAGGTCCTGGGCCTCACACATCCCATGCGTCGGGTGGCTCGCGCCGCCCGGCGTTTTCATTTTTCTCGCTCACGAGAGAACTCGTTGGTCAGGAAGATTTCGAACACCTTTCGATGGCAACGACGAGTACGTTTTGTGTGAGGTCCGCCTCCAGCCGCGAAGGACCACAAGCACGATTGTAAAGGGCGCAAGCGATACCAGCCGATTCTGGTATCGATCTGCTGGAACCGCGAATGAGCCGCAAATTGCCGCATTTGCCAACAGCACTGCGAGCGATGTCATCGAAAGCGAGACAGCGGCCGGCCGTATGCGGCGTCGGCAAGCAAATATGACAACAATCGGGAGTGCAGCGATTGCGAGATACGCGATCGGAGCATGAGCAACGCTAAGCCAGCTCAAATCCAACTGCATTTCTTCCTGACGCGATCGGAGGAACGTATTGATCGCGTCTGGTGTGTACCGTTCCAGGGTCCACTTCGCATGCCAGTGTACCGGCGCTTGCACGTAGCCATTCCCGACATTGAAAAATTGCTCTGTAGCACTGGTTAAGGCGGTTTTTAGATGTTGACCTGGATAAAGGAGCAGACTCGTTAGAGCTATGCGTTGCGCTTCGGCTCCAAAACCGTCTGTGCCGCCGAGCTCCCTTAGCGGGCTCGCCTCGCCCCGCCTGCCGACGCGAGGAAGAGGGAAGGGATGAAAGCAATCGTGACGCTGGCGTCAGTCGTCACATCTGCTCCTCGCGGAAAAAATAACTGGCCGGCCGCAAAAAGCGGCCGGCCCGTCGCTGTGTGGCCGTCAGCTTCGCGAGCTCACCACCCGCGGCTGCCCCATCGCCAGTGGCCGCCACGGCTGCCCCAACGCCAATGACCGCCATAGCCGTAGCTGCCCCATCGCCAATGGTAGCCGCGACTGCCCCATCGCCAATGGCCCCACTGGACCGGCGTGACGGGATCAGTCGCAGTCGCAAGATCGCCGATGACTGCGCCGTTGACTGGCGCGGCTGACGCTCCTGATGTTCCAGCGAGCCCGATGCCCGCCGCCGCTAAACCAACAATCAAGGTCATTCGCATCGTGATATCTCCTTCGATGACCACCGCCCCCAACCCGTCTTTGGTCATGCGCTCTTTTTGGAGAGCAGCCCTAGATACCGTTTTTTATCTGGGTCTTGGCGATACTCTGATAGACGGTTGCTTCTGCGCGGTCGTGACATTGAGGTGCTATCGGGCACTGGGGTTGGGCAGTCACTGCGACGGGCGCAAGAGACAACGCAAAAAGCGATTCAAAGAAACGGTTCCAATCCATGATAGGCCTCAAGTTGCTCAACTGGTCATGCAGGACGCCAGGAACGACCAACTCTTTCGGCCGGTCAAATTTTGATCCTTAGCCAGCTTCTGGCAGTCGGCCCATTTTTCTTTTTCCTTTTCCCACTCTGCCTTTGCACGATTCCATTGCTTCGATGTCCATTTGGAGACATCGTCGATCTTGGACGAAGTTGAGGGCATCATGCACGACGCCAGGAACGACCAACTCTTGCGGCCGGTCAGGTTCTGATCCTTCGACTGCCTCTGGCAGTCGGCCCATTTTTCTTTTTCCTTTTCCCACTCTGCCTTCGCCCGATTCCATTGCTTCGATGTCCATTTGGAGACGTCGTCGATCTTGGACGACGTTGAGGACGTGGGCGTCGTTGTCTGCGCGAGCGCCACTGCCGACGTGACTACAACAAGAATTGCAGCGACGAGCGCGGATCGAATAAATGACATCGTAGCAGACTCCTTGATGCGACTTTCCTGCCAACCCGCATCAAATCGGTGGAGCGGATTTCATTTCGCCCCGGCCAGATTGCCAGCGACGGAGGATCACAACGCAACGTGTCCAGAGCGTTCACCAGCGTCGCCCATATCTCCAGCCACGCCCTCCAATTAGGCGTAGGATGAGCAGCAACGCGATTGCGCCTATAAGCGCGTTAATGATCAGGGCTACAATCCCTACACCCAGGTGGATGTTTAACTGCGGCAACAGCCAATCACCGATGAGGGCGCCAAGCAACCCGACGATCAAATCCCCGATCAGCCCGAAGCCTGAGCCTCGCATCACCTGGCCAGCGTGGCCCGAGTCACCACAATGTCAAATGTATCACGCGGAGGGCCGGCCCAAGGGCGGTCCGTGACCTACAACGCATCGCCAGGCTAGCATTGCTACGGATCGTTCAGTTATACAATCTTACACCCAGGCGAAGAAGAAACGAATGGCGGCCGCCGCATTGGGTCACCAATGTGGCGGCCGCCAAGCGATGAATGCCGCGGCTACGCGTCGACAATCGCCACTATTTCCAGTGACCTCGGATCGACGATCACGATTTCATCCCCGATCATGAAATATTCAAAGCCGCGCCATGCCGGTTCGATTTCCACAATGGTCTGCGGAAGCGCTACGAACCGTATAGTACGCGGCACTCGGGCACCGACTGATACGTTGAAGTTCGGACCGTTTACCCGCGGAGCGTTTCGCTCGTGAACGATCACCTCGTGTATTCGGGTGCGCTTCTCCGGTGTGAGGTTGGTGTTGACCCTCGTCCCAGCCGCACCCTGGCCGGTGGTCGCGCGATTCTCCTCGGTCCGGTCAATTCTCTCTCGTTCCTGTTCAGACCTATTCTGCTCGGACGAACGGTTTGTTCGATCCTCCCGCGGTGCTTGACCGGTCGTGCGGTTCTGCTCCGGTGCACGATTCAATCGGTCCTCGCGCGGCGCGTGGCCGGTCGCAGGGTTTTGTTCATTCCGTTCAGACCTCAGAGGCTGTTCGGCCCTGCCGCGCTCCTGCTGCGAGTTGCGTTCGCCCCGCCGGTTCTGTTGATCCTCGCGTGGGGCCTGCCCGGTCATCTCGGTGCGGCCGCGGTTTTGCGGCTCACCGACGCGGCCGTTCGGCGCTTGGTTGTGGACCCCGGGCGCATTCTGTGGTGCCATTTTCTCGGCCGGTGCGCTGCGTTCCTGTTGAGGTACGCGTTCCTGTTGAGCCATAGAAGCACCTATTGCAGCCACAAACGCGACGACTGCGCTCGTTACCAACAAGTTGGTTCTATTCATCTTGTTCTCCATTAGGGTTTTTGAAGGCTTGTCGCCAGCATTTAGGCGAGATTAGGCATGGCTCCGTGCCCTTTTGGGCACGGTTCTATCTGATGTGATTGAAGCGGAGAAAGAGACTGATATATCAGGCCGGACTCAACACGTTAGTGCCACTTTTGACTGCTGTACCAGTCATCAATATCCTTGCGAATTGATCTTTTGCCAAACCGTACCGCTCTTGAATCTTGCCTTCGAGTTGCTCTCGACGGCCGTTTATAACGTTAAGATCGTCGTCAGTGAGCTTTCCCCACTTCTCCTTGACCCTGCCTTTAATCTGCTTCCAATTTCCTTCGACTCGATTCCAGTCCATGTGAACCTCCGTCGATCAGCTCACGATATGACCGGTACTAAACACTTGGGCTCGGCTATGGTTCCTTTCACGCGGCCGGAACACGGATTTGTGAAACTCTCACCCGAAAACACGGAAAAAAACCGTCTTCTAAACCTTTTGGCGAGGGTGAGCGATCGGTTGGTTTGTGTTACTGGGTATTGGAGGCGCCGCCCTGCGGCATGGGAATTCTGATTGGCGGATCGATTGCAGCGATGGATGATTGGTCATCGCTTCGATCATGCGCACAGCAGTCCACGCGGCCCTCGCCCCGAGCGGTTTAAGGATTTCTGACGAGATTGAAACAGTCGCTCGCTTCAGCCAATTTCGCCTGGCGCGCAGCAAGCGCGGCTGCCCGCAAGCGAACTGGGTCACGCTCACCAATACTGGCCGCTGCAATAATTCGTCTGGCGATAACTTCGCGCACCACCTTAGGCTGGCCGGCGTGGCGAAGCACTTTGCAGGCAGCGTCCAAAGCTTCGCTCATTAGGTCAATCACTTCAGGTTCGAAGAACACTCCAGGGAAGGAACAGATTGGCATGGCCACTACATCTCCCACAGGTGTCTCTCCCGTGCCATCGCGCCCGTCGGCCTTTTCCGCGTCGGCTCGCAACAGCGAAGTGAGAGCGTGGAGGTTGCGGCAAGACGGTCGGGGTCTGCCACGTTACGATCACGGTCGCGGGCGGAGGGCGCTCGAAGGTTGATCGAGCGTGCGTTTAATTCCTCGCTCGATCGTAGCGCAGAGCTGATTCAAAGATTTCTCGCGCCCCAGGTTTCCTGGGAAGCGCTCTAGTTGACTTGCGGTCTGGCTTCCGTCCGGCGTCTGCGCCCGCATGCCAGATGCTGTTTTGCGCTGAGGCTTGGCTTTCACGAATTCGCTGCGAGCTGAAGTCTGCTTGAGCAGCTCCGGCAGCCTTGCGAAATCGACCGCAACCAGTCGCGCCTCGTCGATCGTTAGGAAGCCGGTGTGTCCTGCTGTGTTCGGGTCATCCCGGCCGTAGAAAACGCCCAGCTGTCGGCCAGTGGCGTCCTCGACGGCGAATCCGTGCGCGATCTCAACGATCCGCCAGGGTGCTGGAGAGCGGCTGGTCATGATAGCGCCTCCGGTGTTCTTGGCATTTTCTGCAACCGTTGCTGGGTGCAGTACGCGCGCGCTTGCTCCTCGACGTCAGCCAGCAAGATGTAATTCTTCGCCATGAGCAAATAGCGTTTTTTCATTTGGCTTGAGAGAGAGGTTGTTGCGAGGCGGCGACACTCGTCCGCCAGGTCGCGGTAATGTTCTGCGCGATTCCATGCATCCAACATGGGACACCTCCGTGGGTCGTCAGCAGGAAGACGGGTGCTATAGGCGGCCGAGGACACCCTCGTAATGCTACGGATAGAGAGAGATGACCCCAGGGCAGTGCGCTGAGGGGGGTGCGGGGGAGGCGACGGCCCTGGGGTCCTTCGGCCTAACGGTACGCGGCGTGCGCAAGACGCCATCCGCTAGGTCGGAACTGTGGAAGTGGCTAATGGCCGTAGGCTAGTGTGCCCAGCTCCTCGGCCTCAGCCAGTGAGCCGTAATGCTCTGACATCCGCGAATAGTGGATTCGCATTTCGGTTGAGGGGGCGCAGAGTGCGGCGATGGCGCGACACTCCTCCGCCAGATCGCGGCAACGTTCCGCTCGATACAATGGATTCGACATGATACCTCCCCAAAAGAAAGAAAGACGG
>WNFI01109958.1_pt1 | contig 20720 bp, 20 predicted proteins | sample 5400471 | NCBI WGS metagenome assembly WNFI01 (sample SAMN13153348, study PRJNA577476) | soil metagenome | isolation source: 100 cm saprolite on Douglas fir-dominated hillslope | place: USA:California | collected 2013-09-17
AGAAGGCCCATATGATATTGTTTTGGACTGTACCGACAATCCGCCCACCCGTTATCTTCTCGCTGACGCCACTTCCAAATTCCAAATACCCCTTGTCAGTGGAGCCGCCCTGCGCTATGATGGGCAGCTGGCTGTCTTCAATTTTGGGAAGCAAGCTCCTTGTTACCGATGCGTCTTTCCAAAGCCACCCAAGCCAGAGACGTTGGGATCCTGTGCGGAGGAAGGTGTATTGGGTGTCGTAACAGGTGTGATAGGGACTCTGCAGGCTTTGGAGACAATCAAAATTCTGACGGGCCTCAACGGTACGGCAGCTGGTCAATTAACGCATTCCTCCTCTTATCCCTCGGTTTAGACAAGGAGACATTCATTCCGACCCTCACTCTTTTCTCTGCACTCTCGCCTTCTCTACCTTTTCGTACCGTCAAGCTTCGGACAAAGAGTCCCTCCTGTATCACATGTGGAATTGAGTCTTCTCTGAAGATCGATGACATGGATTATGTCGCTTTCTGCGGTGGGACGAAGGAATCAGAAGACGGCACCGAATCGAAAGATAGCAGGATATCACCAAAGGTATAACACTTCACATGAACATCCCCCGTCACTTAGGGGTGTATACTCACATCGCACTTATCACAATCAGGTCCTCTCGGAACAGATAAATGGCCTGAATGATCTCATGATAATCGATGTTCGATCACCGATAGAGTTTGGCATCTGCTCCATCCCAGGTTCGACCAGTGGGTAACCCCGCCCATCTTAGTATACTCGTGAATGATCGCACTTCATCAGACAAACCACTTAAGGATTTACTCACAAAACCCGCTCACTCGTTCGATTCGACGCTCACTCGCTGGTCGGATGAGCAAGCCGAGCAAAATGAAGAGAAACGTGATCTTGTCTTAGTTTGTAGGAGGGGAAACGACTCGCAGGTTGCTGCGCAAGTGATTAGATCTGCCGTGGCTGAACAGGGGATGGATCTCCGAGTGACTGATCTGATTGGAGGTTTAGTGAAGTGGGCCGAGGACGTTGATCCATTGTTTCCTGTGTATTAGTTCAATCTATCATCACATAGCCCAGTGACAATCAGATCAAAGTTGATTATAAGGCGGGAGTTTAGTATAAGATTGTTGCTCCCATCACATTCGAGAGGAACTCGAGATGTTGAATCAACTCATGATTGCTTGGTTGATCACTCCCCACTCGATCACAAACTCGCCTAAGTGCTTTATCATCTCTTGTGTGCATTCATGCCCCGTCCCATCTTGCACATAAACCACCTTGACCCCCTTCTCGCCCACATTAAGCCCTTCGACAAACTCTTGACTCGCCTTCCAAGGGACGAGCTTATCTGCACCACCCGACAGAACGAGGATTTTCTTACCAATGAATGGATTCTGGGATGGATCTGGAGAAGTGAACTTCGTGCTGGACGGGTCATTCGATTGAACGTATGAGACGAGCGATTGTGGGAAGGATGGAGGACCGGAAAGGGAATACTGTGCTGCTCTGGGAAGCATGAGGTCGAAGAAGGAAGGACAGCCTGCGTTGATAGATGCCAAAAAAATAATTTGAGACATCAGACGCCAGCATTGAGATAGGGACGGGCGGACAGACCTATAATGGGAATGCCGATCGTAATTCTAGGGTCTTTGAATAGGAGAAAAGGGCTGCATTAGGCATAACAATGATATTGATAGGGTTAACGGAGCGGTACATCACCATTCTTCAAACAGATCCAAGTTGCATGTCCCCCGAGACTGATACCTGCAACGGACCATCGATCAATCGTTCGCTCCCCATTAGGGAACAGGTACGATGGCAAGAAATCAATGAGGAATGATACATCGAGTGCGGAGCCAGCTGCTCATATCAGGTTGATACAGTAACAGTATGTAGTAAGCCTGGAGCGATACCAAGATGAAGATGGATACATGCTTTGTATGGCGTACATATCATTCCTGTTAGTTCGCGTTAATGGGTTTTATGTCTCCATGTGATTGGAGTGAGGCAGAGTGACCATCGGCAAATGTCCACTTACGCATGGTTCGGATTATTCTTCTCTGGATTCTGATGCCATCCTTGGTTTCCAAGTGGAGCGATGAGGCGCTCGCCATGGTTCCTGTGATCCTATAGAAGCGGAGGATTGTCCGAGACCGGAACGCCAGAGAGGTACAATGCAACATAAAACACGGCTCATTATCGGTGCCTGCAAACGACTCAACGCACGAATGTGACGACGAGTAGATCTCGGGCTCTAGATGCACAAGCGTCCTTAGCAGCAGAGAGGAGGTATTCCGCTATACTGAAAGTGTCCTTGCTAGAACCTAGGCGTCCGTGGAGAAGAAAGAGAACTGTGATAGGGGAAGCGCTGGACGTCTGCCGCTGTTCCTGAAGGACGTCATCCAGATGGTGTACGCGGGCATGGATGCCGCCGACGTTGTACAGACAGGCTTCTGCCATTATCCGGTGCAGATCCGAGGTTGCGGCCGGTTGCGAAGGATATAAGGCGGTTTTGTCCAAAATAGGAACAGAGAATTGAATTGTGGCTAATAGGAAATCGGAAGCAAAGTCGAAGTAGACATGCAATATAAATTCCAGCTGTGTTGATCACCTCAGCTGGGCTGCTGTGTGTCACTCAGCCTCACACACGCCCAGTACACGACTGGTGCTCCTCAGTCCACCCCTCCTGATCCACCTTCCTACTTCCCTTATAATCTCCTCTCAACTCCTTCTAGTCTCTGCTCCCTTCTTCCATCACCTCCGAATCATCAGCCACCCCCAAAAGCTTGCCAAAATGCTTGGAAACATGCTTTTTGTCTGCTCCTCTACTAGAGCTTTTGAAGACAAAATCGACAGCTCCGCATCGCCTTCCAAGCGTCTTCGCCTCCCAACTTTCGAGTCCCCCAAACAGCGCAAAGTCAGAAAGGTCTGTATTTGCGGGCGCTTGCATGCAGCATTCCCTTATAAGCCCACACTCATGTCTTACGCTTCTAGGCCGTGATAGGAACTCCGACCGACTTTGTTCACTTCCAGCATATAAAATCAGGATCCAAGGTACGACGCTCGCACTCCCAAAGTTTCGCGCCATTGACGTGTGGTGCCTAGTTTAATGACACAGATGTCAAGGCTATTAGTACTGTCGAGTGGAGAACACTCGTCACGAGAAATATGAGCAATGTACGTCTCCAAACTGTGCATAGCAGTCTGTGGCTGATCGATCACAGGCATCGCATTTATCTGTCAGGTCCGACATTCGCCACCTTGATCTTGGTCTAGATATGCACGCAGCACCAGTTCCATCGCCACTTTCACCTTCTTCCGTTACTCCGCTTCTGTCACCTCTACCTACACCGATCACCAGCGCTCCAAGTGAGGGACCTGCCCGTCGTCGATCCTCAACTCCGTCAACCCGTCTGTATCAGAATCAAGTCTGCCCCGCCGTAGTAGTGCAATTCCAGCAGTGGCCCCTTCTTCCTCAATATTTCTGGTCATGATTCCCCTTTCATCTCCTTTCCACTATATATATCTGTGATATTTGTGTCCTAAGTTCATATGTCGAGCTATCACGTTACTGACCACGTTCTCGTGATCGACCTTATATGTTTTTGTTGATAAGACTCAACTCTTGATACGTTGTACACTACACCATGTCCACATCCTGCCCTTGCCCCCCAGCTTCACGCTAAAATATCCCATCTCAATGTCCCCCTCCTCCCCACCGATTCATTTCCCTTTCCCGTCCGTTTGATCTCTCGTCTGTTTCCGCTACGTATATAGCAGGCCTTTTCGCACTCTGGCTCTGTTAGTATTACTATTGGTCCTTTAATATATAGATAAAATCCATTACTGATGTGATTTCGCTGATTTTCCACGCAGCAATCCACACACTGTGACGGGTTCAAGTGTGACATCAGTCGTTCTTTGGCACCATTCTGTAAGGAGCGCATCCATGTGACGCGTATTGGTCTTATGTTCACACTTTCTTAAGTGATCTGCGTGAGTTGCCTTCCTTTGATTTCTTTCTTGTATATACTCCGCTTGTACATGCATGTGCGCGACTTCGTATTCACACACTACTTGTCAAAGTGTCTTCTTTACTCATTACATTACATTGCATGTAAATAGTATAAAACCCGCGAGGGATTGAGGACAAGGTCTTCACCTTTAATCCTCAACCCTCGTCGTGTATTTAGCTTTGCACAGCTTACCGTGATGTCTGAGGAAGACAAGGCCGTGTAAACTACACACCCGAATTACACATTCATCCTTCCTTTGGGTGATTTCCAGTTAATTCTTGGCTGATCATGCCGGTTGAAAACCACCTGATCTCACATCAGTAGTGATTGGCCAACCCTGCCGTAATGACTTGATGGAAATAGCCACCCATCTGAAATCTTAATATATAATTCTTGAGATTGATCACTCCTATTCATCGGAATCCCTTCAAGATTGTACACCCAGAACTGGGCCCATGTAGACCTTAGTGACCATGCAAAATATGGTACTACACTCATAGAAACTTCGGTGCTAGAGTGAATGATGTATTGTCTGAGAATACCTGGCAGAGCACATAAGGGTCTGGTAGAGTCATCAGACTCTTTCGGATTCTTGCCAAACAACAAGGAGCCATGTTGAAGAATCTGGCAAGAAACTAGCAACAATTGAATTGAGAATCCGGAGAGCCTAGCAGTATAGATATACACAGCAGGCAATATCTGATGTTTGGTGTCAAAGAATTGAAAATTCCAAACCAGTGTTTTGCACTATTACCAATACTGTAAAAACATGGAATAAAGCTTCCTTATTAGGAAATGTTTTTACAGTGTGGGAGGCACAAAACACTGGCTTGAAATTTTCGATTCTTTGATACCGAACATCGGAAATTGTCTGCTGTGATAGAGTACTTACAGTAAATGAGCCAATGAGCCCAGTCTGAATATTGATTCTGTTTCAGTCAGCCTCAAAATGACTAAAACAAATTCAACATACAGACTGGCTCATTTGGTCCATTTAAGTACTCTCAGTCACCAAAATCAGCTTTTGAGGTTTGCTGATGTATGCAGATCAGACCCAAGTGCCTGTCGGTTAATTCGCTTTGGCTTTGGTTATGTGCCCATGCATGCTTTGTGGAAGCAGGATCTCCCCACCTCTCACTTCTGCAAAGAGTTCCCGCCGCTGAGACCCAAAGTTGTTGCAAAAAGCTACTATCCAAGTGGTGGAAGCGGCGTACATTTGGGGCCGCAGACTGATTGCTGCGGGGATAGCCAAGCGTCGGTATGTTAGAGAATTCCTTTTTCTCTACTTTCAACACTTTGTACCTCGACACGATCCGAAATACAACAAGTTGGTGGCAAAATTCAATGAAGCGATTTCCAATTCAACTTGTCCCATTTTTGAGAACACTTTGTAATATGGCAAGTGATCTACTGGAAAGCACTACTCTGGGCGGGTTGTCCTACAATCTACCAACCCTTCACGTCTTAATCAACAAATCACTGGAAGTGTCAGGTGGTCGTTTTCAAAGGGCGACTTCTTCGAGTTTTCGACTCGCCTCTCCCACGCTATCGCTTACCGAAATCTCATAATTCTTCAGATCCTCTCCATTGACGACAGCCTGGTCGTCATCGTTCGAAGACGGATTAGTATCCATGTTTGAGTGGGTTTCATCCATAGTCTCTGCAGGACCTTTCGCGCCTGCAGCAGCAGCTGCAAAACTGAATTGTGGTCTAACAACTCCAGCATCTTTGGCGAATTTGTTAGGAGCAGACTGAGAGGTTGGGAGGGATGGGGAAGTAGCAGATGGAGAAGTCGGGACTGCTTGATGGGCGGAGGAGGATCGATGTGATTCAGTGCGAGTCACGGATGTGGGTCGAGAGTAGCCTGCTCCAAAGCTAGAATTTGAGCGCTCCTTCTCTTTTTCTCTGGCGGCACGAGCAATTCGTTCCTTTTCTTGGTCGAGACGCTCTTCAACCTCTTTTTCTTTAGCCGCAGCGTCCACAGGTCTATGGAGATTCAAATTTGAGTTATAGACAGTTAACCAGACGCAAAACTTAACAACTAACTTTGCGCTGCCAAATGGGTTGGATTTTGTAGAAGGCGCGTTAGCAGACTTCGGTGATGTCATTGGAGACTCTACGGGCGGGGTTGAGCTTCCCCTGGGGAGCAACTCAAGTTTGCGTCGTCCACCTAGTTGAGGCGTGGTCGGATTCGAAGGATTCGCTGAAAAATCCTTGAAATGAGATGAGACATCATCTGGATGAATTAAGACCTACGACTACCACGGACTGATCCCGAGTGTGAAAGGGTACGTCTCGGTGCAGTACGCCAATCATCGACTTCTTCGGGGCCTGCCCCAGGCCCAGGCCCTTCCCCACGCTTTCCGCCAAACGTACTCTTACGCTCGGGTGGAGGGGAAATGTCAACGGAGGGCTGGAATTTACTTCCTTTCACCCAAGAGGACTCCATATGAGCGGGATGATTCGAGAGATCGGGTGGGATGGATGTCCTTCGCAGGGGACCACTGCGTTCACGCTCGGGCACTGGAGGTGGCATCCGCAAGGTGCGATTGCTCCTCCAGTCATCGTTCGATAGAGCGAGTGGCGAACTCGATTCATCTCCATCTTGTCCTGGACGGCTGGAAAAGCCAGAGCGCTCCGCTCCTGGACGAGACGAAGGGAGATATGGAGGTAGAGGACCTTCTCGCCGCCAAGAGCCAGCAAAGCGTTCATCCTCCAACTGAGCTAGATGAGCGCTTCGCTCCTTGGCTGTAAGATATTGGAGTCAGAAAAAGAGCTATGCTTGTCTCATAGTCGATAGTAGCACGTACGAGGCTCCGCTACGCTAACCCTCACAGTGCGCCCCGCGAGTTGCTGCAGAGTCATTAGTACAATTCAATCGGCAGGGATAGATCAGTTTAAACCCACCCCTCCGGTCCTTGACAACGCATCCTTCAAACTATCAAGTGTTTCGAACTCGACATAGCCAAAGCCTTTGGGTCGATCTTCCCTATCCTTGATAACCTTAACGTCTTTAATAGGACTTGGAGCAAAGTATTCCGCAATAACATCCTCGTAGATATCGAAAGCTAGATTTCCGATGAAGGCGACATATGGCGGTTTTGTAGGTAACGGTAGCTCTTCGCGTGGGGGATAGTCTGGAAGAAAACGTCAATACAATTACATCACGTATTCTGTACCCTCTCACCCCGAGAGTAATCCCTGTCTCTTCCACCATAATCTCCTCCGCGCCGTCCTTCTCTTTCCCTTGCACGTTCCTCATCGGTTTTTAACGCAGCTGGTGGCAAGAGGAGTTAGGTTGTCGGGATAGCAATCTGACCACATGAAAGCATACGAGCAGTTGGCAAGCTGTCCATTTCATCCGCCCATGATCCAAGAGCTTATAGAGAAAGGTTTATGAGTCGATCGCATATTCGGCCTGGAATGAAAACTGACTCTCATCGGCCAAAAATTCGTTGAGCGCTAACTTTTTCCCTTTCTTGGGTGCTGACAGTACATAAACCTCATAAGCTTTGCAGTTGAACGACTAGGATCGCCATCGAACAACTCTTACCCATATTGCAGTGAAGATCGTGAAGCGGGAGTTTCTAAGCAGTGACACCGTTTTTCTTCCGAAGCAAGTATCAAAGTATTGCCTCGGTGACAATAAGCGTCAACAGTGCCAAGATATTCACGAACTCATGCAGCACGGTTCGTGGCTGGTAGTCACTAATTTGAGCGTGCATGCGACTTACGGATACTCACAGACTCTAACTTGCTGTTTCCTCTCACTTTCAGGGAATGCAGTGACACTCAAGGCGTAAACGTTGTCGATGAAGCCCTCGCGTCATCCACTGCGACGACACTAGCTACATATCCTGAACCATCTGAAAAGGTCGCAGAGTGTGGCCTTCTTCAGTGGATTGCCGTTGGCTGTGAAGATGGGAGCATATTTGTGTTCCGCATAAACTCTGAATCTCTTGGCCCTCGCGATAAGCTCCACCCTGGTCTAGCACCTCGCATACGAACAACATCCCCAACATCATCTGTCGCTTCCGTAAAACCCTTTGGACATCTTTCCCCCGCCAACATGATTTCTAGTCGGTCGCGGGCGGTTTCGGACCTGAATATGGATGAAGTTCAGGCTCCGAGGAGTTTCATTGATCATGACAATGATGAAGACAGACTGCGCGCGTTACTGAACAACTCCGCACCATCCAAAGGAAAAAGGATTTCCTCTCTTCCTATACTCAGCCAACGCGTCGATACCGCAGTTAATCAGAAGGGGCCAATTGATCCGTCAAAACAGCAACCCCATTCCAAAGGAATGTTGAATGTCACCGTTAACGAGTTGCCCAATAATACTCCTACATCGCCGCTTAGCCTGCAGAGCGACGCTGAAGATAAATTATCATCATGCTCACATGCGTTGAGGTATCATATAAATCCTCCACAGGCAGGTCCAGGGTACTCCTGTACATTTTTGAAATTCATCAAAGATGGAGATCTTCTTCTGTCACTCCAGGAGGCAGGGTAAGCAATCGGTGCCTGGACTATCGAACACGACAACAATATCCATCTCCATAGGCATTTGTCCGTATATGCCGTTGTGGATGGTCTCTGTCTTATCTCCCTTGACTTGGGTGGTCCTCCACGTTGTCGAGCGCCAACAGGATGCGAAAGCGTTCCAGCAGATTCCCGTCTCTGGGCGTGGAAGGGCCTAAATATCATACCTTTAGTCAATGAGGCATGCATCTGTACTTCAACTTACTGAACAGAGCTCACTTTGAGATGCAGAATAGTCTGATTGCCTATGTCACGGCCTCGGATCCTTTTCAATTTGCTCAGCTGGATCTCTGTAATGCTGATACTCTATCAACGACGCGCATTACATGTCTCAGGATAAACCTTTCTGAACTCAGACCCTTTGTCGAAGATGGCGAATCTGCTGTTGAATGGTTAGGCGAATGGGTCACACAGGGGCCAGCTTCCGCATCTGGTGCTTTTCGTTGTCCAACAGACGACAGTCCTGGTATGATTTATCCCGGAGGAATTTTCTCGTTTTCAAGGTTACGCGTTCTTAGATCGAATCTTGTCGTACGGGCTTTCCGAGAGATCTGTCTTCGTTGTTGCTCCAATAAACTTCCTGCCAAGACTCAGTAATTCTACGAACGAGTCAAATGGCGATGAAAGACTCACCGATGACTCTTCAAGTCGCCTGCATCTTCATCTTCTTTCCCTCCCTCTAATTTCCCAGCCACTCAAAGTGGGCGGGAAGTTGCTCAGACGGCGTCAGGCCTCACTATACATCAGCGGAAAGGATGATGTTCGTCAATCGAGTAGTCGAGTGCTTTTCGGTGACCATATCACTACGCCTGGTATCAATCTTGACGAAAAGCAAGTGTTGGGAGTACGCTGTTTTCCAAGAATGGACATTCCCGGGGCCTTTCTATGCGCGATTTGGTCAGCGGATACATTGCTGGTACGCTTCACCTAGTTGCACTATCGATGCTGTATTAAATCTCGGGTACCTCAGTTTTATCGATCGAACAAGAATGAGCCTATGGTACTTCTACATAAGGTTTCACCGTTCGTAGGGCATATCCGTGACATCAATCCATGTGTATTCGATGGTCCTTGCGCTGTTGTCTTGGGTACGGTGAGCTGCCGCTTTATGTAGTTGCTCATGTAACCTAGGGCTGACACCCATTAGGAATGCATTGGTTTATTTCAATTTAACGACTCCCATCAGGACGGTGCTCGAGAAGCGGTCTTTGAATACAGGTGCGTAATACCCATTCATTGATCAGCCGACTAAAACTCGGCTGATTATTGGAAGTTTCGACGGTCTTTCGAAGCTGGATGGGAGAAAGGCTGAGGCCTTCTGTATGGCATCTCCAACACTGCTCTTGGTAATCTGTGCGACCCCGGAGGGTTACCCTCAATCTCGACATCTAAGCTCATACAAACTCCCATTCCATGAAAGTGGAGACCGCCGCATTAAGAAGCCTAAGGGGGGCTTTGTCCTACCCGAGGTCTCAAGGGTCTGGCAGGTGACGAAGGCCCATTTGACAAAGCGATCAATTTTTGTGTCGTCAATCCTGCCTTTAGAGCTCCATCAGATATTCTTAGGTTGCAGTTGAGTACCCTATCCATCCTACATGTTCTCGTATTTATTGGTGTGTAAGGTGATGGCTACTTGAGGGTGACTCCACTCACCAAATTAATACTCGGGCCTGACCTTGCAAAACTTACGAGATCGAGGCGATCTTTGTGTCAGCCGATATCTAGCCTTCACGTCACTCGTAACCACTATTCCTCAACATCCTTGCTCATTGCAGGGACGGAAGACGGTACCGTTTCTCTGTGGGAGACGAAGTAAGCGTTCGTATCCCTTCCTGACGTGCCAAAGTCCACATTATCACCACAGATCACTAAATTTACTGAAACGATGGACAGTGTTCCACGATGTATTACGATATGTGGTTACGCTCCCTGAAACTCATCAAGGCCGAATGCAGGGTTGCGTCCTGTGCGTCTCAACAAATGGCACGACAATGGTCATAACGGTAGAAACTCAACAGCTGTAAGTCGGCTTTAACCCATAGGCCACACTCATTTCCAACCCAACCCAACCCAATTATGGGGATGGTTTCCACTCCCGTCTAGCTTGTACGTGATCCCTGGCTCTGTGGCCCCATTAGAACGGATTTGCGTCAGCGAAAATAACGTACTGTTACTGTACGGTAATTCACGCACACGATTATGGGACACAAACACACAGGAGTTCTGGAGATCAATGGGTCAAGACCAAGTGGTAGAACTTCTGAATCAGGGGGGATGGTTCGATGCGTGTGTGGATTTCTGCCCGCAATTCGATCCTGGTATTGATTTTAATGTGCTAGTTCTCTGGAGCAACAGCGACCCACTTTCCTGTGCCCGACGCTGGGACATTTGGAAAATCATGCTCATGTAAAGGATTCTAGTACGTGGTCTCAGTACATCAACGGATGGGGGTTTGATGAATATATGCGGACTTCAGGTAGAACAATCATTGTTGATGTGCGACAATTGCTCGATTTGATGCCCGTTTCGGCGTCTCAGGGACTAGTAGAAAATACTGCCCCGGTGCACGGTTCCGTCAGCAGTCACAGAACCGGAGATTTGGTGACACCTGGACAAACTGTGCCTCGAGCTTTGGAATATGAAGAAGGCGCCATGATGGTTGTCACTTTCTTGATGATGCCTGAGGAAAGTCATTATGTAACATTCATGACAAAGACGCCGAATCCGAACTCAGTCTTGGTTGGCATGTTTGGGTGAGTGGTTCATCGTTTGTGCATACGACTTACCTATCCCGTTTCATAGTTATGGCGGTTCAACGACCATCCCAGCCGTATCTAACAATTCACAATGGAGGTTATCTTCAATCTATACAACACGCCGATTGCTAGCCCTCGTAATATCGTTGCGTAAAGTTGGATTAGGTTCGAATTCTGTTTTCACGATCGGGCCTCCACCTTACACATCCATAGATCCCATGAATCTCCTGCACAGAATACTCCCTCAGTTCCAAACAAGCCACACTCCTCAGCTCCGTCCAGATATATCATTCCCGCTTCTGGGGACTATCTGGTTGCAGTCCTCGAGTAAGTAATCAATAGATACCTGCGACGCGGAACCTGACGTATAAATTGCGTTCAGATGAGGAAAAGCAGGTTGCAAGGCTTCTGTTCGACTCCTCTGCTGCTTTGTTGTCTGATCAAGTTGCCGTTGATCTCTTTGACGAGTGGAGACATTATCGTGAGTCACCTAACCATTTCTTGCCTCCACAACTATTTATCTTCAAGTTAGTCCCGTTTCTCCAAGCCGACTCCCACAAGCAATTGCCTATATCAGCACTTGCTTTATTCGTGGTAGGAAACGTGGCTCTCGAGAAATATCGCGTCTGCTCCCCTAGGTAATCTTACCCACTCATTCAGAGCATAATGCTTACAATCGGGTGCTAGCATTTTGATTGATATTTCACGCTCTATATCATTATACATGAATGATGATCAATCTCCAAATCGTGTGGTGGCCATTGATTTGTGCTCTCGAGGCTTCCATATTTGGAGGGTCTATATAAATTCCATGGAATTACTGAGATCACTTTCACGACTTGCGGTTGGAACCTCGGCGCAGAAGGAGGATGCGGACCTTCGCAACCTGGTCCAGCTCGCTCGAACAGGTGTTCTGCGCATCGCCAAGACCAATACCCCGCTTTTCATTTCCACGATCTCATTGGACATCATGGATACGAACTCGATTGAACATCGCGGGTCCACTATGCAACTAATCGCATATATAATTCGCAGGGTGCGCCGCTCTCGTCACCTGCTGATATGTGGCTCATACAGTTACACAGGATCAAATGATATTGCATCCGAATTTGCCTCGTCTTGTAGAGGCGGTGGTCAAGTCTTTAGACCCTAACTCATCCGCGAGAGAAGTAGTTATAGACTCTGCAATCGAGTTCCTCGGCCAAGTGGTGCGAACGTAAGCTGTGCCATCCATAGTGTTGAAGTTGTCTGACTGATAATGCTATCATAGGTACGCGAGCATTGATTTCTACATGCCCACTCAGCGACTGGCAGTAGGCACAAATGAGGGTGCCCTCATTATGTATGACTTGAAGTCCGCATCCAGGCTTTATGTGCTTGATGGCCATAAGCAAAGGTTGTCTGCTTGTACTTTCTCTCCTGACGGTCGCCGTTTAGTCACCGTATCTCTAGAGGAGAGGCTAGTGATGGTGTGGAAAGTTGGATCGAGCCTCGTCAGCTTCTTCATGCCAGGTGCTCCGCCGCGTCAAGGGGGTTCGGGCTCGGAACCTTTCAGAAAGTTCCCAATGACCATCGAAGCAGGTGTGTAGGTCAATTCTAACTGATTGTGTCGTGGTGCTGACAACTCCATTGAAGACGCCTTAACATACGAACAACTCTGCAGTTCATTAGTGTTCGATTGGCCAGGCCCGCGAACTGCCAGAGTCACTATCGGCGAGAACGTCTTTACTTTTGCTACATAGGTTATGTACAGCTTGTTAGAAGTCGCGCAGGAAGTCGAGCGAGGGTCCTGAGGTCGATATCAAGTAGTTCAGATATCGACCCTCAGGCTGAGATACATGGCCTCTTATATATCGAAGTGAAACGAACATGAAACTTGGCGTCTTCGCCTTAAATACAGCCAAAGACTAAAAAGGATATGTGCGCGCTGCTTAGCTACCACGGCGGCGCGTCCTGCCGGTGGTGTTCCTAAGTGCGCGCCTGCGGTTCCGGACTGACCGTGCGATATCTTCAACACAGCTAAGATGGATGATGTGATCGTTTCTCTTGTTACCCCGCGGCGATGTGTTCATCCACGCAGCGTGGTGATTCCCTCGTAACTGCCCAACGGTTATATGAGGGGATTCATTTTTAGTGTTTGGGTGTAAAGGAGCTAGATAATCCTAGCACGTAAATCCAACTTATTTTTAGGCCTCTTGACATGGCTTTGCCAAGCAGGATGACAGTCCCCGATCGACCTCATTGCGTGGCTCATCCGCAATGAGCACACTGGCGAAGAGAGAAGTGGTTTTCAATACACGAGGAACTGTAGACGTTGGGTCGTCCATGGAACCAGCAGACTGATGTTTCGCGGGAGAGGAAGAAGTGTACAAGATCCCTCTTCTGCAACTTGCGTGCCTATCACCAAACAAGGCGTAGTCATGCCTTCTAGGTATTCATCCACCTTTGCTGACTGATTGCAGAACACGATACCCGAAGCTCGATTTTCATCTTACTTAATATATACTCCGTACGGGTGTGAGGCAGAAGTTAGAAGACTCGTATGCGTGCACGTGTGCAGTCCTGACTCAATTACGAGTGAAGGGCGCAGCATTGCGCACAAAGAACAGTCTAGTACAGAAGTTAAACTGACAGTTCAAAGTAATGTGTTCTGAGTTAGCGGCAGCGTGCATGCACGTGGCCCACCCTTGTGCTGTTCACCAGTGCCACTCCTGCGGCGATACTTCAGCTTCCCGTCTGACACGCGTGCTGGAGTAGCCTGCATCAAGCTCTGCTTCTTGCTACTCAAACACATTACGGTCTAGGGTGGTGAAGGCTAGGAGTGGACTCTTTGCCCGGAATCTAGCTTGATTCGGATGTACTCTCCGGAATTCTCCTTGACGGGTGGGACGGTACAATCTGAAACGCGAGGTCATCTACACATTGTCGGACATGTTCTAGATGTGGACCGGTCAAGTAGACTACTGACGGACCGAGGCCCAACCACACGCGTGCTATAGTGAGGCAACTGGTGGAACCATGTCTGAAGGGGTAGATGTCCCCACTTCTGGTAAAGTCTCACCCATCATGTCACAACCACAATACTATGTTAATAATAGAGGCTGGTGACCTGCATGCGTATGGGGGATAGGAGATGGTTTATACCAGTTCCAAGGTCTCGACTGAATATCAGTACCATAGACATTGGGTCCGTCTCCTTCACCGTCCTCTGATTTATATCATTCACCTTGGGAGAGACCCGGTGAGCAACCAGGGGGTATCGGAATACGGACTCAGAGGACGCACGCCAATAATCTTTTGTTTTTTGGGTGGAACCTACATCCGTGCACTCCAAGGAGGGTGCTGTAGGTTGGGAGTGAGGACTTTCACCATGGCTATAATCTCAGGGCTAAAGATACTTGGCTCGTACCGTCCAGGCCTTAGATAATGAACTTAAGTAGCGATGAACCTCTAACTCGGCTTACGATACCATCCTACATAGTTATTATTGTCCTATTTGCTTGCTTATGGTCTTTGCTTCAAACTACACACAAGCCGGTGTCATTAGGTTGATCCATCGATTGCCTAAGTCTCACTCAAAGCGATTCTTCAATATTTTCTCCATGTCATCCTCTGTGACGATCCCGTCCTCTACCGTGTCATTGTATGATACTAAGAAGTATGACCCTTTCATGCGACTAGTCACATAGTCGCATACAATGCATTCTTTGATTTCTCCGCTGGTTGGGACGGATCCGTTCACCAATGAGGTCATCGGGGTCTTCTTTCTTGGGGTAAAGATCAGACTTCAAATGAGAAAGAAGTGACACAGTTGGAGCCGAAGGGCGAGCAGCCATATGCGCCTTGATTTGTTCCATCCTAGCAGAACATTAATATAAACTCGGAATTGCTGGCTGATATGAACCACACACGCGATGCGTCCAGAGTCACGCCTAACTTGGAGGCGATTAGACTGGCCCAATTTCAAGAGATCATCATCGATAGTCACTTGGATGGCAGCAGAGCAAGCGAAAATGATCAGGTAACAACTTTGGGCAGGTTCAGAGATGGGAATATGACAACAAATCGAGAACGCACTCTTCAGGTGTACGCGACTGTATGTTGCAAGCCTCGTCCACTGCAGCGAAGAATTTCGCTTTCGCACCCTCATCGCGACGTGGTCAATAGAATTCTGATCGATCCTTCCATTTCTCAAATGCTTCGTTGTACAGCTGCGACCTGTTGGGCAGGGACCCGACACATTGGCTGCATGTCTCAAACAAGAAGGTGTACTTGATCATGGCTTCTGTGAGGCGTTTAACATTGGGATTTACTTTGGGTGAGGACATGGTATGGTTGCTAATTCCCGCTACTCCGTAGCGGGTCTTGTTTGTACCCACTTGGCAACACTGAAATTAATTTCACGTGTCAGACTGTATTGTAAACCCAATAGCAAAACCTCAGTGGCGAATACGGGCGCAATCATCCGAAAACTGGTGCAAATCGTGGGATTCATGAGGCCTTCCATCTCACGCAATTAACCGTACACTGCATTTTGTGTTGAAGATGCCATTTTGCCTTTCTTCCCTCTCCTGCCATCGGTGCCATGTTACATTTTAGTTACTCTGCATGGAGGATAAAACCAGCGATATCTTGATCTGGCCACCGGGAGGCACCCTCAAATAGATATGGTGACAATCAAATCCGGGGAAACACAGTGGCCCAGGATTCTTACTTGGTTTGCTTTCTCTGCTTTATCTAGTCCTGGGGTCGACACCATTATATTTATTGAGGGACTCCTTGCTCCCCTCCTCGCACCTCGCGCTCCCGGCCTGACCGGTACCCTGACAACATCGGTTGGTGATCATTGTACTAGTACATAACTTGTAGGATTAAATTATGCATACTAATAACATTCCACGGCAACTGTGTCCATCTCAACAAGCGTGCTTGTTTTCCCAACTCTTTAAAAATATGCTAAGCTTTTCTCATTTGGAGGTGCAGGACTAGGCTCTAGTACGTGTACGGTATTTGATGCACGCTGTCAGAGCACCAGTCAGGCCGGGAGTGGGGTGAGGCGATGGTGGGCCTCGGAACGTGAGTCAAGGCGAGTACTGGCGATTAGACTCAAGGCGCAAGAAGGGCGGGTAAGGACTCCCTCGAGGCACACTTGGGGATGTCTAGACAGAGTTCTATTCTATGATACTATGTACAGGAGCACACCTTGGGGACGTTTGTAGACAGAGTGAAGATTACTCTCTGTCTGCCGTTTCCCCGAGGCCTATATACACATTGTAGAACGGAGAAAGGGACGAGGAAAAAGGCAAAGGGTGAGAGCGAGGGTCGGTTAGCGGGGAAAATTGATAGTAGAAGTATGGGGAAGCAAAAGAAAAAAGGAAGCCATTGGGCACTTGGCTATGGCGGTGGCGACATAGCGATCGCGAGTGCGAGGCATCGACGTTACGTGGGGTTTCCGACACGCGGATCCTTCGGACGCCACGCGCATGATAGAAACACCTTTTTTGACCCTGACAACGAAATGCCTTGTTCACAAGAATGAGGTGAGTTCTTTCGTAGTAATCTTGTAACAGAAGCAAGGAGGGGGGGGATTAACCTGTGGCCAGTTCAGTTCATCAGTGGATGACTTCGACTCAGCCAAGGATGATGATCCAATTTCGATCAAACGCACACGCGCTGGGGGAGCGGTTATGTATACCACTCATTCTCCTCAATGCTTGTTCACATCGAGGAGACATGAAGGCTGGCAACGAGGGTTCGAATCAAGGTCACCCTCGCCATTAAGCAAGGAACCATGAAGGAAACAGTCTGTTGTTACAACTAGATCAAGAGCCAACCATGGTACCACGGCCGGGATTGTACCTACCGGCTGGTTGGATCAAATATTAAACATGGGCTATTTATCGGACACGTCGACTCCCTCCATGATGCTGAAGGTCGCACATGCGCAAGGGACGGGCGAATGTGAGGAGACAACTTCAAAGGAGACGCATGTCACACGGATTAAACCAAAACTATATTCGAGAATGCGAGTATCAGTAATGGTACCAGTGGCCAGGATGAGAATCGTTTCAATGAACTGGTGATGTCTCAGGAGAATATTTGTCCGCCATAGCATTACGCTAGGTAGTCTAACATGTATTACGAACATCATAGAGGATAGACGATGAAGAGGACGACAGACCTTCTGACAACCAATGTTGCAAAGATAAGGCAGGAGGCTAGATGGCAGCAAGTCGACCATGCGAACAAAGGGAATGGGCCATTCGAAGGCCAGCTGTGCGAATATTTATACGTGGAAAACGTGACTCGGCACTAGCGATGATTCATCTCCGACTCAACGAAAAGCAACCCTCACCAAACCCTTTTGTCAACTTCATTACCGCATTACCTTATAATGGCAGTGATGAAGATAGAACTGCTAAGGCTCTCCTGCGTTCACTAGCTGCTCAAGTGAAACCTATCATGCAGGTGCGTAACTGTTTCATCTATTCCTGACTCTGGTTTCAGCCTCCGGGCTCCTGGACAAGTGCACACGGTTGCTACCCTATCGAGGGCCACAGAGGAAATGATGTCAGGAGCCATCATGTATGGGTCACAGTTCTTAGCGGCCCGGTGTATGCTATCATTGTTACTTTCCAGCGCATTTCCCAAGCGGGGGCATCTGGAAAGTAATGATCCCTCGATAGGGTAGCAACCGCGTGCACTTGTCCAGAAGCCCGGAGGCTGAAACCAGAGTCAGGAATAGATGAAAACCACAATATACAATACCCCCAACTTAATGCCATCTAATGTTTTCATGTAGGCTCATGGATTCATGATCAATAGCTTGGAAGAAGTACGCACCTTAATTATTTTTGGACTGCTTGAAGCTTACTACGCTGTTATCTAGTATGAGGTGTTCACTAGCCATGTGATGCTAGTTTCTCGAGCTAACCCGCAGATATGCCATTTAAGTTCAATAGAGTTTTCGCCGGTGAGCTTTATGTGTTGAAATTTGCAGGTGGTTCTTAATGGGGTATCATGAAGGGCGGAACTGGAATGCTGGCGAGACAATCGAACTTGTCCTAAGGAAGCCTAATGGGGAATTCTGGCCTGTGGAGTATCTCTTAGGAGTTTTCTGCCATGAACTTGCTCATATCAAAGTAGGCTGTATTCATAAGTGTCGTAGAGAACGCTTGAGCAATGCTCCTTGATAGCACATGCATCATCTGCCTTCGTTCCATGCTCTTCGTTTGCAACTCATACGTGAAGTCGAAAACCTTCGATCCAAAATGTATTTTGGGGACGGTATGTGGTCCGCAGGACGCCGACTTGAAGATTCGGCGGTAGTGTTTAGCGGGGAAATGGAATTATCAACTATATGCCCTGAAAACGTTGTACGTTTTGTTCATCCTAGCCAGTCAATCTATCCCACTAGTCGTCACACATTCACACTCCATTCTTTGTCTAGTGTGGAGGGGCTTCTCATCGATCCCGAAGCGCTGCCTTCAGTAGGCATCGTAGGAAGCGAGGAAGAAGGCTTGTTCAACCGTCCCATCATTCAGGGCCACAAACTAGTAAAAAGGTCAAGGTGGGCTCGCGCGTCACAAGGCGAGATGCTTTCGGTGGGCCGGAAAATGCAATACTGGGGAGAAGGCTTAATGAAGGCATAGAAGATGATGAAATGAAGAGACGGGGGGCGGGGTACCGGAAGAGGGCCAATAGGTGTGTACTGTTCAACATTGGTTGCTTGGTGGTGATAGAAACTTGTCATCTCAAGTCGTCCAGCGCGAGAAATGCGAGCTGCAGCTGCTGAGAAGCGCGTCCAGCAGCTTCATCAATCATCAAGATCAGGATCCCTGGATTCTGGTTCGAAAACGGCCCCCGCCGGCGACGAGTGGGACGATATCTACGAGATTTTCCCAGAGGATGATTCGGACAGACATGACATGCTCAAAGATTTCGAAACTGACTCGAGTGGACGTCAAGAAACGCTTATCGCTTACCGCCCTACAGTGTTACCTGATCTCTCCGTATCTGGCACGACGGAAAAAGTAGGATCTGCCCCGCAAACCCAGACGTCTATACTCTCGTATTTTTCGCCAGCGACTCCATAACTCAGGCGTGTCCTCATTTGATAGGGCTGCTTTGACTAGATAGCAAAACGAGTACTCAGCTAGTTTATATAATCCGTACAGTTAATCATGATACAGATACCCTTCCTAGTACTTATTAGAAGGGTTTAAACTTTAGCTAGCAACATGATGGGGAGTGGATTGGATAAGTATTCCGGCAGGTGTGATCCACAATTAGAGACGTGATGTGGATGGCAGGGGTGACTGCTGTGCCAGAGTTGAGAAGCGTCGATGAGGCCGGATCCAACTGTATTCTCACGATACGTAGTGCGTGATTTGTACTTCTCATGAACATGAACGCAGCCCAAGAGTCATTTGACGCTGTATGGAGGCTCAAAGACGTAAAGTACCCACCGAAATCGCAGAACTTGTTCAAGATCGTCACCCAAAACAGGAACGGACCGTGTTCACTCATTGCCCTTGTGAACATTTTGATACTGCGGCGGTCGATAAGAATTTTGCCTGATGAAAGACCTTCCGTCTCGTACGAATATCTTGCATCACTAGTGGCAGATTATTTGGTGGATTCTCACCACGCCCTTTCTGAGGCCGATCTAAACGCAGCACTTGCAGTCCTCCCTTCGACGTAAGTCTGCCCTAGATTTCACTACTGCTTCCAGTGTATTGATGGCATATAGACAGAAGGGGATGGACTTGAATCCAAAATTTACCGGGATATCGTCATTCAGCGACTCTTCGGACAAAGGGGAGTTGAAACTATTTCAGCTTTGCGGTGTGCCCTTAGTCCATGGGTGGCTCGTGGATCCATGTTCTTCGGAGTACCCCATCATCTCCCAAGCTGGGGACTATGATACGTACGTCCTGCTACTTGTCTGGTACTAAAAATTAATACTCGCTACTACTGGCATGCAGCGCATTAAACCTGATTGTGGCAGGAGAAGAAAACATCCAAAGTAGAGATGCCAACCGTAGTGAGGAGGGAGATATACGATATCGTGATGGTAAGGCTGAACCCAGATCAATGTGTTTGTTCAACGACATGACCTGGCATTGCTGCAGCCATCGCCATCCGATACTTCCTTGAATCAAACAGCACCCAATTGACATATCACGGCTTATTCAGTCTTCTCAACATAGAGCCTGGGTTATATGCATTCATCCGAAACTCTCATCTTTCCGTCCTATTGAGACATAAAGGTCCTGATTCAGCATCATCGTTATGGACCCTAGTGACGGATAGCAATTTCTCGCGAGAGCCTGAGGTTGTTTGGGAGAGCCTTGAAGACGTCGACGGCTCAAGCTCGCGCTTTGTCAATGGTGACTTGGTG
>WNFI01313520.1_pt1 | contig 20716 bp, 17 predicted proteins | sample 5400471 | NCBI WGS metagenome assembly WNFI01 (sample SAMN13153348, study PRJNA577476) | soil metagenome | isolation source: 100 cm saprolite on Douglas fir-dominated hillslope | place: USA:California | collected 2013-09-17
GAGCAGTAACACCCGAGCGCGGAGACGAGGGTTCCCATAGTCCAGCCAATTGCCAATCGTTTGCCGATGCGGTCGGCGAACAGCATGGCTCCAACCGAAGGCACGATCAAGTAGCAGAACACAAGAAGTACACCCGCGATCGCCACCGACGACGTGACGACAAAGCCGAACGACGCATAAAACAGGAAGTCCCAAAGCCTTATGTTGGGCGGGGCATCCGCGTCATCGTGGTGCATCGAGATGGCCAGGAATTTCTTGCGAAAGACGAAATGAAACAATCCGATGCAGCCGTAGAGAATGGCAGTCTTGATCACGTCGTGTCTGGATACTGCCAGAATGTTGCCGACGAGCATATCTTTCAGGTGTTCCGTCTCGCCCGTGGCCTTGCTCATGGCAATAATCGCCGCAGCCGACGCGACCGCGTAGCTGATGCCAATGAAAGCCTCCAACGGAATGCGTTTGTGACGGGAGCGGACAAAGGAAAAGATCAGCGCGCCAATGAAGGTAAAGGCCAGGCTCATCCAATAGGCGGCATTGCCGTGCGGGTCCATCCCGGCCAGAATGGCGACAGTGGCGCCCAGGGCCGCAATCTGCGCTAATGCCAGATCCACAAAGATCACACCGCGTTCCACTACGTGTACGCCAAGGTAGGCGTGTATGCCCGTCAGGATCAGGCTGGCGATAAACGGCAGAATCAAAAACTGGAGAATTTCCATGCGTGTCCTTTTAGTTTCTTATTTCGTCTCCTGAAAGGCCTGGACCAGGAGGTTGATATCGTAGTCGAACAGCTTGAAATAGTCTGTCACTTCCGGCTTACCGCCGACCGACGGCAAGAGTACGACCACGCGTCCGCCGACCATGCTGGCGATGCTGTTTGGCGTCTTAGAGTCAAAATACGGCTCAATGAGCAACAGCTTCACGTTTTCGCGCTTCATCAGGTTGACCAACTCAATCGTGTGCGACGGCGTTGGCGGAATGCCGGGACGGGGCTCGATGTAGCCAACCACGTCCAGACTGAAGTGCTTGGCAAAGTTCGGCCAGGAGCGATGGTAGGTCACAACCTTGCGGCCACGATACGGCGCCATTTGCGCTTTCCATCTCGCATCGGCAGCGGCGAGGCGCTTCTCAAAGTCCTGCTCGCGCTGCTGGAAGTACGCCTGGTCCGTCGGATCCATTTCGATCAATTTGGTGGCAATACCCTTGGCGATGCGCCGGCCATTGTCAGGATCAAGCCAGTAGTGCGGGTTCCCCAGCGGATGTACATCACCTTCGGCGCGAGTGAGCTTGCCTTGGGGAATCTCCAGTATCTCGGCAAACTGCGAGGCATCCAGATATCCATTTGCTCCGGGTTGGATCTTGGCGTTGCCGCTCTGCGTAATTAACGGCGGCAACCAGCCAATTTCAAGGTCCAGTCCTACGCTGATGAGGAGATCGGCATGGCGCAGCTTGAGCAGGAAGCTCGGCTTGGGCTCGACGAAGTGCGGATCTTGATAGCCCTTGGCCAGCGCCTCCACGTCGATTTTGTCGCCGCCGACTTCTTGCGCGAGTGAAGCCAGGTCCGTCAGCGTGGTAACGACCTTGAGCTGCTTCGCTTCCGCGGAGGAAGGAATAAGCATCATGGCCGCCATGAGCAAGGCCGTGAAAGAAGCAAAAAGTTCAAATCGTAATTTCATCAAATATCCTTTCCATTAAAACGGATGCGCCCCATGCGCCCCGAGCGCGAACTGTACTTGCATAAACAGTTCGTGCGCATCAATGTTTTGCGTGTAGCGTGTAAATCTGTACTGCCCGCGAATCTGGGCAAACTCGCTGGGCCAGTAGGTCAGCACCAGGGATCCGCCCTTGTCATTGAGTCTGGCATTGAATGGACGGTCGGCGCTGTCCACGCGCGCGCCTGCGAACCAGCGCCGGGCGAACTGGTAGTCGCCTGAAGTGTAAAAGCCGAAGGCGCGTTGGAATCCAGGCGCGATACTTGCCGGGCAAGTGACGATCACACAGGCCACCAACGAAGGCTGCTGTTGCTGACGCCATATGAATTCGCTGCGCATCACAAACGAGCGGTAAATCGCCCGCTGCAGCGGTTTCCAGCGAAACGTGGCATCAACTCCGTAGAGGTTCGTGACAAAGTCGCTGCCGAACAAATTGTGTCCGCGGGAGTAGGAGCCGCCAAGATCGATGTTGCTGTTCTCGGTCAGGTCGCGGTAAGCCCGGAAGTGTCCGACCACGCTGAGGTCATTCTTGTTGGTAGCGGTGAACACGTCCGCTGAGTCTCCACGATAGACCTGACCTGTTGCTTCCAAGAACCAGTCCTTCGGACCGGGGATGATGTGCTGGACGGAGATACCCGCGTCATTGATTCCGTCCTCACCGCCCACAAGGTTTTGCGAAACCAGCGGCCGGTCAACCCAGGGCAATACATGGTTATGTAGCGTATTTACTCTGCCAAAAGCCGCGCGCATCTTGCCCGCTTTGGCGACAAAATTCTTGGGCAACGCGGTAAATGTGATGAATCCTTCTTCCAGGTTCACACCCTGCTCGCCGAATGAAATGAAGAAATCGGCGCGGGCATAAGGATCGACAATCGCCTGAAGACCGATCTCGGATTCATGCATTTCAAACGACGGCGTGCGTACGAATGGATTTCGTCCCGCACCGCTGATGAAGTCGCCGATCACGCTGACGTCGGGGTTCAGGGCCTTGCTCGCGGCCGCTCCTGCTCCGCCGAGCCGGGGCTCTTCCACCTGCGCTGCGGACCCAGCCGCGCCTTGCTCCGTTGTGGATGAGGTCTGGACAGTTGGAGCGGAAGGCGGAGTGGCCGGCGGCGCCGTGGTGCCGCCTTGAGCTTTGAGCTGGCGGAGCTGCCCCTCCAGCGTAATGACACGATCTTCCAGATCGCGCATACGCTGCTCCATTGCGGCCAAGTCACCGCTCGACTGCGGCGCAGGCGTGGCTGAGGTCTGTTGCGCGTTCGCAACACACAGGACCAGGACGGCAAGACCGAGAACTCTGCAAAGACCCTTCATGTGACCTCCTCTATCTTCACAACGGGAGCGTTGCTGACAAAAACCAGGTACCAGGAAATGGACAAAATCAGCTACGCGGTGTGGACAATAGACAGGATGAAAACCAGCGTAGCTTTATGCGGCTGGAACGTCAGAAAGGGAGTGGAGGAGGACGGATAAATAACATCATCTCAGGCGATGTGCTCTTACCTTCCGTCCGGCTTGGAATGGGTATCAGGGCAATAGTTCGAAAGACCGGCAACGGGTGCAATATCGGCTCCGGCGCGCTAGCTTGAACTGAGATGCAGAATGAGCACTGGTTCCCAGCGCCATCGGCGTGCAAGTGTGCTGCTTCGAGTCCGCCAACCAGTAACACCAGCAGCGCACACGCGAGCGCCAGCCAGGAAAGGGTGCCTCTGCTTTCGCATTCAGATGGTTGAATCACTGTGTATGGTTAGATGTCGCCTGGAACCACTGATTCCCTTGAAATCCAAAACAATACCGAATTGCTGGTCTCACCCAGGCAGGTCTTGAGCACCTGGGAGGGAGGAAGATGACGCGAAAAACCACTCTAGACACGTACTATTCTAGCAAACCGCCAATGGCGGATTCGCCTCGATGACTGCTTGCGCGGTGCTATGCTAGTTCTTGCAGTTTTTCGAGTTGAGAGGCCGTTTTGCGCATCAATATTCCTGCTGGGCTGGACCGCAAAGAAGCGGAATTGTTCAGCCAGTTAAATCCCAGCCAGCTTCCGCGGCATGTGGCCATCATCATGGATGGCAACGGACGCTGGGCCAGGCGCCGGCACCTGCCGCGCATCGCCGGACACCGCCAGGGAGTCAAGGCCGTTCATTCGGTGGTCGAGACCGCATCGAACATCGGACTCTCCGCCATCACGCTGTATGCATTTTCCGCCGAGAATTTTCTTCGCCGTCCGCACACGGAAATCAACTTCCTCATGAAGCTGCTGCGCCGGTATTTAAAGGAAGAACTGCCGCTGATGCAGCGCAACAACGTGAGGCTGTCCTTCATCGGACGCCACCAGTTGCTGCCGCAGGAGGTGCAGGAACGCATGGCCTGGGCGAAGGAGGAGACCTCGCGCAACACCGGCATGGTCATGACCCTGGCGCTCAACTACGGCTCGCGCTCGGAACTGGTGGACGCTTTCAAGTCCATCGTCCACGCGGCGGCAAACAATGGCGGACTGGGACATTTGCAGATCGACGAAGAGACCATCAACAAACATCTCTATACGCACAATCTTCCCGAACTCGATCTGTTGATCCGCACCAGCGGCGAGATGCGCCTAAGCAATTTTCTTCTATGGCAAGCGGCCTACGCTGAGATCTACGTGACCAAAACTTTCTGGCCGGACTTCCGTGGCACGCATCTGCTCGAAGCCATTCAGGAATTCCAGAAGCGCGAACGCCGGTACGGCGGCCTGATAGAACCTCACGGGGCCGCCGCTCAATAAATGAAACGCGTCCTCACGGCAGCGGTGCTGATTCCGGTGGTGCTGACGCTCTTGTTTAAGGCTCCCAACTGGCTTTACAGCGGAGTGATCGGCGTCTTCGCCGTGATTGCGATCGTCGAATATTTTGGCATTGCCAAAAACTACCAGCCATATCACTTTGGTTATGTGATCGTGGTCGCGGTTGGACTTTATTTCCTGGGACACTCTTTGCACGATGTTGTTGCATTTGGAGTGTCTGATTTTGGGAATCGTTTTGAAAGTCTTGTTTTGGACCTTAGCGGCTTTCGCGTCCTGCCGCTTTTGCTTTTGCTATTAGGACTGCTTTTCAAAGATTTGCGTCAAGCACTTCCGGCTGCCGCCATTTCTTATTTCGGATTTCTCTACATAGCCGTGACGATGGGAGAAATTTCATTTGTTGGCCACACCACTAATGGACGCGTGCTCGTGTTTGTCCTGTTGGTCGCGGTATGGTCAGGCGACATCTTCGCCTATTACGCGGGAAGGGCCTTCGGAAAACACAAGCTGGCGGAAACCATCAGTCCCAAGAAGACATGGGAGGGCGCAATTGCCTCGGTGGTTGGCGCTGTCATGGTGACTGTGCTGGTGTTTGAAAACATTCATCACATCGGTAATGTTCTCGCCAGGCTGAATTCCTTTCCGTCGCAAAGCGCACTCTATGCTGATGCGCGGCTTTATCCGCCACCATGGTGGCTGGCAGCCATCTTTGGATTCTGCGTGAATGTTGCGGCCCAGCTGGGGGATTTGGTTGAATCCGCACTGAAGCGCGGCGCCGGAGTAAAGGACTCTGGCACGATCCTTCCTGGACATGGCGGCATGCTGGATCGGATTGACGCTCTTCTCTTTGCGGCCCCGGTGTTGTGGTACTTCCATTTTGTGCTGTATAAAGCGATCATCTCTAAACCATGAAGCGCATTGCCATCCTGGGTTCCACGGGCTCCATCGGACGGAGCACGCTCAGCGTAATTGAGTCGAATCCCGAGCGCTTTCAATTGCTCACGATGGCTGCGGGCTCGAACGTTGACGCAGCCTTGGAGCAAACCCGACGGTGGAAACCGCAAGTGCTCTCGCTGGCTTCGGAGCAAGATGCTGAAACCGTCCGCAGAAAACTGAAGACCGAAGGCCTGGGTGAAATCGAAATCGTCCACGGACAGGCTGGCACAGTCCGTGTCGCCACACATCCCGAAGTTGATTTTGTGGTCAGCGCAATCGTTGGTGTCTCCGGGCTCAAAGCGACGTATGAAGCAGTTCGCGCCGGCAAAGAACTTGGATTGGCCAACAAAGAGTGTCTGGTCACAGCTGGCGAGTTGATCACCGCTGAAGCCCGCAAACAAGGCAAGCCGCTGCTCCCGATCGACAGCGAACACAACGCCGTCCATCAATGCATGCGCGGTGGACGCCTGCACGAAGTCGAGCGTGTCTGGCTAACCGCCAGCGGCGGGCCCTTCCTTAATACTCCTAAGGCGGAATTTGAAAAGATCACGGTCGAGCAGGCGCTGAACCACCCTACATGGAAGATGGGGCAGAGAATCACCATTGATTCGGCAACTCTGATGAACAAAGGTTTTGAGGTCATTGAAGCGTGCCGGTTGTTCGACCTGCCTCCGGCACAAGTAAATGTGATCGTGCATCCGCAGTCCACCATCCACTCCATGGTCGAGTTCAATGACGGCAGCATCCTGGCGCAGCTCTCGGTCACGGACATGCGCCTGCCTATCCTCTATGCGCTGACGTATCCCGAGCGGATTCCTTCGGACCTTCGCTTCCAAGTGCTTGATTTAAAGAGGCTGGACTTTTGTCCGCCGGACCTCGAAAAGTTTCCCTGTCTCCGTCTGGCCTACGAAGCGGCCGAGGCCGGCGGCTCCAAAACGATTGCCCTCAACGCCGCCGACGAAGTCGCAGTCGCGGCTTTCCTCAACCATGAAATTGGTTTTGCCGATATATCCAGAATAGTCGGCCAGACACTTAGAGTAACGGAAGACCGCCATCCTGAATCTATAGAAGAAGTACTCTCTATCGACGCTGAAGCGCGCACCCTCGCCCGGAGCAGGCTGACGCATCAGTTGGCCCGGTAATTGGCATCAGGCAGTGAGTTACAATAAATGGAATATCGCTTTTTATGCATCTAATTGACATACCTGCAGTCATCCTCGTCTTAGGCGTACTTGTCTTCATCCATGAACTCGGCCACTACATGGTGGCCAAGTGGTGTGGCGTCAGGGTCGAGGTCTTCAGCCTTGGCTTCGGCAAGCGGCTGTTCGGCTTTCGCCGCGGCGATACGGATTATCGTGTCAGCCTTCTGCCCGTAGGCGGTTACGTCAAAATGGCGGGCGAAAGCCCACTCGAGAACCGCACCGGCGACCCGGGAGAGTTCACCAGTCACCCTCGTTGGCAACGTTTCCTCATCGCGATTGCCGGGCCAGCCATGAACTTTATCTTTACCATTGTCATATTCACCTGCCTGTTCATGTTTCGCAACGAACGCCCAGTGTATCTGGACCAGCCAGCGGTGATCGGCTACGTGCTCGATAACTCTTCGGCGGAGAAGTCAGGATTACAGACTGGCGACAAAGTCACCCGCATTCAGGACATCAACAATCCCACCTGGCAAGAAGTGATTTTCAAGGTCATGCTCAGCCCCAATCAGCCCTTGGACATCACCGTCCAGCACGGAAAGGATCTGGTGAACAAGACGGTTGTTCCGCAGACAGGGAGCCGCGATCCTTTGGGTGACATGGGATGGCTGCCGGAAGCAAAGGTCGTGGTCAAAGGCGTTGAGCCAACTATGCCGGCGGCAAAAAGCGGAATCCAGGATGGTGACGAAATCGTCGCGATGAATGACGTCCCAGTGCGGTCGAATATAGGAGCGATTCTTTCGCTGCAAAAAAACAAAGAGGCGCCCATTCAAATCGCGGTCCTGCGCAATAACCAGGAAATGAGGTTTACGCTTACTCCAACGGCTGTCGATGATCCGCAGAATCCCGGCAAAAAACGCTACCGCATCGGAGTGGCACTGCCTGACCTGACCCGGCCCGATCCGCTTCCGTTCGGCCATGCGGTGAGCAAATCACTGGACGAAGCGCGCGCTAATTCAATGTTGGTCTTTGACCTTTTCGGAAAGCTGTTCAAAGGAAAAGTCTCCATCAAAGTTCTGGAGTCGCCGGTGGGAATCGCCCGGGACTCCGGCGAAGCTGCGCGCCAAGGGGCTCCATCGTTCCTGCTTCTCATGGCCATGCTCAGCCTCCAGCTCGGCATCATTAACCTGTTGCCCATCCCGATCATGGATGGCGGGCTAATGGCCATGCTTCTGGTTGAAGGCACGATGCGTCGCGATATCAATCAGCAGATCAAGGAACGCATGTACCAGGTCGCGTTCGTGGCGCTGGTCCTGTTCTTTTCGGTGGTGATTTACAACGACGTGGCGAAGAGCTTTATGCACCACGCGCCGTAGAGATTCAGAAACACTGACCAAAAACCGCCCGTGCTTTGGGCGGTTTTGCTTTGTGGGCAGCCAGCGTCAGGCGCAGGCGGACGTGGAGCGGGCGGCTTCAGTTGAAGCCGCGGGCACTGGTGAGCCTGACGAGAGCACGAACCATTCAAACGCGGCGACACCAGAGATCGCCGATTCCCCGACAAAGAGCGCGGTATGTATCGGCTCCGAAAAAACCGGGTGCGCGAAAAACAGACTTGCCAGAGACAAAATCAGTTCAGCGACACAGGCCAGCAATATCCACCAGATGGGCGAACTGCTGTTTATTTCGAATGCGGCACGCCACGGGCGGCGCTCCGGAGAGGATTTCAGCTCCGCGTAAGCCCAGCGTCGGCTGAGTGCGGCGGCAACCAAGGGCGCCCCGAATTTCAGAAACGATTCAACTTCTGATACGTGCTTACCTTTCGCGGCGTCCACCACGATATCTTCGATACTGTCGGCCACGCAGAAAATGGAGGCCCAGAAGCAGGCCTGTGCGACCATCATCGCCTGGTTCACGGGAGCGCGAAGAATGAATAACGATCGGCGGAATCCGGAGACTGGGTTGTAACCGAGCCGCCACCGTCTTTCCGAGAGTGCCCACGAGCGGAACGCCAGAGCGCAATAGCCGGTCAGAACAACGACATCCGCGTAGCTTTCAGGATCAAGTTTCTTGCTCAGGAGGTAGGGTCCGCTCAGGACTAGTACAGTAAGCGTCGTTATGAATCCATATGTAAGCGAGTGAATAATCGCAGCCCGCCGCCCCGAAGGCGCAAATCCGATAAACAAGCGCTCGAGAAGCGAAAGGTCAAGGTTAGGGTCCGATCGGATCTCGCAACTTCTCTCCGTCAAGCGCGCCAGCCGGTCCACCGAAAGTTTCAAGTCCCGTCCCAAGTCTTTGCAGGCAGCCTGGGCATATGGAGTATTGAGCTCCTGGAGCTTCGCCAATAGCGTCAAGTTGCTTTCAATGCGATCTTTCTCTTCCCGGGTACGGTCCGCAAGGGATCCATATCCGGCAATAGCGGACACATTCTGGATGACCGTAGCCCCCGTGGCAATCCCTCCAACCACGGTAGCGACGACGAGTCTCGCATGATCAGGATCCGAAACGGCCTTCATCAAACTTTCAAGGACTGACCAGATACTCATGGAAACAGCTACCTCAGTGACGAAATGCTTCTGAGGAGTAGTGTCGAAAGAGGGCAGTTCGTTACACCCTAAGATCATCAGTTGGGCAGTGATTTTGGCAGTCCCGGCGCGATTCTGGCGCACGCGAAAATAAACCTGAGATGCTAAACTAGAGGGAATGGCTCTTATTCAGCGCAGAAAGTCCGTCACCGTCAAGATTGGCAACGTCCGTGTCGGCAGCGACGCTCCGGTGGTCGTCCAGTCGATGACCAACACCTATACCGCGGACGTTCCCGGCACGATTCAGCAGGTTGCACAATTGGCCCGCGCCGGCTCCGAGCTGGTGCGCGTGACGGTGAACAATGACGCCGCAGCCAAGGCTTTGCCGGCCATCGTCGAGGGCCTCGACAAGCAGAATATCCACGTTCCCATCATCGGCGATTTTCACTACAACGGGCATCTGCTTCTCACGCGCTATCCAGAATGCGCGCAGGCACTGGCCAAGTACCGCATCAATCCCGGCAACGTCAGCGTAGGCCGCAAAGACGATAACAATTTTCGCGCAATGATCGACGTAGCCGTCAAGAACCAGAAGCCGGTGCGCATTGGCGTGAACTGGGGATCGCTCGACCAGCAGTTGCTCACGCGCATGATGGACGAGAACTCGCGCAGCAACAAACCTAAAGACGCGCGCGAAGTCACCATGGACGCCATGGTCGAGAGCGCGCTACGCTCGGCAAAGCTGGCCGAAGAGTACGGACTGGGACGCGACAAAATCATTTTGAGCGCCAAAGTAAGCGGCGTACAGGACCTGATCGACGTTTACCGGATGCTGGCCGCGCGTTGCGATTACGCTTTGCACCTGGGCCTGACAGAAGCGGGCATGGGCGCCAGAGGGATTGTCGGCAGCGCCGCCGGACTCGCCGTCCTGTTGCAGGAAGGTATTGGCGATACTATCCGCGTTTCACTCACTCCCGCGCCCAACGGCAATCGGGCGGAAGAAGTCTTTGTGGCCCAGCAGATCCTGCAGTCGCTGGGGATTCGCAGCTTTGCTCCGCAGGTCACCGCGTGTCCCGGCTGCGGCCGCACGACCAGCACCTTCTTCCAGGAGATGGCGGAGCAGATCCAGTCTTATCTCCGCGAAAACATGCCCGTCTGGAAGTCGCAATATCCCGGCATCGAGGAGCTGAAAGTTGCGGTGATGGGTTGCGTGGTCAACGGTCCCGGAGAATCCAAGCACGCGAACATAGGAATCTCCCTGCCCGGCACGTTCGAGGAACCGAAGGCGCCAGTCTTTGTTGACGGACGGTTGATGACTACGCTGAAGGGCGACAGAATTGTCGCCGAGTTTTTCGATATCCTGAATGAGTACGTCAGTGCACGTTACGCTTCAGGACCGGTTAAAGCAGTAGAAGGGGTTGCAGCCAAGGTCTAAGCCTCTTGCGCAGGCGCATCTGCGCAAGCACCCAAAGTTACCACTAGAGTGAAAGGAGCCCGTAGCTGATCGCCAGCCAGGCCCCGAAGCCCAGGACTACCAGCGTTACTCTTACCATCGCGTTATCAATGATATTGTTCCATTTCGCGTCCATGATCTCCTCCGAATTCACTTTCTTTTTGTGCTTCCGCGCTCTGTCTCTTTTGACGAGCGCTTCAGCCTTTGGTTAGTAATACGCGCCACACAAAATTTAGTTTCATTGTTTTTTGCTTTTTGTTTTTGTCTGGTGACGAAGTTGATACTGGCACGTCTCACTATTTGTAATTCTCCTGGTGAAACGGAAAAATGGCGCAGCCGAAAACTGGCTGCGCCATTTGTGTTTGTAGTGAAGAGAGTTGAATGTCAGATCGCGATCAGATTTGTGACAATTCGAATCCGAAGACTTGTTTAACTCGTAGCGAGGGCCCCCGGCGCCACAGTCGCCGGCTGGCGCTCAGGAGTAGGCGCGAGAGGGACCTGCATGGTCACTATCAGCCCAGTCTTACTATTTTCGGCGCGGATGCTTCCACCGTGGAGTTTCACTGTGCGCTCGGCGATGGATAGTCCGAGCCCTGCGCCTCCGCTCGTCCGCTCGCGAGCTTCGCTTACGCGGTAGAACGGTTCAAAGATATGCTCCAATTCACTGTCCGACACTCCGGGACCGTGGTCGCTGACCGTGAAGACGGCCTTGTCCAGCTTCCACTCCAAGGAGACTTCCACTGCGGTGCCTTCCGCGGTGTAACGTACGGCGTTGCGGACCACGTTTTCCACGGCGCTGCGCATCAGTTCAGCCGAACCGCGCACGCGGCAATGCTCCAGATGGTTTATGTGGACTTCTTTGCGCAGTGGCTTGGCTTCGTAATTCGCGTCATCAACCACCTGCTGTACTAGATCTTCGAGCGGAACAATATCGGGCGGAACTCGTTCGGCGCCGCTCTCCAGACGCGTGAGCGCAAGCAACTGGCCCACGAGTTGGTTGAGCCGTTCGGCTTCCTTCTCGATTCTGTCGAGGGCCGCGATGGCTTTCCCATTGCTGTTTTTTCTTGCCAGTTCCAGGGCCACGCTGAGGCGCGCCAGCGGCGAACGCAGCTCGTGCGAGATGTCCGCCAGCAGCCGCTTTTGCGATGAGATAAGAGCCGCAATACGTTCCGCCATCACGTCAAACTCCCGTGCCAGATCGGCCACTTCGTCCCGGCGATTGCCCAATTCCGGCGATACGCGGACGTTCAAATTGCCTTCCGCAAATGCCTGCACCGTCAATTGCAGTTTCTTGAGCGGGGAACTCAGATACAGAGCCAGAAGATAGCAGCCCACGCCGGCGATCAGAATGCTGACAGCGATGCGTAACGGAGAAAAGAACCTCACCGGCCCCAGGCTCGGGGAGTTGAGGTGCGCCACAAAGAAATACTTTTTGCTGCTGGCCGCTGTAACGGCCTTGCCCCAGGTGACGTGGTCGGAAATGAGCCGATAGACGTGGTCTTCTCCAGGCTTCTGTTGTTGTATGTCTTGCAGGACGGCGCGCACCGTCTCGTCTCCTGGGGCTCCAAGAGGCTTGTTGTTCGCATCGAAGAGATAGATGCGCGTGCCTGATTCCTGTTGTGACCGGCGTACCACTTCCTCGAAGACTTTGGGGCCGTCCTGGTCATAAGCGTGGACGACCAATTCCGCGTACAGACTCAGCGCCTCGCCATAAGATCCGCGCAGACGCTCCGGCAGCGACTCCGCGTAGGAAATGTGGATCATCAAATTAAAAACGGCGATGATGAGCGCCGCCGCCAGCCAAAACCAGAGAAATATTTTCAGGAATAGACTACGCGGTATCAATTCTGCTCTCCGGGAAGAAGGTAGACGTAGCCGCTGCCCCGGATCGCCTTGATCCGCTCCTGTTCGCCATCGTAAGGCCCGAGTTTGCGGCGCAGGTTGCTGACGTGAACGTCAATGCTGCGGTCCATGGCGGACATAGGACGTCCCAACGCGGCCTGCGTCAGGTCTTCGCGGCTGATGATCTTTCCTGCGCTGCGCAGAAACGTATGCAGTAGATCGAATTCAGCGCCCGTCAGAGTGACCGGCTTGCCGTCACAGCTTACGCTGCGCGATTCAGGATGAAGCTCCACGTCCGCGAGGTGAATGGGTACCGCAGGACCGTTTGCCGTTGTGCTTGAAGTCCGGCGCAGAATCGCCCGGAGCCGCGCCACCAGTTCGCGGGGATTGAATGGCTTGGGCAGGTAGTCGTCGGCGCCGAGTTCGAGACCGAGAATGCGGTCAAGTTCGCTGCCGCGCGCCGTAAGCATCAAGACCGGCACAGTGCTTTTCAGCCGAAGCTGCTTGAGCACATCCAGCCCGCTCATGCCCGGCAGCATCACGTCCAGAACGATCACCGCGTATTGGTTGGCCAATGCTTTGTGCAGTCCGGAAGGGCCGTCATAAGCGGAGTCGAGGTGAAGCTGTTCACTCTGTAAATACTCTTCCAGCAGCTTCCCAAGCTCGGCATCATCGTCAATAAGCAGGACTGGGACCATAGTCTTTAAAAATAACCCTAAAGCTGGACCGACTTAGTTAAGAAGTGTGAAGGTTTCGGCAAGAATTTACAACTCCTTACCTTCATTTAGATGCCTGCGCTGTTAGTGTATTCCCAACAGCAGTCAATTGCCGCTGGCTCAAGTCGGGACTTTTTCCTCTCTGGAGAGGGTCCTCACCGGTGGCAAAGATAGTCGCACCCAGCAACAAGAGGTAAGCTCCTTCAAATCCTCCCTCCAGGTGGATAAGGGCGGCAGAAAATGCCGCCCGCTTTTTTTTGGGCTCGGCGTTAATCGCCGTTGGATTCTGAAAGCCCCAGAGCTTTTTCCGCTTCCCGCTTGCATCTCTCCAGCGCAGCCTGCATTTCCTGATGCAGAGACCCCATCTCCTCATCAGTCGCATCGGCCGAGACTCTGAGCGGGTTGCTTCCGTAAGCGCACGCGCGAGAGAACGGAAGAGGAAGAATCATTCGGTCCCACGAGTTGAGCACCCAGGCACGCTTTATCGCGATATAAAAGCAACTGACCGGCTGGCCGGACTTTTTCGCCAGCAATATCGGCCCGCGCTTGGCGACGTAGCGCGGTCCGCGCGGTCCGTCAATAGTAAACACAACTGGATGTCCCAACTCGATTTCGCGGACCATTCCGATCAGCGCTCCCACGGCTCCGCGAGAACTGCTGCCACGCACCGAACGAAACCCAAGTTTCGCGAGAATGCGCGCGATATATTCTCCGTCAAAGCTGCGGCTGACCATGATGGCAGCTTGTGTGCCTTTGAACCGAAAAGCGGCAGGAACAACGCAACGATGCCAGAAACACCAGATGCCGTTGCGCGCGCCCGAACCATCGCCGAGACACTCCGGTTCGCGGATTATCGTAAAGCGCAGAGTAGGGCCGACGAGCCGGATATACAAGAATCCAGCCCAGGTCACCAGCCAAAGTGAAATTCGCTGCCGCCATGAGAAAGAACGAGAGGATGAGTCGCTCTCAGATTTGGATGTTGCTTGTGCGGTCGGCTCCATCAATTGGATTTTATCGCCAGCCGTTGATCACGCATACTTCAACCATTTGAGGATTTCCGGCAGCGTTGGCTTCTTGCCATACATCAGAACTCCGACCCGGTAGATACGCGCGCACAACAGGACGAGGCCATAAACTGTAGCGGCATTGATCGCAATCGAGAGCACTATCTGCCACCACGGCGGCGGCTGTACTGCGATGCGCACGAACATCAGAATCGGCGACGTAAAAGGAACCATGGAACCCCAGAATGCCAGGGGCGAATTGGGGTTCTCCAGCACCGGGAAGAGCAAGACGACGGCGGCAATCAGAGGCATCACTACCAGGAACTGGGTTTGTTGTCCTTCCTGTTCTGAGTTGACCATGGCCCCGACGGCGGCATACATGGTGCTGTACAAGGAGTATCCCAGCAGGAAGAAAACCGCGAATGCAATCAAAACCGTGGCAGAGAGGAAACCCTTGACTTGTGCCCCCGCGGCAAATACTTGTGCGCCGGTCAAGACGGATGCCGTCGCGCCCCAGATGGCAAATTGGGTCAAGCCCACAGACCCTACCCCCAGTATCTTGCCCGCCATCATTTCCTTCGGTTGCGCAACCGAGAGCATGACCTCCATGATGCGGCTGGTCTTTTCCTCAAGTACTGACCGCATGACGTTAACTCCGTACAATATCAGCGATATGTAGAGGATCATTACCATCACGATGCTTGCGGCCAGGGGCACTTGCGGATCAGCGCCTCCGGGGCCGCCGGGCTTTGCGTTTTGCGGATCAAGCTGCACGCGCTTAAAAATATCGTCGATCTCCGCCGCACTCAGGCCTTTTCCCTTCAGCGATTCGCGATGCAGGGCATTGCTGATTCCTTCCTGAAGGATCGCGGTTTGAATAATGCTGGCAACCTCCAGCGTAATATAAGGCAGCTTCTTGGCTGCTAGTGCATCGTCGGTTGCCCAAATCACGCCATCGATCTCTTTCTTGCGGACCTTGTCGGTAAGCGCAGCCCGCTCTTCAGCGGAGGTATTGGTGTCAATGTCGGTGACCACCTGGGATGGCGGGGCGGATCCGCTACGTCGCAGGCTTTTTTGTTTTGCCTCCGCGGCTTGTTTGCTGGTCTCCTCCTGCGACTTTGACAATTGCTCTTTGATGGCCTCGGCGACGGAACGATTTGAGGCCACAACCACGAAGTGCTGCGGACCGCGCTTGGACAAACGGACAGCGAGCAGTCCCGGACCGATCGTCAGGGCGGCCATGAGAACGGGAACCATGATGGTCATGATCAAGAATGACTTGCTGCGGACCCGCTCCAGGTATTCGCGTTTGGCAATCAAAAAGATATTACGCATCGGTCTTCCCCACGACTTCGATAAAGATCTCTTCCAGTGACGGTTCCATGACTTCAAATTTGTTTACGTGCGAGCGCTCGGCCACCATGCGCAGTAGTTGCTGCGAGTCCGCGCCCGGCGCCAGCCGCACTTCCACGTAGTTGCCGTAGTTGTTGTAGGCCTTCACCAGGTTGTTCTGCTGCAGGAAGGCGCCGTCTCCGTCGTATTCAATCTGAACGTTGTTCTTTCCGTATCGCGCCTTGATGTCTTTGAGCTGGCCCTGCAAAACGGGCTTGCCGCGATTGATCAAACAGATGGAATCGCACAGTTTCTCCACCTGGTCCATGCGATGGGTGGAAAACAAAATCGTCTTTCCCTGCTTTTTCAGGTCCAGCAGGACGTCTTTCAGAAGCGCCGCGTTGACTGGATCGAGCCCGCCGAAGGGCTCGTCCATGATGATGAAATCCGGATCGTGCAGCAGGGTTGCGGCAAACTGTATCTTTTGCTGCATGCCTTTGGAAAGCTCTTCCACTTTCTTTTCGAGCCAGCCGGAAATTTCAAGCCGTTCACACCAGGAGAGCGCTTTTTCCTTTGCCGAGGCCGCCGGCATGCCATGCAGCTCGCCTAAGAAAATGAGTTGGTCCTGCACCTTCATTTTTTTGTAAAGCCCGCGCTCTTCCGGCAGATAACCAATCCGGTGCAGGGCCTTGCGGTTGAAAGGCTGGCCAAAAACGTTGATGGAGCCTGAATCCGGCGCCGTGATGCCGATCATCATGCGGATGGTGCTGGTCTTGCCCGCGCCATTCGGGCCCAAAAGGCCAAACACTGCTCCATCCTCGATGTTGAAGGACAAATCGTCCACGGCCACAAACTGGTCGTAGCTCTTGCGGACCTTATTGAGTTCAATTGTGTTCATGAATTCACTCAGCTTAGCATTCCATCGATATTGCGGCACTGTAATCTTATGGGCTTCCCGAAGCTACCAATCCTGGTGCGTGCCGCGAACTGAATTGTGACAAGCGGTCGGATTACGGGAAGAGCGGCTGGGCGTTCCGTGGCCGTCAGGTGTAGCGGTTGGTCTTCAGCCCGCGTCGTTGTCCAGGTATCGATCAATCCAATCGCGGACTTTCCCCCGATTCGCATCGCTGGGATCAAAGCGCAGGCCGTAGATCTTTTCCTTGTCGTTTACCCAGCAGACAACAGCGCGCAGCCGTATCTTGGGGACTTCTGGCAGGGAGAGTGTGATCCTTACGCTCTCAAGCTTTGACAGCGGAGTATCGCAGTAGAATGATGCGCCTCCGGCGCTTACCTCGGAAGTCACCGCGGTGAGAGAGTGACGCCCGGCTTCGATCAGGAGCTCTGCCACCACGGGCAGCCGGACATAGCGTCTTAATTCGTTCAGCACCAGCAAATAGGTCGAGCGCACGACTTTCAATACGCGCTGGCGGTCGAGTGGCTCGTCAAAGATGGCGTTGACCCCGTACTTGGAAAAGCGCAGGGCTTCCATGCTGTTGCGTGCTGCCCCATAGACCACGATGCGGCGATTGGAGTTGGAATTTCGCACCGCCGAAAGGATGTGTTCTGCGTCGGGATCGTATAGCCGCACCACGCAAGCTTCAAATTTTTGATGGTCAAAGTCGGCTGCGGCGCCACCGCCCACCGCGGTCACAACCTGGATATTGAATTGCCGGAAGCACTCCCGCAGGATTTTGTCGCCCGCCGGTTCCAGCCCGACACTGACGATGCGGGCCGCTGTCCTTTCTGCTTTGGGAAGACTGGTTTCGCTCATTGCGTTTCGTCTATCGCGTGCCCGTGGCCGAGCTTTCTCTCCTCATGGATGAAAACTTTACCCGGTTGCGTCCGGTCTGCTTGGCAAGATACAGAGCGCTGTCCGCCGCGGCCACTACTTCATCGCGGGTGGTCCCATGCGTGGGAAAATCGGCGACGCCGCAGCTGATCGTTACAGCGCGGGGAACACCGGGGAACTCATAACCTTCCACCTGACGGCGCAGCTTGTCTGCCACACGCATTGCGTTTTCGCCCGTCGTTTCGGGAACGATGATGGCAAATTCCTCTCCGCCGTAGCGGCAGACCACGTCCATCTTCCTGAGTTGCTGCTTCAGGATAAGCGAGGCCGCGCGCAGCACTTCATCTCCCAGCAGATGGCCAAACTCGTCGTTGAGCCGCTTGAAGTGGTCGATGTCCACCATGATGACTGACATCCTGCCCTGAAAGCGGCCGGCGCGCTCCAGTTCTTCCACCACTCGCATTTCGAAATAGCGCCGGTTGTGAATGCCGGTGAGACCGTCGATATAAGCAAGTTCTTTCGCCCGCCCGAAATAGTTGGCGTTCTGGATGGCAACGGCGCAAATGTCAGCCACTGATTCCAACGGCTGGACATCTTCAATATCGAAAGCGCCTTTCCTGGCACTGTCCAGGGCCAGAATGCCGAGCTTCTCTCCCAGATAAATGAGCGGCACGCACATCTCGGATTGCGTTTCCGCGAATCCCGCGATATAGCCCTTCACCTCGTTGACGTCGTTTTCCATGATGCTGTGACCGAGGGTCAGCGCCTTGGAAGCAAGGCCTGCGCCGGGCGCGAGTTGCGAACCTTTGGCGACATTCGGCGTCAGCTTGCCTTCGAAGGCGCGGATGCGCAGCGCATCGTTCTCCACCAGCAACGCCGCGATGTGGTCGATGGCAGGGAACCACTCCAGCAGCACCCGGCAAACCACGGCCAACAAGTCATCCAGCTCAAGCACGGCGGTCGTCTGGCGTGCGATGGCGTTAATAGCCTCAAGCTGTTGCGAACGCCTGCGCTCCGACGAATAAAGACGCGCATTCTCCAGTGCGAGGGAAGCCTGGGTGGAAAATAAGGTAAGCAAATCGATCATGGACGAGTCAAAAAAGTTGACTTGGTCGCTCTGGAAATCCAGCACCCCCACGACCTGGTCCCGCACCATCAGCGGGATTGCCACTTCCGAGCGGGTTTCGTCCACTTTCTTGAGATAGCGCGCGTCCTTCGTGACGTCTGGGGAGTAAACAGGACGTTTGAGCTTGGTTGCGGCGCCCACCAAGCCTGCGCCCATCGGAAGCCTGTAGCCGGTTTCCAGGTTCCCTTGCCCCCGATGCGCGCGCACGTAAAGTTCCTGCGTGTGGTTGTCCACCAGCAGCACCGCCCCATTCTGCAGCTGGAAATAATCGCGGATGATGGTCAGGATCTGGTTCAGCACTTCATCCAGATCAAACGTCGAGAGCACAGCCTGGCTCGCATCGTACAGCAACGCGATTTTTTGCATGGATTCGAGCAAAAGCAGTCTCCGCCGACTGTGGGAGTGGCTCCCGGTGTGATGAAGAGTGCCACCGAAGGGGGAGAGCCCAACAACCCGAATGAAAGATTATTACTGTGTTCCATGAATTCTACTGCGGAAATACCCAGCAGAGGAGAATATTTCTTCCCGGCCAGCGTGGATGGCGAATGCCGGAAGATTGCAGGCCCCGCAACGCGAATTATCGTTTCAACAGGTCCACCGGCCGGCGCACATCTGTCACTCGGAAATAACGCGCCAGGGACGGGTGCTTGCGAGCCACTTCTTCATACATGGCATAGGCCACATTGCGGTACGAGAAGTGTCCAGCTTCTCCGGAACGCAATTCGGAGATGTAGAGCGCTTCCGCAAAGTCCATCTTGAACAGCGTGCGCTTGCGGAAACCCAGGGGCACAACGTAGAGAGCCGTATGCTGATCAGGCGCCGCAGCAAGCTGGTCATACATGTCGACAGCCCGTTGCATAGCGCCGTCAAAACGGGATTGCAGTCCGGCGGAGACAATGTCAGGCGGCGTGTCATACCCATGCAACGTGGTGAAGCCCTGCTCGATCTGGGTACAGCGGCGGTGCCGGTGCATATCGCGAAAACCGCCAATGTCCATGAGGATGTCAAAGCGGAACTGCTGCCCCGCGTGGAAGCTGCGCAGCAATTCGTCATGCGGACCACGATGGTGCAGCCCAAGATTGACAATCTCATCGCGCCGCGCTGAAGTCAGCGACTGTACTCGCTCCAGCACCTGCCGGTAGGAGTAGTGGCAGGCCGAGTAGAGCAGAGTAGCCGCGATCTCAACTTCCAGTGGAGCGTCTTCAACCAAGTCGACCAGAGGCGCGGATTGAATCGCGGCATCGCGCATGATTTCGGTGGCCGCGTGGGCCAGCTCGGCGCGCGTCTTGAGCTCATACTCGGAGGCGTTCGCGTATTTAACTAGCGTCGGCGCCACCCGGATGGGCCGTTGAAGATGCTGCTCAGCCTTTGCACCTAACCCAGGATCAACAGCTTTGATTTCCTCTACCAACCCGCGCAGAGATTCGGCTTGCACGTTGTACGCAGGCTCTTTGGCCGCCTGCTTCAGCAGCTCTCCCAGATGCCGGACTTCGCGATACGGACTGGCCAGCAGCCGCGCGATCTGTGTCTCCAGCGTGCGTGCGTTGACGATCTGTCCCAAAGAAGTATTCGTAGCGAGAGGGAGCAGATAGCGTGAATTGTCGAATGCCCGCGCGCGTAAGGTACGCGTGTAGGCATCCGGCTCCATGGTGTCTGGCTTCGGGACCTGACTGGTGTAATACCGAAGCATTTCCGAAGTGAAAGCGTCATATTCAGCAAAGAGAAAATCCACGGTGGAGCGGTACGACAATTCGAGCGCGCTTTCCACGCCGAAGTCAGGCACGTAATATCCGCTCTTCTTGAAGTTCTGGTAGCGCGTGGAGCGTTCCTGACCGTCCCACCGCTGTTCGTCCACGAGCACAATGGCGGCGAGGACCGAGAGCCGCTCGATGGCAAACGCGACGTGCGCCAGGTCGGCGATGGAGCGATGTCCGTACTGGAAGTAAAACGTATTGAGGAACTGCTCGGCTTTCTGTTCGCTGATTTCCTTCAGCGATTCCTTCATCGACAACGCCGAGCGTGAATACTTGGCCATGGCATAAGCCTGGACCTCAGGATCAACACCGTGCACCGCGAAGACATTTACTTGGGGCGCAGCGGTGTCGCTGTTTTTCCGGGAAGGCGTTGTCGCTTTGCTTGCAATGAGGTCAGACATGGAAGTAGTGATTTTAGTCCATCGTCCGCCGATAGGGGAGGCCGCAGGAAATCGTGGCAAGCGGAGGAATAAGCATCATCGCGGCGAGGGTTCCTGCCGGGAGCAAAAAAGCGACGCCGCATTCGCCGCGAAAGCGGGGAGGAATGGTGCTGGTCCAGATAGCGCGCTATTGCCCGAACTTGACCTTGATCTGATGGTCCTGTTCAAT